>Ga0315284_10007526_pt1 | contig 15562 bp, 6 predicted proteins | sample YL17G09_16_MG_FD_203696 | JGI IMG/M metagenome (GOLD analysis project Ga0315284, IMG submission 203696) | Sediment microbial communities from Yellowstone Lake, YNP, Wyoming, USA - YL17G09_16 | ecosystem: Environmental > Aquatic > Freshwater > Lake > Sediment | place: USA: Wyoming | collected... | reverse complement strand
ACCGCCCAGTTGGCGGGGCCGCGCTGGGTCTTCTTGTGGATGTCGTTGGCCACCTTGTTGAAGGCCATGGTGAGGCCCCACAGGTGGTCGCGGGCCGCCACGCCGGCCGGGGGCTGCGCGTCGAAGATCGTCGTGCTCGGGGGGAACGGGTTCCCCTCGATGCCCGGCGTCTCGGCCGCCAGCAGGAGGTCGGCGAGGATCGAACGGTCAACCTCGAGCGAGATCTCGTTGGCGATGCCCGCCACGAGCTCGGCCTCGATGTCGCCGCCGTGCAGGGCCCGGAGGTCCTCGGCGGACTCCGCGGACCACAGGCTCTTCAGCTTGCGGGTCTCGGCCTCGATCGGGATCCGCTGCACGTCGATGTTGACCTGAGAGATGTTCGGGTTGAGCTCGGAGTCGTACCGGTACGACACCGTCACGTCGCCCGCCTGCGGAACGCCGAAGGTCAGGCCGGCGATCACGCCGGTGTTGTAGGCGATCGTGCCGCCCACGACGGCCGGTCCGCCGGGGACCGCCACGAACGTCCCGTTCTGGTCGACGGCGACCAGGTTCGGGCCGACGAACACGCGGGTCGTGCTGGGCTTGACCGGCTTGAAGTCCAAGGTCTTGCCGAAGGGGCCCACGCCCGCCGCAAGGACGACGAACTCGCCGATGATGTCCTCGGACGAGTAGTTCCGGTCGAAGTTCGCGATCATCTCCGTGCCGGCGACCGTCGGGCCCTTGTTGGTCCCGTAGCGGTACCGCCAGAAGAAGATCGCCCCCACGGGCGCCGTCATGGGCTGGATGCTGACCACGTTGTAGGCCAGCAGCTGCGGCCACGCACGCCGCACGGTCGGGAAGATGAACTTGGTGTACGGCCCGACCATGAAGGCCCGGGTCTCCTCGTCCATCCGCTCGAGGTCCTGCGCCTGGTTCTCCAGGAGGAGGGCCGTGACCCGGCGGCGGTACTCGTCCGGGATGCCCGTCAGGAGGCCGGCCTGATCCCACTTCCTGATGATGGGCTTCATGAAGTGGTCATTCGCCACCGAGGCCACATCCGACAGGTGCCGATTCGTGTCTTCCGTCAGCCGCATGGTTACCCCTCCTCCTATCTTGGCCCGATGAAAAAATCCAACGAAACCTAGGACGGGTGCTACCCGCACCCGCCATTCACGCCTTGATGCCGCTCAGCCTCCGGATCTGATCCAAGGACACCCCGTGAAGCATGGCCGGGCGCTTGGTCGACTCTTCGATGGGCTGCCGGACGGGCAACCCCGCATCATCGGTCGTCGGGCGCGTCCCCCGGGCAACCGACCGCCGAACGCTCTCCAAGAGGGCGCTGTCATGCCCCTCCCCCTTCGTAGCTTCCTCCACGAAACGCCGGATCTCCCCCTCCGTCCGCGGGTTTGCGGACTCCACCATCCGGCGGATCTTGTGGCGGGCCGGGCTTGTGCCGGCCAATTCCTCGACCGCCCGGTACCGTGCGGACTCCAGGGCCAACTCCTGAGCCACGGCGAGACTCTTCTCAGAAACCTTCTTCAGGTTCGTGTTCTCGCCCTCGAGAGCCTTGATCCGGGTCTCCAGCGCCTCGTGGTCCTTCTTGATCTCAGCGCGGAGCTGCTCGGTGATCTCCTTCACCCGTCGGTCCTTCTCAGCGCCTCGCCCGGTGATCTTGGCCCAGGTCGCGATGGCTTCGCCCACCTTGCGCTGAATGGTCTTGGCATCGTCCTCGAGCAGCCGGACGGACTGGTCGGCCAGCTTGCGGATCTCCTCGGCTGCGGGGTTCCCCGCAAGCACGCGCTCCATGTAGAGTTCGTACGCCGACTGCTTGGCGACCTTGCGGAGCCGTTCGCCGGAACTGCGGCACTCGCCCGACTGCTTTTCCAGCGATGCAATCCGGGCCTCTCGCTCGGACAGCGTCTTCTGGAGCCGTTCGACGTCCTCGCGCGGGGCGGTGGCGTCGGCGGCGGACTGACCGACCACGGCGCGGATGGCTTCCAGGCGCTTCTTCGCGTCGGCCACCTTCGGGTCGGTCATCACATCCTCGCGGACCTCGGCCTCGACCTCCTTGCGGAGCATCGCGATCTGGTCCAACATCTCCTTCTCCATCGAGGAACGAAGTGACTCCCGGTCCTCCGTCCGCGATGACTCACGGGCCTCAGATGCGGCCCTCTCCTCGGCGGCCTTCACGCGGGCAGCCACCTGCGCGGCGATCTTGGGGTCCCTGGCGACGAGCTCATCCAGCCCTGCGGTCTCTTCAGGCATGTCAACCCTCCCGAGGTTCCTGGCCTCCGTGTGCTCGAAGAACACTTCCGGGTAGGACCCCGCATGGGCCGGGTCGGCGACCACATCGAAGGTGATGAGGTTGTAGTCCTCGTTCACTACTTCGACGCCGTCGGCCCGCTTTGAGGTCGTCCCGGTCCCGCGCGACGAGACCCCGATGGCCCCGCCCGCCTCGATGATTGCCTTCAGGTCCTTACCCTTGGCGGTCTCGATGACCTCCATCTCCCCGAGCACGCGCCCATCCGACTCCAGCCGGACATCCCGGATAATGTGGGAGACCCGCTGGAACTGGGTCCGACCGTCGGCCGGGTGGTCGAGCTCCCCGAAGAGCTTCCTGCCCTGCGCCTCCTTCTGGAGCCTGTTCACTTCGCGGACGAGCACTTCCCGGGGGTACATTCGGTTGTTGGCCGTGACGGTCTCGGCCTTCGCAAATTCGCCCTTCAGGACGACCTTCCCGCCCTCCCTGGTCTCGACGATGACGTGTCCACCCTGGCCGACCGACCCCGTCGTGTCGACCAGGACCCTGACCTTACGTGCTTCGGCGACCGCCGTCGTCATCGTGCTACCCCTTGCGCGAACACCGGAGCTTTTCGGCAACCATGGTTGCAGCCGAGAGGGCTGCATCGTAATCCTTGGACTCAACGGCCTTCTTCAGGGCGCCGAGTGCCTGCTTGATCTCGTCTTCCTCGTCGGTCGCGGCGGCGGGCACCGCCGGGACATCGGCCGCGGGCTCCTCGGGCTTCGCCGGGGCCGTGGGTTCCTCGCCGTCTTCTGCGATCACTGAGCGGGCCAGGACCCGGTACACCGAAGGGTTCACTCCCATCGACTCCCAATCCTCCCGGACGAGCCCGAGGGCCCCGACCAAGTGGCGGGCCAGGCCGATGTAGCCGGTCCGGACGCTGTCTTCGGCCATGCTCTTGCCGAGGAGCTTCTCCGCCTCCAGGCGGATGGCCTTGAAGACGTCCTTCGCCTTACCAGCACCTTTGGACTTGGCCTTGCCCTCGACCAACTTGGCCTCGGCCTTGGCGCAGATCGACACCATGTGGACGACCGGCCCGGAGCCCTTGGGCGCCGAAGCCACCGCAGGCTTCGCCGCCGCTGCGGTCAGGCCCTCGATCTCCTCGAGCATCATCCGGATGCGCTTCCGGGAATCGCTCTCCCTGGCGGCGGGGGCCTTCAGGTTGGACTTGGCAGACTCGACCTCGCGCTGGCGGAGCCGATCGCGCCGAGACTCCTCGAGCGCCTTGCGGCGGCCGGCGGTGTCGTCCTGCGCGGCGCGGGCGGGTGCGAGCCCGATGGTCCGAAGCGTCTCATGCAGCGGCCGAACTGGTCCGTAACCCATCGCGTCGTCCTCCTCAATCCGTGACGCCTGCCTTGATCTCGCCCAGGGCCTTCCGGGCGAAGAGATACCCGAGGGCGATGTCGGGGTATGCCTCCGCAAGGGCATCGTGGAACGACGCCTGGAACCGGAGGTCCCCCTCGGACAAGGTCGCCCGGATCCCGACTTCCAACGTGTCCAAGGTCTCGACCAGGTCCCCGATGAACCGGTTCAGGAACTGGGCCATTTCCATCCCGCGCTGCCGGTCATATATGTGGAGGCTTCCGACCAGCCACCGGTCCCGGTTGTGGGCACCCTCGACATCCTCGCGCATCTGGGTCACCTTGGCGAGGACGTACTGGAGGGCCTTCCGGACGGGCTCGCGGTACGCACCAGCGGCCTTTTCGTCCGACTCCTCCTGCGCCTTTTGGAACCGGGCCTTGACGCCGGAGCGGTAGACCTCGTCGAGGTCGCCCCGGACGAAGGTGCGGATGCGGGAAGCGTTGGTTCGCACGTGGTTGCGCCAGAAGGACTCAGACTTCAGGCAGGCGAGCAGGTTCTGGTGGCGGGCCTTGGTGAACTCCAGGGCGCCGTCGCCAGCCGACTGGGCCAGGAGGTCCTTGAGGTGGACCTTCGCCTTCTCCTTCTTGCCTTCCAGGAGGGCGGTGACTGCATCCGTGATCTGCCGGACGACGCCGGCCTTCGGCTTGGCCGGGGCCGCCATGGATTCGACCTTGATGATCCGGGCCCGGCGCCCATCGTCCTCGTAGACCGCCCTGAATACGCCGCCCCCGGTGTTCGCCACGACCACGTGGTGGTCGAGCGTCGCGACGGGAACCGCCGTGACATCATCCCCGCCGAAAGACCTCCGGGACTCCCGGATGGCTGCGGCGACCCGTCGGAGCCGGGCTTCCAAGGACGCGCCCGCGGCTTCTCGGATCTCTGGGAGGATGCGGCCGAGGGCTTCGGCCATTTTGCCGGTAGACCCGATCCCGTGGAGCGCGCCGAGGTCGAAGTCCTTCGCCCCCGCCTTGGCCGCCAACAGGGCGACCGCGGCCTCCTCGAATGAAAGGAAGCCGAGGTGGTCGGAAAGGAGAACGGCGGCGTTGACGAACCCGATGCCATCGGCGATCGCGGTGGTGGTCGCCCCAGCGACGGACGATCCGATGGGGGAATCTGGGATAGACTTTCCGGGATTCGTGTAGGAAGTCTGGTCTTCGCCAGGGACGCGGTCCGGGACCGGAGTCGGGGTCTCTGCCTGGCGTTCCGCGGGACGGGGCGGCTCAACCGTGCCCTGGAAGTAGCGCTCGAACGTGCTTCCGGGCGAAGTGTACGAAGTCTCGGGGTCGCCCTTAACCTTGTCGGGGATTCCCGTATTCGGCATGGGGCATCCTTTACGGATCACACGTTATGACCCGTTTTTTACACTTCGTCCTTTATACTGTCAATACAGATTATTTTGGGGTGGGGTACAACGGGTAGCGTGTTGCATTTTGCGATGGTCATCGCTTTATGCAACAGCGGCCGGCACCCGGGTGCCAGACAGGCGGAAGGCGGGCTAGGATGGCCGACGGGCCTCGCCGCCGCCGAGGTGGCGGACGGCCCTGTGGGCCCCGTGGGAAGTCTGGTACATCAGGTTGGCGCGGATGTCATCGACGCTCTTTTTTACTTCCGTGAGCCGGGTGGCCAAGGACTTGTCCGTTCCGATGAGCTTGTCGACCTTCTCCCGGAGCATACGGGCCTCCCTGTCGGACCCTTCCTTGGCCTCCCCAGGGAACACGGCGGCGCCTGGCAAGTCCATCGGGGACGAACCCTTCCGATGGCTACGGCGGACCGGGGCTTCGCCGCCCGCCCCCGCGATCCCGGCGGCTTCGGCGGCTTCGGCAGACTTCTCGGCCTTCATGGCATCGACCTCCTCGTCGGAGAATCCAAACACCATGCGCATGACGGCCGCATCGGACAAGTACTTCGAAACCCTGTCGGCGAACTCGGCCTTGGCGTTGCGCACCTCGATCTGCGCCAGTTCATAGGCCCACGACGGGTTGGTCATGAAGATGTCGAAGCTCACCTTCTCCGGGTCGATCCCCAGGGCCGCCAGGTGGACCTTGCAAATCTTCCGGATCCCGACCCGGAGTTCCCGCTGGACCCGCATGATGGTCCTGGCAAATCTCACGTCCTCGAGACTGAGCAATTTCGCGCGCGAAGCGTCCTCGGCCGCGAGGTACGCCTTGGGGATCTTGATCGCCGAGAACAGCTTCTCCCGGAAGTAGTTGAGGTCGTCCATGACCTGCCACTCCGGGGCCGCCATGAGGTCGACCTCGGTGGTGCGCTTGCCATCCACGACGGGCACGAACATATTTTCGTCCGAGTTCGCCACGAAGACGCCGGCCGCGGTGGCGAAGTTGTGCCACTCAGGGACGTTGATGCAGCCCGTGTCCTCCCGGTCTTCGAGGAACGCAACGCTGACCACCTTGTGGTTGAGGTAGACGAACTTCTTCCCCATCGAGCCGAAGACCTCCCGGAACATCGCGGGAGTCCCCTCGGGGTTGGACAACTTCCAGTCGCGGTAGGCGGCCCACCATTCGGTCTGGTCGCGCCGGACCTGCTCCGACTTCCTCTGCCTGTACGCCGGGTCCTGCCAGGCCTTCCGGACCCCGTCGGACATGGACTTCCGCGCGGCCTCGCGCTGCTTGTCCCGGTCGATGAACTGCTGCGCATGCGCCCAACGCCGCTCGGTCCGGTTCGCCTCCGAGACCTGCCGCCGGTGCTCGTCGCTCCTGTTGTAGGCGATCAGGGACTGTCGCCCGCACTCCGCGATGTGATGGGCCAATGCCGGGTTCTCCCGGCGGACCTTCAAGGTCGCCGCACGGAACCGCTTTCGGAGTTCCGGGACCCGGGTAGGATCGGACCACATGGCCCGGCGCGACGCGGCGGACTTCGCCTTCGCCTCCGGGGTGTGGATCGTCCGGGGGAGGTCCTCGAGGTGGAGCCGGAGGTGGTGATCTTCGGAAATGTGGACCAAGTTGGATGGGTCGTTGTTCAGGGGGTTCCTGTCCTTGTGGTGGACGACGAACCCCTCCTTCCGGGACCACCCATGGGCGGCCGCGGCCGCCATCCAATGCGTGGACTCCTTGTGGTTCTTCCGGTCCAGGTGGACGACGTACTCGTGCTGGTTCTTCTCCGTCTTCCCGCAATAATATCGGTAAAGCGGGGCGAGCGAGTCGCCCGCATTGAGATCCTGCGCCTCCTTCTGGAGGCCGTTCCGCAGATAGAACCGATGGTCCGGCGTGCACCGGATCTTCCGGCCATTGTCGAAGGCCACCTCAACCATCCGGGCGTTCTTCCGCGTGACCTCGGCCCGATGGACCCGGCCCGGCTTGACTAGCCCGGTCTCGGGATCGTGCGAGTAGACCCAATGCTCCTTGCCGGCCTCATGCTCGCGGATGATCTCCGACAGCGGGAGAGTGCGCCCATCGAGCAGGGGGATCCGCGTGTCGAGAGCGAGACAGGACAGGGGGTTATATCTGAGGTCCAGGGTGCCCCGCTCGTTGACGAACTTGTTCTTCGTGAACTCGTTCTTGATCCGCCGGATGTGGCCGAGGGCCTGGTTCGGCGGGAGCTTGCCCGTGTCGATGTAGAAGATCCAGCGCATCGGCGTCCGGGTCAGGCGGTAGATGAGGGCCGCGTCCTCGAGAAGGAGCAGCCGCCGCCAGATCCACCGGGCGGCCTCCAGGACCGACCAGCCATACACCGACTGCCGCGTGCGGCTGACCAGGCGGAAGTGGGCGACCTGCCACGGCTCGAACATGGTAATGCCGGGCGGGGGCTGCGCCTGCCCCTTCAGGACCAAGTCGACGTCGTCGACCGTCACGCCGAAGGTGCCCTTGGGGTCCTGAGCGAACCCGACCAGCATGCCCTTGCCCTTCTCGTACCGGCGGATGGTCTCCTGCGGCAGCGCGTTCAGCCCGATCACGCCGTCCTGCGTGCAGAGTAGCTCCTCCCACGTGTTCCCGAACTTGCACAGGGACCGGGCGATCGACCAGATGTCCTCATCGATCTGCAGGTTGGAGTCCAAGAGGGTCTGAAGGAGCTTCTTGATGTTGGCGTCGTCGGACTCGACCCAGACGGTGCGGCCGGAAATCACATCAAATTGGGTAGCTTCGTCAGCGTAAATATCGAGTGACGCTGAGTTATGGACAACCACCCCGTTGGCGACGAAGTTCGCGTACGTCGGTGTCGTGAGGTCGTACACGTCCGCCTTGCCGTCCGCCTTTGCGGACAGGACCTTCACCGGGGTCTCGATGCTGGTGCCCCTCACCAGGTCCCCCGGCTTGAGGTCCTGCAGCATCTTCCAGGAATTGTCCCACATCAGGAACTTGTGGCTCGGGGTCCCACGGAGGGACCTACCCCCCTCGAGGTCGACACGCCACACGTCGGCGTTTTTCGCGGTCAGGCGGGGCTTGGTGCCCTTGGCGATGACGAAGACACCGTACTCCAAGTCGAAGGCGGGCAGTTCGACGTCCTTCCCTTTGGCCGCGAGGTCCTTGAGGCTGATGAAGCCCCCCTGCGTGTCGATCATGGTGTCGCCGACGAGGCACAATTCCGGATAACTATTATGGACGAAGACGCCCTCCGCCGCGAAGTTGTGGTACTTCGGGACGGGGATGTCGTAGGTGTCCTCATGCCCCGAGAATTCGACCGACACGACCTTGGCGTTGAACACCTTGGACCGGACGGCCCGCATGGTGTTCGAGATCCCCTCCCGCCAGCGCCGACGCCACTCAGGGCGGTATTCGCCGAGGTCGATCCCGTAGTCGGAAATCAAACGATCAAGGGTCTTGCGGCGAATACCGAGCGTGTCCCGGACCTCCGCGATGCCGTTGGTGCTTCGGAGCAGATCGACCAGACTCTCCTTGGAAATCCTCGCCTTCGTTCGCGCGTACTGGGTGTCGGACAGCCGCCGCTTCCGCGACTCCCTGCAGGCCACGTCCAGCCCTAGGGTGTTCAGACCATGACGCTCGACAAGCCGGTAGAACGTCTTCCAGGAGATGCCGAGCCGGGCGAGGACCTCCGTCCGCGTCTCGCAACCCCGGATGGCGGCCTCCGCCGCCTCCTTGGTGATCCGGACAGCGTCCGCCCGCGCCCTGATGGACACGAGGAACGCCACGTCGGGGGCGGACGTCCCAACGATGTTCTTGGACAGCCCGTGCTCGATGATTCGACGGTCGAGGACCCTTTGGGTGCAGCCGAGGAACTTGCACAGGTCGTTGATCGATCCGTGCATCCGGAGAAGTTTCTCAAGGACATCTCCCGTCAGGACAGAGTCCCATCTGCGGGACCTGCCCCCGGCGATCCTCCCGCGGTGGTCTGCGGACAGGAGCCCCTTCGACCGATAGTTCGAGACGCGCCGCTTCCACTCGTCGAATGACTCCGAGTTCCTGAAGCACGTCGCGATGAAGCGGTCCCGGTGCTTCTTGCTCAGGACGCTCTTGTAATCCCCAGCCTTCCAGACCTTCGCGACGGCCTTGGCCCGGTCGGCGTTGAGCTTGGGGTCCTTGGATGCTTCGATCCCATGTTCCGCAAGATGCCTGTCCTTGAACTTGATCTCCAAATTTTCGGGTCTGTTGTCCTTCTTCCTTCTGTTCCTATGGTGAATGTCGTACGTCTTCGGGATCTTCTTCCCGACGATCGCTTCCATCAGAAGGCGATGCACGGGACTGATTCGGTGCGCCCCACTCGGAGACTTTTGTTCGGGCTGGTAAACGTACCACCAACCGAAGTGGGTCTTGATCTTACACGGCATCAAGCTATCACCGGGCTTGAGGTCCTTGACCTTCCTATACTCCCCCGTGCGGAGCATGAAAAGGTGGTCGGCGGTGAAAACTAGCTCCCGCCCGGTATCCAACTTGATCCTGTACACGGGCTTCTTTTCACCCGTTCGGATAGGCTTGAAACACCGAGACGAAACAATCTCTCGGTTCTGATGATCATAACTGAGAACAAACGGCACAAATTTGGGGTCGCTTTCACACCGCTCCTTGAGTTCCCCAATCGTCATTTCGCCGCAAGTCGTTTGCACCTTTGTACTTAACACCGCCGATTCCATTTCGCTATAGTCCATGTACCGCGTGATGAGCTCCTGCTCGACGCGCAGATAGTCCATGAGCGGCTCCATGCCGTACCGCCCGTAGACCGAAAACACGTCGAAGCCCATGGGGTGCGCGACCCCGTGGGCCAGCTCCATGGCCTTCTCGATCTCCTGCCGCTCCCGCCCCCACACCTTGCGGAGACGGTCCCGGACGGCAGAGACGAACCCTTGGTTCTGGACTTCCTGGATGATGCCCATTCGCTACCTCGAAGGATCCCCTGCCTGGTCCCCGCCGGCCCCCTTCGCGGGGGCGTAGTAGACGTGCACCTTCGCCGTGGCCTTCTCCGCTCCACGCTCCTGCGCCACGTCGAAGTCGATGTCATCGAACACCATGGCCCCGCCGGATGCCACCTCGATGGCGTCGCCGATGAGGCCCTTGGCCTTCTCGGAGAACCGGCCCCGGAGCGCAGAAAAGGCATCGTCCGCCATCGCATCGTACGCATCTGCCTTTGGGTCGTCGGCGTCTGGGTCCCCTCCGGCGCGCTTGCTCCGGTGGGGGTCGCCCTCCGCGTACTGCTCCATCTCGAACTCCGCGACGACGGACCCGCCACCCGTACCCAGCCCCGCCGCCGGCTTCGGGGAATTCTTCATGGCCCCGATGTGGACCTGGAACTCGTAGTCCGCGTCCTCCTGCGGGTCGCGCGACGGTTGCGTGTCGACGACCACCTCCTCGGAGTCCCCCTCGAGGGGCTTCAGGGCCTCGCCGACCGCCGCCGCGATCCGGGCGCCCATGTCATCTGGGGCCTCGTTGGCGGGCCCCGCGGCGGCCATGTCGGCCTCGTCGATGGGAACCTTCTTCAAGATGTCGTAGGCCGCCTCAGGCGACAGCCCCTTGTCCCGCAGGTGGCGGATCCCCGATGAGAACCGCTTGGAGAGCATGGCCCAGATCGACCCCTTATCCTTCTCAGTCGCCCCCTTGAAGCCCCCCACCATGAGCTCCCGCAGCCGGTCGGTCCAGTCGTCGCCCGCCGGGGCATCGGCCTCTGCCAGCATCCGCAGGGCCTCGTCGACCGAGTCGTGCGGGTTGGATAGCTCCCCCGAACCGCCGGCAGCGTAGATCGCCGCCCCCGCCCGGGGCTTCGGTGGAACCACCTTCGGGGCCGCATCGGATGGGACTTCGCCCGACTCCGACTTCGCAGCCGAGGGGAAGTCCCACGGGCTGTCGCTCACAGAGCCCGAGGGGCCAATGGCGATCTTCTGGTCCGTGTTTCGCTCGTGCTGGTAGTCTAGCCAAGCGAAGACCGCCTCCTCCTTGCGGCCGGCCTTGACGTGTGCCAGCATCTCCTTCAGGACTTCGGTCTCCTCGTCGTCCCCCTGACTGCGTTCAAAGGATTCGATTTCCTTGATGGCATCCTCCGCCGCAGTCCGGACGAACTCAGATGCCGCATCCAAAGCCTCTGCCCGGTTCTTGTAGGCGATGATATCGGTCTCACGCGCGCCGCTGTCGGTGTACTCGATGACCCACATGTCCGCATCGCCCCGGACCTCGGACACCCGCGCAGGGTCCCCGTTGGACGGGGGCTCGTCCACGCAGTCCCACACGGTCTTCCCGCCGAACTCAGAATACTTCTTGTACGGGGGGCACTTCGGGCACGCGTTGGACCGCCCCCACGACCACGTCGGCCCGTAGTGGTTGGTGGTCTGCGTCGTCTCGTGCCCGCACTCCCGGCACTTGTACCGCTTGGGCGTGTGCGCCCGTGAAGACTCGCTCTTCTTGGCGGGAAGTGCCTCCTCGCCCATCCCCTTCGGGTAGATCTCGACTTCCACCGTGTCGAAGGCACCGGACACGCTAAAGTCGGCCTTCCCCTTGAACAAGTCGTCGATGACCGGCTTGAGGGCGTCCTCCCAATACCTGTTGTCGTGGGCGACTTGGGCGGCCGCAGCGTCCAGGTCGCGCATGGTGTCCTCATCCGGGTCGGGCCGCCGACTCGGCCGGGCGTGCACACGGTACACGGACTTGAACTCTCCGACGGCGTAGATCACGTCCGGGTCCCACTTCTCGACCTTCGCGGGGGCTGACTGGCTCTTGATGGTGACATACGCCGCACCGTCCCCGACCTCGACCTCGAGGCCGACCATGGACTGGTACGCCGCCTGCAGTCGGCGCTCCAGCTCCTCCCGGTCCACGCCGGTCCGGATGTCCTGGGCGGGGTCGCCGCCCTCGCCGATGACCTTCGCGTGGAGCATGTCCCTCGCAAGGTCGGGGAGCTCGGACCACGACAGGTACTCCAGGCCTCGCGCCCCGGCCCCGGCCATCGGCTTGGCCATCCTGACGAGAGCCCGACGCTCCCGGTGTCCAAGGGAGTCCCAGACCGTGGCCGGGTCGATGTCCGATGCGTCCAATTCCGAAAGTGCCTTGGCGAGGTCGGCATCCGCCGGCCCCTGCTCCACCGCCACGCCGGCCGACGCCCCAGGGAGCCGGATCTTCGTGTCGATGCCGGCCAACTTGAGGGCCTGCTCCGACGCCTCGATGGGGGTCAGGGCATCATCGAACCACTTTTGGAGCATCTTCTCAGCGCCCTCGATCTCGAAGACCGATGTTGCCACCGTGTCCTGGAGGAGGCTGTCCACGCTCCAAATCCAGTTGGCGAAAAGGGTGTCCCCCTTCGCGACGTCCGTGACCTTGCTCTCGATCATCCTGCGCTCCATGGCCCCCTCCTCCCCCTCAGGCCCAACGCTAGAAGAAACCGCCGATCTCTGGGTCATCGGACCACGACAGCTCCAGCCACCGCCGGGATGCCTGCCGGGGGACTTCGGGCCAGTCCTCGCCCTTCTTCCGCCGGCGCCGCAGGAGGCGCTTTCGCCCCTTCGCCTCCGTGAGCTCGTCGTCCCCCGCGGGTTCCTCGGGCTCCGGCCCCTTCGGGCGCGGCTCCGCCTGATCCTGTGGGAGCTCCATGGCGAGTCCATCCGCCAACGGTGCCAGCTTCCCGATCTCCCCTGCCGTGGGGGATGAAAGCCGGACGAAGGTGTCCAGGTGCTCGATCATGTCCTTGGCCGCATCGGCGAGCTCCTTGGGACTCCCGAGGGGCTTCCCGTCGGATCGCTTCCCCCCGCGGCCGCGCGGCGGACGACCCATCTGGGACGCCTCCGGGTTGAATCGGTCCACGAGGGCCTCCGACCTACGGACGACCGACTCGACCGACCGGAAAACCTGGTTCGTCAGGAAGGACTTGAACGGGAGGAACGCCAGGACGAGCGCCCTACCGGCCTCCTTCAGGGGCTTGTCATCGAGGTTCCGGGCGCGTTCGGCCGCCCAAGCGAGGTCCCGGGCGAGGTTCCGAATCGCCACCGCCTTCCCCGCCACCTCCCGCTCGTACTCCTCGGCGAACCGATCGGAGACCCACCGGATAGACTGAACGAGCGAGTCGACCGGCTCCCGTGTGACGTCTGGGGCCTCCTTGCGGGCCCCCTTGGGCGTGCTAGGCAGCCCCGGCCGCAGACCATAGGTCGCAGCCGTATCGTAGGCGATGTCCCGCGCGCGGGCAAATTCGGGGTACGCCCGGTTCCACGCCTTCTGCACACGGATGAACTTCTCTTCGAACTGGCCGGCCATGGCGGGCGCCCGGGCATCCGCAGCCGCCTCGACCAAGAGCTCGGGGTCATCCCCCGCGGGGCGCACCACGCCCATGATGGACCGGATCGCTTCCCGCATTCTTCCGGACATGGCCCCCTCCTCAACGCACCGTCTTGCCGTGCACGTTCTCAATATGCCGTCGGACCGCCGTGAAGTACCGCGGATCACCCACCCCCTGATCGAAGAGGAACGCCTTGATGGCATCTGCCGAAACGACCTGAGACTCCCCGACCCTGGCCCGATGGCAGAAGTCCTGTGCGAGGACTTCCACGCGGACGACGGGCTGCGACCCTGCGTTCATGAACCGCTGGTCCGCCTCCTCCCGATGGCCGCCCCAGCCAGCCTCCTTGCTATCCGTAAGGATGCCGTAGCCCGAACCTCCCCCCTCATCCTTTTGCTTCTGCGGCGGTGTGGGCTGCGCAGAAGTCCCCCCGAAGACCCCTGGCATGATGACCGCCCGGTCATCGAACGGGAGCGCGTCTTCGGCGAGCGGCCTATATTCCAAATCAGCACCCCTCCGCTGGGCGAGGTCGACCTCCATCAGGACCGGCTCGAAGTCGAGCGCCCGGAACTGCTGCGAGGCGCCATTCACGAAGAGGCAGACAGCATCCGCCACATCGTGATGGACTGGGCCGAAGTCCTCCGCAGACGTGTCGACCTTGCGCCGTTTCGCATCATACTCCAGCATTGTCAGTTCGTCTAGCAGCGGCTTGTACGGGTAGCACTTGACCCGCCCCTCGTAGATGGCGGCCTTCAGGACATCGTACGCCTTGATGTCCGTCTTGATCTGGGTCGCCTCGATCCCTTGGTCCCGGAGGAGTTCCACGAAATTATCACTCTGCCAGTGGTCAAAAGCGGCGTACTTGATCGGTATGCCCTTCTGGATGAACTCGAAGATGAGGTCCCTGATCTGCGAAAACCTAACCTCGATCCCAGGCTCCGGGGATATACGAAGGGCGAACTCGACCACGAAGACCGGGAGGTTTTCCGCGTGGACCGCCCCATCTGCCGCAGGCTTTTCCACGGTCTTGTAGCCCCGGACGTACCCGACGCAGAACCCGGTCGGGTTCCGCACCCTACCGAGGTCGATGGCCACGTACCGAGGCTTCTCCGGGGACATGATGGGAACCACCCGGCCATCCCTGACCACGACCAACTTGTCCCAATCCACCCGCATTTCCGTCCCGGCCCGCCACACTTCGACGTCGCAGGGGTGGCTACGTGACTCATCCACGACCCCACGAAGGAGATCCTGGTTGGCGAAGAAGGGGACGAGGGTCCTGACGGAAACGCCACCGATGTCCCGGAGGGCGCCGTCGCAGTCGCCCTCGAAGTCCGTCTTGAAATCATCAGGGACGTCGATCGTCTTCATCCCCAAGGGGACGGCCTCGCCCTCGGCGAGTACCTTGGACGGGACGGTCTCGTTCCCGATGACGACCCGGAAGGACTTCTCGCTGAACTTGTCGCGGCCCTTCGCCTCCCACAGGGGCATGTCGACGATCATCGCCTTCTCATCCCCGGCGAGCTGCTGGATCCGGCGGTCAACGAAGTCGGACGGGTACCTGCGCGACCCGATGACGAAGAGGAGGGTCGGCGGTATCCCCTGGCGGAAGAACGTGGTCTTCACGCGACGCCGAATGGCCTGATAGATCGTCTCCATGCGGTCCTTCCCCTGCCGGGCCTCATGGACCGCCCGAATCTTGCGCCCTAAATTCGCCTCGTCGATCACCACGGCGCACGTGTTGAGCCCGACCACGCCGGTGTCCGCCGACTCCGCGCCCTTGATGACCAACCCCTTGGGGAACCGGATCTCGTCCGAGAGTTCCTTCCGCTTCAGCTTTGCGAACCAGGGGGACTGCCGCATCTTCTCGACGAGCTGGCTGAACACGACCTCCTTCGCAAGGTCCTGCGTCGCGCTCATCAGGACGATGTAGATGGAACTGCCCTTGGCGAGCCCGTAGCTCGTGGCCGGCTCGCGCATGCACTGAATGAGGTAGATCAGGTACGCAAGGGCGCAATGGGCGAACGTGTCCTTTCCAGTCCTCTGCGCCCCGGTCAGAACGGCCTGCTCGAACCCCTCCTGAAAGAACCGGGGAATGTCCCTCTTGATCCACGGATAGAGGTCCTTGCCGAGTTCCCCGAAAAAGTAGGGGTCTTCGAGGAACTGGTCTGGGGGGACCGGCGTTTCTTCATACTCCAGGCTTCGGAGGAGTGAGAACGCCTCACCCCGCATGTTCCCCGGATCGGTGAGCAGGCGAAA
>Ga0315284_10007525_pt1 | contig 15562 bp, 14 predicted proteins | sample YL17G09_16_MG_FD_203696 | JGI IMG/M metagenome (GOLD analysis project Ga0315284, IMG submission 203696) | Sediment microbial communities from Yellowstone Lake, YNP, Wyoming, USA - YL17G09_16 | ecosystem: Environmental > Aquatic > Freshwater > Lake > Sediment | place: USA: Wyoming | collected... | reverse complement strand
GCATTAAGAAGTTTATCCGAACATTTGAACTGACATTTCATATATCCACATACGGCTGGGCATGGATTATCGACCGTTCCACAGTTACCATAACGCTCCAATTCTTCTGGAAATATATTACCATTGTGGTTAAGGGGACAATCAATGGCTTCTTCTTGTAGAATTCTTTCAGTTTCTTTTATTAATCGGTATTTTTGTTCTGCCTTTTTATATAATTCTTCTTCAGATGACATAATACCTTTAACGGATACAACATATTTATAAATTTCGACTTTGGGAAACGGATTCGACTCATTGGTAATATCGTGATGAACACACCACCGAATACCCCGGCCAATTGCTTGATCAACCCTAGCCAAATTAAAATGCACATCTAAAATATGTATTTGTTTAATATTTTTCAAAGTAAATCCCTCACCTATAACTTTTGATCCGAGTACTACTTTGAGAAATTTTCCATCTTTATTTTCAATATTTCCAAAAACCGTGGTAAGAGTTTTTGCTGTTTCCTCGGGAATTTGTTCAGGATTTTCTTCGGATTTTCCAGTAACGGCAAAAAAAGTAGCTGGGTGAAATTTGTGATCGGGAGTTCCAACTGGGAGTTTTTTTGACTGATGGGCCGAAAAATCTGATTCGCAAAAATAGCACCTGGTATCTGGTTTAATAACATAATTATTATATATTTCTTGATATTCTAAATATCCATTTCTCGACATCACTTCTTTGAATAATTCGATACCGACACGTACCAAATTAGAAAAAACAAATATTAGACCAGCACCTTTTTTTCCCCAAACTGTTTGATTTATTTCTCGGAGGGCTGTGTAGAATTTAATAGAAAAATATTTTAAATAAGGTTCTTGAAAAATGTCTCCAGTAATTGTTTTCCCATTATCTGTTAGATATAGCAGAGATGATGGATCCTTGATGTCATGTGAGGCTAGAATAGTCGACGCAATTTTTTTTGTTATAATATCCGGCGTATTTTTTAATTGATATTTGATTTGGGACATACCTTCAATACCATAAAATCCCTCGAGTTCAGTTTTTGATTTGGAAATACCCGGAAAAGTAAAATTAGCAACAGCTGTTGATTTTCGGTCTAAAGAATCTGTCATCATTTCAATAACACGCGTATATGCCTTTAATTGGAAATCTCCCATATAGCATCTAATAACTTTGGTAAAATCTAAACCCGGTGGAATTTCCCCTATGTCAACTCTTTCAGCGTATGTCAATGGGTCTGCTCCACGTAAATAGGAAACATATCCTCTACACATTTTCCTCAGATAATCTTTTCCCCCGGGTCTAAATTCTGTCAAATTACCACGCGCACTGGTAAAAATTTTATCTCTTTCAATTTGTGAATTTATTGGACGCAAATAATTTAGTAATTCTACAATATCATCAGCAAGATTTTTCATCGGGGTAGCAGTTAATAATATTATTTTTAATTGTTTGGATGTTTCTAATATTTTTTTAACGGCATTTCCATATTCATTATCTGTAAGAGCATGTGCTTCATCTATTATTAATAAAGTATTATCCAAACTATAAATACGATCCACAGATGTTTCTCTCTCTGCTTCCCCACTTTCCGTTTTTCTGACTGTCGATTTAATAACATTTTTTTTGGTAACGACTTTCTCTCTAATTTTTTCTCCCAAGACTTTTTTATAAAATGATCTGTAAGTCATAATTCTATAATATTGATTAATTGTGTTAATTGCATTTTTTCTAATCTTTATATTATCTTCTTCTGATATAACTATTGTTTTATCTTGGAATACTTTCAGATATGTTTCGGCAGTACATTTGATAATTTCATTAAGAAAATTTTGTTTTAACATAGGTCCGGGAGCTAATACGTGTATTTTTGTTCCGTATTTTTCAACAATGGGTTTAAATTTTTCTGCAATGGCTACTGCGGCACATGATTTGCCAGAACCGGTTCCATGAAATATTAATAGGCCAGTATATGGAGTATTCGGATTGATAAAATTTGCCAACAATGATTGATGTTCATTTAATTTGAATCCAGTTCTGGCACATATACTATCCCTATATTCTTTAATTTCGTCATATGACGTCATTTTTTTTCGTTCCGGATATGAATGTAAAATAAAATCACGTTTCGTGTATATCGACGATTGAAAATCTTCTTGCGAAGGGGATGGGTATGTTCGATCCTCTAACATTTTTTGGTCCACGGACATTTGTTGTTCTAATTCAGGATCCTTGCCAATTAAAGAAACAACAGGTGAAGAAAAAGTGCGAGACGCACCTTTTTCGAACTTGGTAGGAAAAAACTCCGTTTTTTCCTCACCAGGTTCCGATGTTGCCGCATCTATTGAAGAACTATTTAACTCAATAGGAGTTTCCTCATCAGATTCAGTATTAATAGAAGTTTCGGTATCAATATCAGATTCGGTATCCGTAAATAAGTCGGATGTTGATTTTATATTTTCATTTATCATGATATATATTATATATTATATTACTAATAAAATTATTGAAAAATATTTACATAATTGTTGTTAAAATATATCTAGAGCCCAACAATATAGGTACCTGTTACTTAAATATATATATAGGGATTTTTCATTAGATTCGTCTGTAAAAAATAAAATATGTTCTTATATATAGGAACTATATATGGATCGTAAGAAAACAAAATATAGTCGTGAAGATAGAAAATATATCGTTGAACGCATCGAAAATCTCAAAAATGATGATGACTATATCGCAATTTTTGATATTTTAACAAATGATCCTGCAAATATTTATACCCGTAATTCAAATGCTACTTTTGTGAATTTATCTGTATTAAATGACACAACCCTTGATAAAATCTCAAAATATTTAAAAAAAATAAATGATAATAAATTATCTGAAATAAATGTTGATACTGACATAATTCCAATTACTTCGACTACACAATGTGCCGATCGAACATACAAATTATCCAATTATGAACAAAATATTATTAAACAACGAAATTTGAAAAAAATGATGAATACAAATAGTGACTATGAAGAATTAAAATTTAATACCAAAAAAAATAAAGTTAGTACCACCGATAAAACAACCAATATCAACAAATCTAGCAAATCTGGCGGATCTAGCAAATCTAGCAAATCTAGTACCAATAATCTTTATTGAAAAACACTTTTCTTTATTAGAACAATTGGCAAAAAAAATTGAAAATTAATCAATATAAATATATTTGTATTTATATTAATAATAGTAACAATATGTCAGAAATAAATTTACATCAAATTTTTCGTCATTTGACCCAAGATGATAAATTATTATCTACAGTAATAGATAATACAAAAAAAATACCCAAAAAACCCAATCAAACCAAATCAATAAATAATTCGGGGAAAAATTTTGATATGATGTCATCAATGATAACAGAATACGTTCCATTAGCTCCATACGAGACGCAATCATACGGTTCATTTCCCCAACCAATTAAAAATTATTTGACACCGAATTATATGCGAGTCGGTATTAAAAATATCATAGAGAAAGATATGGTTAATACCAATGTATCTTTTTTGAATAGTTTAAACATATTATTGAGACCGGATATTTATTATTTAAATAATGATGATTATATTAAAGATTTACCTTTGTTGGAGGAATTCATAAAACATCGAATTACTAGAAATTTTCAAATAGATAAAGTAATCAAAAATACTAAAAAGATACAGGAAATTAATAAGGGGTTCGTCAAAAATATATCTGAAGGAAAAATTACACATGATTTAATTCAATATATAGTAAACATATTCGAAATAAATTTGATAGTATTTGATTTTATTAGTTATGATATTACTGTATATTGGACACATGGATCTAAGCATGCTGACCTAAATGTTTTTAAGAATATTCATTGCATGGCTTATGTTCAGGGAAATTATGAACCAATTCTTCCAAAAAATAATTCGATGTCAAAAGATCATATGCATCGAATGTATATTAAAATTCTGACCGACCAAACAATTAAATCTCCTAAAGAAATCAACATAGGTATTTGTGCACTAATTGCATTAAATACATGGAACAATGTGTCGGACGATGCATTTATTGATATCGTTGAAAAATATTTTTCGCCACGTGATCCAGATATGTAAATATAATTTTTAAATTCAAAATTCAAAAATTATTTTTTGTATCGGATCATATTATCGGTATGTCTACGTTTGATATGATCTTTCTCGATCAGATTCGTTATATTTATTGATACTTTTTTTTTGTTCGTAGGCCGTACAGGTACAGATACCACCATATTGTCCGTTAAATTTGTAAATATTTTATTTTGATTTACGGTTTTTGCCTGTGTAGATAATATATTATTGATACATAATTTCATATCCGTAATTCCACTATTAATTTTTTCTATACCACCGTCCATTAATTGTGGATCCATGCCATCGAGTTCGGATAAATTTGGATAAATTGTTTTTATTTTGTTATGTGTTTCAATTAATTCCGTGACAGAATTAATTAATTCACATGTGTTTTTTTTGTCTGAAATATTCATTAATTATGTAATATTATTAATATAATTTTATATCAAAAAAATTGAAATTAATAATTTTACACGTGTATATAAGAAGAATAGAATAGAATAATCTATAGATCAATAATGGAATCATCTGGTGAAAAACAGATACAATCTACTATATGCGTATATTGTTTTTGTGACATGACTATCACTCCATCTGTGTGTTTGGGCGACACCTATGATAAAAAATGTTTGGGTTTCCCTGATAAAATATATAATGGATCGCATCCATGTGGCGTCTGTTTATCAACCCATATAACTAAAAATACACCCGGATATATTAATTATTGCGGCCATTGGTTATGTATTGAATGTTATATATCTTCTTCCCAAAAAACGTCTATTTGTCCAATATGTAAAGAAAAAATAGATCATAAAAATATTAAATGTGTTGGTGGATCAGTTATATTTGTTAGAGGATCGACATCCACTACCGCATTTTCGGTTGATATTATAAATACATCGGTTATTAATTTGAAGAAATTAGTCGAATTGAGATTATTCGGCGGAATTGAAAATTTTATCCGATTAATTTATCGTGGTAAAGAACTTAATAACGATAAAACATTAGGATATTATAATATGGAAAATAATGGCACATGCCATCTCGTCGCAAGATTGTGTGGTGATTAAATCATCGTCGATGTTTATAATAATTCTATATAAAATAATAATTCTATATATAGTTAAATGTCGATTACTGATTTGCCAACAGCCATAACCGATTTCCAGAATGGTTTGTTTGTGATATTAGATAAATCATTCTACGATAAAAAAGAAGCCGATAAATTATATCGAGAAATTGATGATGCAGTTGCCTTTGATAAAAAATTCTATATTAAAATTTTTGGTAAAAGACATCCGATACCACGAAATCAAACTGCCTATGGCGATCCGGGAACCACATACACATTTTCCGGCATGACTGTCAATGCGAAACCTTGGATACCTATCATACAAAAAATAAAAGCAGATGTCGAATATGCACTGGGTCTAGAATTCAATTTTTGCTTGGTTAACAAATATGATGATGGATCCAAATATATTGGCTACCACAAAGACGATGAAGGTGATTTAGGTGCATATCCTAAAATCGCATCCGTCTCATTTGGACAAGAAAGAAAATTTTATTTTAAATGCGATGATCCTGCAGTACCAGTTGTTAAGACTAGTTTAAATTCTGGTTCGCTTTGTGTAATGTATCATCCTACGAATAAATACTACAAGCATTCCGTTCCAAAAGAAGCCAAAGTTACAAATCCCAGAATTAATTTAACGTTTAGACGTATTATGATATAAATATAAACTAAATTTATTCTATAATGATAAATTATAAATTATGCGGATTTTTATTGATGTTTTATTATTTTTGGATTCAGAGTCAAATGTTTTTGGTTACAGATATTTTGCCTATGGATAAAATCATAGATCGATTACACGATTCTGAATTTGTTACTTGGATCGTAGCGTATTTAAAAGAAAATAATTCGGTAGCCATATTTTATATTGCTCTGACAACATTTTTAATAGATGTGACTATAATTTGGGTTATATCTACCACCATTTGGACAAATAATTGGAGATTTATTACGATATATTTTGTGGGAATTGTCTTGAGGCAAATATGTCAGTTTATTAATAAATTACCCATACCTGATCAAATGATATGGTTCGATCCAGGAATTTGGACAGTATTTATGGTATATGATGTCACAGGGGACTTTTTTTTCTCTGGACATACTTTTACCGCTATATCTACTGGCCTGGAATTAATCGCATATAATAATCTTTTAGCAAAGATTTATGGGGTATTTTTTATTTGTTATCAGATTATGTTTGTTATAGTTACCAGATCACATTATTTTATGGATGTCTATGCGGCTATTGCTACTTATTTTATGATTAGATATTTTTATGAATTAGTTAGCCCCAGCGGGATTGCCAAATAATATTAAACTCGATCACGCGCGAGTCTATTGTCTGCAGTATTGGCGATATGTGTAGCAAAATAATAAACAATGTAAATAGGTGGGAAAAATAGAGCAATCAAAAATGATCCCAAATTGAATCCATTATTTCTTTTAAATGATAAGTATAAAGCCATTAAGGTAATAATAAGATAAATTAGTCGTTCTGGAGTTGATGTCTGACAGGTATTAATAATAATACAACGATCTGTAGTTCTGTCCATATATAAATATCGGTTAGATTTTTATATACGGGATTAAAAAAATTGATAAATAAAGTGTTTGATAATTGTTGTCTAATCTGTATAACGAATACAGATATGGAGCATACTAAAATTTCAATTATTGATACGTTATATCCAGATAAAACAGGAAGGAAAATGATGACATCAGGTGACAAATACGAAATTAATATAGTATTGCCTTGGTCAAAAAAAAAGTTCGAATCTAATGTCCGAATTATAAAATCCGTAATCAATTGTGGAATTGAATTTGATGAAAACCAGAAGAAAAAGCTGTTCGATATTTATCTTTTAATATCTATGATTGACAAAATAATACTATACGAAATTAATATCGAAATAAAAAAACTATTTGTCAAACTAACAGATTTCAATTGGGGAAAAAATTATATCAAATCAATTATGAGTTGCGAATCGTACCCAAAATATGACCAAATTCTCAATCGGTCAAATAGTCCATTTTATTCATATATTGCGCCTTATATTAAATTATATGAGTGTCCTAGTATAGATAAAGAATATACTTTTAGAAATATCAAAACTTGTGAAGTAATGATATTGTGTCCAGAAATAGATAAAGCGTCTCTTGTTTATGGGGTACTTGATTTATGCAGAGATGTCTTCCCGGAGGAATATGACATAGATCTAAGCAACTATTATGGCGAGTGAATTGATGAGTATCACATATTAAGAATACAAATTGATTATTGTTTACCATTCTAGTATTTCGTTCGGAAAATATTTCCGGATCAAATTATCATAGTATGGTTTCAACTTTTTAATATCGATATGACCATTATTATCTTTTGAGTATAAATCGCATTGACTAAATTGATGACATAAATCGCGAATTTCATAATCCGGTTGGTCCATCAAATACTCGTACGCATTGAATGAATGCCAACTATAAAATGAATGATAGCGTATTATTTTTAAAGCGGTTTCCGATAATAATGTTTGATTGTATTTGAATACAGAATAAGCATAAATATCATGTGAAAAACTAAATAAAACGTTATCCAATCCGCATCCTGCTTCGTAGATTCCTAATTTAGAAAATTTATCTGGATTATCGGCAAAAAAATCATGATAGATAATTTGATCGGAAAATTCGCACCCGATCGGAAATGTGTCGCCAACAACAGCCCATTGGTCTAAACCACCGAATTCTTCCAATAATAAAACTTTTCCACAATCATGTAATAATCCAACCAAGTGCAATTCTTCTCGGTCCGGATATAATTTTCGAATATACTCTGCTGTTTGGAATGCATGTAGGATCTGTTTTTGGTTAAGATCCGGATCGGACTCGTCAACAATATGGTCTTGTAATTCAATTATGTCCCAAATACTTTTTTTGCATTTGGTAAATTTTATACAATGCGTATTTAGCATTGATTTGACATAAGATACGGTTTGATTTATATGATTTAGTTTATATGTTTGGACTATACTAGAATTTTCTGTTGGGTAAGATCGGAACATATGATCTGTCATTAATATTTTAATGATATTTTATTTTAATTCAACAGATTGCACTAAACTAGTAGGTATTATTTCTTTAGTATAGGCAATTCCAGCCGCATATAAACCGGTCGGAATAGTACAAATCATAAAAGTTCGAGACCAATTCCATGCCACACAATCTTTACCATTAGTACACATTGTATAGGAAGCAAATATTACTCCAATAATTATCCATAATAGGAGTATACCAATGGCTTGTTTGATACCAGCCGTGCCCATTTTATAAAGTATTGCCCCACTCAAAACAATCGAAAATAAAGTATAAATACCTAAAATAGTAGCTGATTGATACCCGTCTTTGGCAAAATATACTTGAAGTTTTTCTCTTAGAGTTAATTCATTGGTATAAGGATTTTTATTAACTAATGGGATTTGGTTCAATATACTAGTTTTTTGTGGTCGATCATTTTGAACATGATCCGATTTATAATACTGCATTTATAATATAAACGAAGATTATATGTTCTAAAATTCGTTATTGCCCAAAATAAAAATGTGTTTGGTATATTATAAAATGATCAATCCACGATCTCGTACAGATCCAAATAAAACAGATATTTGTATTGGTCCAATTGGCAACAGAGCGCGATCTCGCAGATATCCTGATGACGATGAGATTTATACTGACACGACATATTTTGACAAAAAAGAAAAATATTTAGATATTGGGTTTCAACGATTGAAAATTATCAATTTGAAATCATATCCGGAATTATCAGTTATCAAATCCCTTTATATTGATCATAATAATTTAACAAGTTTACCTGATTCTAAATATATGCCCAATTTAACCGCATTGAACTGTTCCCATAACAAATTAAGTCAAATTCCTTTTTATCCCAATTTAATGTCATTAATTATGAATTCTAACCGAATCAAAAATATTAATTCATACGATAATTCTAATCTGAAATATTTAGATTGTTCATTTAATCCAGAATTTGAATTCAATATTCGTCTACCAAAATGCACTAATATCTATATTACGGACTGTAAAATGGTATCTCTCAATTTGAATTTATTTCCCAAAATTAAAATACTCGATTGCGAAAATAATCGAATAGATAAGTTGAAATCGAGTGACACATTGATAGAACTCGGTATATCAAATAATTTATTTCGCGAATTATCCACATATCCAAATCTAGTCAGATTATATGCCGATCATAATAATTTAACTTTGGTAGAGACATTCGAAAAATTACTATTATTATCCGTAACTCATAATCGAATTTCTCAAATTAAGTCGCAACCCGTATTGGAAAAATTATATGCTAAACATAATGAAATTACAAAATTAGATTCGATTCCTAATGTTGAAACAATTGATATAACATATAATAAATTAAGTAGATATACACTCCCACCTACAGTATTGCATGCTCATTTATATTTTAATCCAATTGTATCACTCGATATTGAATTCCAAAAAATAAAAGAATTGCAAATTAGTTTTAATACATACCAATATATTTATCAAATGCACAAAAGTAAATTTGAATTTGCCCGTATTCATACTAGTATAGAACAATTAGACCAACTATTAAATCGAATGACTAATATTTTTAATCAAAAATTAACCACACTGATCAAAAGAAAAATGACTAAAATTATATTTAGTGACAGGGATGTGCACTTATTTAAATTAACTTTGTTATTATATTGGAAATTATTTAATTCGGCTACACCCCCATCATCGATAGATGATTTAGTTCGGACTGAAGAATTTTCCAGACTGTTAGGAATAATAGAAAATATGTATTATAAAACAATGATAGTTACGTTATATTTTAATGGATATATGGGATCCCAATAAAAAATTGATTATATTAAACACGAATATGATACAGATATATAAATAAAATATAAGTTATATACATATATGACTCATAATAATATTTTTAAGAGTATTTTATCTGATGATGAAATGACAAAAATAAATGAGGCAGTTACTATGTTTAAATCCGATTCCGAAATGGAATTAGAAGTCGGATTCAGGCAAATTGATTATCCGAATTATATAAGAATTATAGAAAAGTTAGTTGAGATAACAGACAAGGATCAAATCAATGAATCTGTTTCACTAGATGTCAGTATTATGTTAACGGATGGAAATTCTTTCAGGGTCAGTTTTCAGAATCAAAAATTAATTGATCAATTTTTGGATAAATGCACTAATACGAAAACTAAAATATCTATATCGGATATTCAAAGATATTTGGTTAATATGAAATTAGGAACACCAGATGTAGAAATTATGTTTAAGAATAAGGGATCAGCCACTATGATACCTATATCTGATTTAGATCTAATTTTTAGATTAACAAGAGAAACACCAGTAACAGCTGATACGAAGCCAATATTGACTGGGAATGAAAGAATACTTTTTAGATTAAAAAATCGATGCAGTTTTGGTTTAAATAAATCGACCAGAATTGATGCTACGGAAGTCCAACAATCTAATAATCCATGGAACTTATTGAATCGTAATTTTTCTTATGAAATTGAATTAGAAATAACAAATAATAAAATTTCAACAAAGGAATTATTGGCCGAAACGGCATCCATGTTAAAAATTGTTCAAGATACAAATATACCTATTGGTAAAAAAGAAGCATCGAATATAATTTCAGAATATAAAAAATTACTCAATATCAAATACGGTATTCATTTAGAGAAACGTTCAACAGTTTCGATCGAGAGTCATCATATAGTTAGATTTATTCCTAATAAGTATAGTTGTACAGACAAAGCTGATGGGGATAGACGATTTTTGTTTTCTGTGCCAACTGGAGTTTATCTATTATCCAATAATTTAATTGTAACAAAACTTGATATTAAAATTGACAATACACAATACCATAACATGTTACTAGATGGAGAATATATTCGAAATGAAAATGGTTCTATGTTATTATTATTCGATGTAATTTATGCCAAACAAATTGATTACAGACATAATACAAAATATAGTCTGATAAATCGCATTGATGTTCTAAATGATATTGTGGCAAATTGTTTTGATACATTAATTCCGTTTCCGAATTTTGTTGATAAAAATACTGAATTAGAATTGGGAGCGATTCGCAAATTTTATACTTTGGAATTAAAAAAATATTGGAAAGAATTTCGAAAAATATTAGCCACGTATTTAAATAAAGGTATTTTTATTACTAGAAAATTATATTTTGTTCCGTATGGAATTGAACAGGCCGAAATTTTTGCATATGCTGATTTGTTATGGAGAATGTCCGTGTATGAAAATTTGGTACCGTATAAACTGGATGGAATAATTTATACGCCCCTTAATGCTCCATATATGATCAGAGCAAATAAAGAAAATATGGATACTGTTCCATTGGAATATAAATGGAAAAATCCAAAACAAAATTCCATTGATTTTTATATCGAGTTCGAACACGATAAAAATGGTTTGGATATCATTTTTTATGACCAGTCTACTAAACATGGAACTGGCAAACCATACAAGATAGCCAAATTATTTGTGGGTGGATTTGAAGGTTCGCAAGAAAAACCAATTCCTTTTAAAATAGGTGGTATTGAACAAAAAGCATATATTTATGCCCTAGATGGAAAGGCCAGAGATACTGAAGACAGAAGTATCGATAATCAAACAGTAGTTGAGTTTATTTTTGATATCGTTCCTTCTGATTCTACTAATATAGATAGTGGCATTCAACAAACAGACGATGCATACAAATGGATTCCCATTAAAACTAGATATGATAAAACAGAATCAGTTATTAAACATGGTAAATTGTATGGTAATCCTGATTTTATTGCCCAGCGAATTTATCGTTCAATCATCAATCCCATAACCGAAAGCACTATTACCCTTCTTGGAAATCCAAACTCATTCCAAAAAGAATTTAATCGATTGAGTAAAATGGTTCAGTCAGCCCAACAATCTGGACAAATCCAACAAATCCAACAATCTCAACAATCTCAACCGATCCAACAATCTTCGTCAGTACCAGGGCAAAATTTTACTTACTACGAAAAAGAGACGGATCATGGGGAAGGTATGCGAGCATATCATAATTGGATTAAATCTAACATGATTCTGACATATTGTAAAAATAAACCAGCCGTTTTGGATATTGGATGTGGTCGGGGCGGAGATATTAATAAATTTATTATGGCTAATGTCGGCGAATTAGTTGGTTTAGATATTGATAATAATGGATTATTTGTTATTAATGATTGCGCATCTTGTCGTTATAAAAATCTCTTAAAAAAAAATCCAAATATCCCACCAATGGTATTTATTAATGCCGATGCTAAAGGTTTATTCAACGTCAAATCTCAAGAACATATACTCCCGGACATGAGTAACAATAATAAAAAACTGATTAGCACATATCTGTCCGGAAATAAGAAATACGACGTAATAAATTGTCAGTTTACATTACATTATTATTTATCTGACGAAATTTCCTGGAAAAATTTTTGTAAAAACATCAATGATCATACAACAAATAATGCATATTTATTAATCACCACATTTGACGGAAAAGTAATACAAAATAAACTTGATAAAAAATCAAAATTAACCATATCATATACAGATAATTCGGGAAACAAATCAATTTTTGCCGAAATTAGTAAATTATACGATGATATGCCCGATGATAAAAATCGGCCCGATGATAAAAATCGGCCCGATGATAAAAATCGGCCCGATAATAAATTAGGTTTGGCAATTGGTCTGTATAATTCAACCATATCCAAATTAGGAACTCCACCTATAACAGAATATATTGTTGATCCAGATTTTTTGATTGAATCTTTGAAAAAGAATTGTGGAATGGAATTAGTCGAAACAGATTCATTTTTTAATTTATTTAATCTATACAAAAAATATTTTACTCAAGAAATATCATCTATTGGACAATTCGGTAAAAAACAACATGATATTATATCCACTTATTACAAAACATTGGATCCTCAATTTCAAAATTTATTTACGTCAGAGGAAATCCAAATAGCCAAAGCATCTTTTGCATTTAGTTCATTAAATCGATATTTTGTTTTTAAAAAGAGAACTAATATTGATCTAACCGAACCAGCTAGAATTGTTGGTATTAATAATAGAATCAATTTGGATAAAATATTAACTCCTTATTTTGAATCGAATCAAATGATAATTGATGTGGCTAATGTTTCTCCTAGAATAAATAAATTTTATCAAAATATGAAGACCCTATGTAATGGAACCAAACCATCTATTTATTTAATTCGCCATACAATCCCAGAATATGACCTAGACGGTGAAATATTTCGCAGAAATAAAATTGAATTGGCAAAAATTAAAGAAGGAATTAATCCAGAAATATTATTAGTATATAAATCTCCTGATAAATTTTTCTATCCGATTTATCAGAAAACGAATCATAGAGATCGATACTTGTTTACCAATACCAAAATTATATCCGATTTGGATATTTTGGTGGCTTTGACAGATAAAATGAATTCTGTCTAATTATCAATATTAAATAATAAAAATTTATTACTTAATATTAATATTAACATATAAATGAATCCAATAATATATAAATTTCCTACACGCTCTAATAAAGGGATTAAAATATCTGAAGTGGATTTTATTTTTGACACGGATCCGAGCCCAAAATTAATTAAATATGGATTCAACCAAACAGTCGAAAAATTAGACATAGCAAGTATCACAAATAATTCTTATTACAAAACGGGACTAAATTTTGATTTTGATCGAACCGATCCACTTAGTATTAGCAGTAAATGTAAAAAAATATGGCAATTGGGAAAATCTACTAATTGCAAATTATTTTGTACGTATTGGGAAATACTGACTCTGTTCGGTATGCTGAATTCCAAAGTATCTGTCTTAACAACAGAACAATCCATAATGAAAGAAATTGAATCCAATTATCAAAAATTATCGCCCAAATCAAAATTAAAAATGACATTTGGTAAAACTAATGTTGATTTAGTATTTCAAACATATTCACAAATTGATTTGGATGAAAATGCCTGGATTCAGTTATTGATGGCCGATTTATCTTCGCTGTTATCTAGCCAATCCAAAGGATCCAGTATGGTTTTACAATTATTTGGAGTTTATACTCAGACAACCACCGAACTTATTTATTATTTAAGTACATTGTATCAAGAGGCATATCTGATGAAGCCCCAAGTTGTATCTAGCCTTTCTGATGAAAAATATTTGGTTTTGGTTGGACTAATATCCGAAGTCAAAATAAAATATCCAAAATCAAAATCAAATACATATTTGTCACACCTTAATATCGGACCAATTCCCGATCCAGTTATAAATATGATCCAATGTATGAATTCGGATTTGATCCCGGCCAAATTTAAAACGTATCAAATAATTAAAACATATTTAGATAGCAATGTTTTTGAAGGAATCAGATATAATGAGCTGATCCAAAATCAAAATTTACATACGGACACTTGGTTTGATATCTTTATTGATAAAAAAAAGTTAGAACCGATTTTAGAAAAAATTATCAAAGAAACTGATCTAAAATGTGATCATATGCTAGAGTGGAATGATTTATTTTAATTGGATATCAACAGGACCATTTTCTTTCATTTCCTTCAATTTAGCATCTGACTCAGATTTAAGATGTGCTGGTAGATATTTTTTGGCCAACATATCTGCTACGGCAGATTCTTCCATTTGGCCTCGAGCTACTTTATCTAAATAATATAAATTAGCAGCTAAAATATCCAAAGATTCTCCACGAACAACTTTAATAAAAATCGTTGTGAATTTATTAAAAAATTCATCAAACTCTTTACTAAGTGTATCATAAGTTCTGGAAAATTCTAGATCCCGGATATCAGGATCTTTCATTCTTTTTTGAATTTGTTTTATTATTTGTATAATCTTTAAGACGTATGGTGATTCGATTTCAAGTAAATCAGCATTAGTAATCGTAGTTTTTAAATTAGACATTATTGTTATAATATAGTATTTTATTTTTTATACATAATATTATCCGAGCATAATATATAATGGATTTTTGTGAGTATTCGAATATATTCGGAGAACCTGGTACGGGTTTACATCAGTATCGGATTTTTAATATAGCTATCGTAGATGTCATCGCTACTTTTTTATTAGCCGGTTTGTTTTATTATATCTACAACAAAATTGATTATTGGACCTATTTGATTATATTATTTATTGCGGGTATTATATTTCATCGATTATTTTGTGT
>Ga0315284_10007524_pt1 | contig 15563 bp, 14 predicted proteins | sample YL17G09_16_MG_FD_203696 | JGI IMG/M metagenome (GOLD analysis project Ga0315284, IMG submission 203696) | Sediment microbial communities from Yellowstone Lake, YNP, Wyoming, USA - YL17G09_16 | ecosystem: Environmental > Aquatic > Freshwater > Lake > Sediment | place: USA: Wyoming | collected... | reverse complement strand
TGCTTGCGCACGATGACGGTTTCGTCGCTCATGGCTGGCACGTATGCCCCCCCGGCCGTGCACGAGCCCAGCACCACCGCGATCTGCGGAATCCCCATGGCCGAAAGCCGCGCCTGATTGTAGAAGATGCTGCCGAAATGCCCTTTGTCGGGGAAAGTGTCTTTCTGGTGCGGCAGGAAGATGCCACCGGAGTCGACCAGGTAGACACAGGGCAGGCGGTTGGCCATGGCAATTTCCTGCGCGCGGATATGCTTTTTGATCGTCATCGGGTAGTAGGTGCCGCCCTTGACTGTGGCATCGTTGGCAACCACCAGCACCTCGCGGCCATGCACAACCCCGACTCCGGTAATCATCCCCGCGGCGGGGGCATCGTTGTCGTACATGTCGTGCGCCGCCAGGGCGGAGAATTCCAGGAACGGGGTATTCTTGTCGAAGAGTTTCGTGACGCGGTCGCGGGTGAGAAGCTTGCCGCGCCCCAGGTGCTTCTCCCGGGCTGCCGGAGGTCCACCCTCCTTGACACGCGCCAGGCGCTCGCGCAGACGAGCTACCTCTTGATTCATATATTCGAGATTCTTGCAAGACTCTTCGCTTTTGGGATCGATTTTGGTTTCAATGCGGAACACGTGCGTTCTCAATCTTTCTTCGTTTTTTAGGTCGCGTCGGCAGACGAGCTGCCGACCTACATTCATCTTATTGCGTGTCACAATTTATTGTGACCGCAAATTCCGTAGAGGCACGATATATCGTACCTCTACATTTTATAATACAATAGGGGCGAATGGCCCGGAACGGGTCCGTCTGGACAATACGCCCCTACATGATGAAACATGTCTCTTATGCCTGTCCAAACCCGATTCATCAATCATTGGGATACGGGCACGGCATGTCGCTTTGGACCCGTATCGGGCCGTGCCCCTACCTTATTGCCTATCAACGTGGGGAATTCGGCGGCTCCTGCGGAACCGCCCCAGCGGGGCTGAAAGCCCCGCCTATTCGAATTTACCCCTTAATTACACTTTTTCCTTTTCCTTAACTCAGCACTCAGGACTCAGTACTGATTTCCATTCCGCAATCCGCAATCCGAAATCCGCAATCAAAATACCGGGACGGCCTTGTAGCCGTAGGAAATGACCCCGCTTTCGCCGTCGGCCTGCAACTTGCGGAACTCGAGCTTAACAGACATGCCGATCGCCAGCTCCTCCGGCTCGACATCGGCCACCTGGCATAATATACGCACGCCGTCACCGACATTGACGATGGCAACTGCGTACGGCGCCTGATCGGTGAAACCCGACGGTGCCACGCGGATGACCGTGAATGTCTCAATCTTGCCGGAATTGCCGATATGTGTCGTCTCAAATTCACGCCCATGACACTCGGGGCAAACTAATCTCGGAGGGAATAGCACTTTGCCACATTTCTTGCACTTGCCCGCCTCCAGGCGATACCGCTGGGGCATCCCACGCCAATTTCTCGGTGATGACATCTTACTCGCCCTCCAGGATATGAACTACCGAGCTGGCGCCGCTACCACCCATGTTCTGCGCCAGTCCGATATTCGCGTTTTTGACCTGCCGCCCCTTTTCGGCAGTGCCCCTGATCTGCTTGACCAATTCCACGATCTGCGCTACGCCGGTGGCGCCCACCGGGTGCCCCTTCGATTTCAGGCCGCCCGAGGCGTTGACCGGGAATTTGCCATCGACCGCGGTGACACCATCCATCGTGGCCGGGCCGCCCTTGCCGATTTCGACCGCGCCCAGCGCCTCGATCACCATGATCTCGGCGATCGTGAAACAGTCGTGGACCTCGGCGAAATTGACATCGCCGATCTTGCGGCCGGCCATCGCGAGGGCCTGCTTGGCCGCGACCTCGGTCGATTTCAAATACGAGAGGTCTTTGCGCTGGGCCAACTGGATCGTGTCGGAGGCGTGGCCCGAGCCCTTGACTTTGACGATGCGCTTTTTCGAGAACGATTTTGCCTTATCGGCCGGGCAGAGGATAACGGCCGCCGAGCCGTCGGTGATAGGCGAGCAGTCCAGAATCGTCAGCGGGTCGGAGACCATCACAGCCTTCTTCACCTGGTCCAATGTTACATCCATTTGGAATTGCGCCAGCGGATTCAGCTTCCCGTTCTTATGGTTTTTGACCGCCACCTGCGCCAACTGGTCGCGGGTAGTGCAGTATTTGTTCATGTGATGGTTGGCCATCATGGCATAGAGCCCGGGGAAAGTCACGCCATGGAAAACCTCGTATTCCTGGTCGGCGGCGGTGGCCAGCGCGAAAGTCGCCTTGGCCCCGTCGACATCAGTCATCTTCTCGACCCCCACGACCATGACGATATCAGAAGCCCCCGAGGCCACGTGCAGAAAGCCTGAGCGGAAAGCCGCGCCACCCGATGCGCAGGCCGATTCGACCCGCGTGCCCGGGGTCGGGCAGATGCCGGTATAATCCGGCCCGATCGAGCCAAGGTGCTCCTGGTCGGTGAACAGGCCCGATGACATACAGCCGATATACATGGCATCGACTTTGTCCAGTCCGGCGTCGTCCAGGGCGAGCAGGGCGCTCTCGGCGATAAGGTCTGAGATCGACCTCTCCCAGAGCTCACCCCACTTATTCATCCCCACGCCGATTACGGCAACATCTCTCATTTATTTAGTCCTCCAAATTTCTTTGTCTAATAAGCCGGGGCCTCTGGCCGGCATTTGCCCTCCAGAGGAGCCGCCTATTAAAAATATGGAATTGATCTTATTCCTGCAGCATATCCGATCATTGCGCCAGTTTCTTTATCTTTCCGCGGAATTTGGCGTAGGTGCCGTAATCCAGATACTTCTTGCGGTTCGAATCGAGTTGAGCGCGTGTCTTGGGAGCCAGGTCTCGCACCTGGTTGATACGCTCCGTCACTTTCCAAACGAACCCGTCGCTGCCGGCGCCCGAACCATACGAGACCATCATAATCCATTCGCCGGGCTTGGCGACATCGAGTATCGCTGTAAGCCCAATTGGTGAGGCGCCGGAGTAGGTGTTGCCTAATGTCGGCGAGAGCCAGCCGGTGATGATTTGTTCCTTGGTGAACCCCTGCATCAGGCCGACATTCATCGGGAACTTGCCGTTGGGCTGGTGGAAGACGACGTGCGCGAAATCTTTCGGCTTCATGCCGGCCTTCTTCATCAGTGCCTGGGAACATCCCAGCGAGTGCTTGAAATAGGCCGGTTCACCAGTGAATCGGGAGGCGTGACGAGGATAGAATTGGTATTCGCGACGCCAGAAATCGGGGGTGTCTGTCATGTATGAATGCGTGAAATGGCATTCGGCAATAATCTCGCTTGGCTTGCCCCCGAACAGGAATGCCGCCGCGCCGGCCGAGGCCGAATACTCAAGCGCGTCGCCGGGGGCGCCCTGCGAAGTATCGGCGCCGATTCCCAGGCCATATTCGATTTCGCCCGATTTCACCAGCCCCATGGCCACGAACATCCCCTCCGAGCCGGCCTTGCAGGCGAATTCGAAATCGGCGCAGTGGCAATCGGGAACCGCGCCAATAGCTTCGGCCACGGTGGTGCCGGATGGCTTCACGGCGTAGGGGTGCGACTCGCTTCCCACATAGACCGCGCCGACCTTCTGACCGCCGACACCGGCCCGTCGAAGCGCGAACCGGGCCGCCTCGACTGCCATGGTGATGGTGTCCTGGTCGGGGCCGGGGACGCTCTTTTCCTGAAGCATCAGCCCTTTCTTGTAGGATGGTGCATCAGCGCCCCAGACCCTGGCGATTTCCTCCACTTTGATCCTGTTGCGAGGTATGTATGCGCCATACCCGACAATACCTACCATATTAGGATACCTCTCTTTTGTTGTGAATTTATCCCGGCCACGGCCGGGATTTATCTTCCAAAGCTAATTAACTGATACACTAAAAATATGTTCTTTAAGAATAAGAATTGCCGGCAGTAAAGTCAAGGCTTGATGGCAGCAATAACAGGCATGGATTACAGTCAGTGGCCGAATGGCGTCGACATTATGAATTTTCGGGCTTCGCAGTCCGAGATCATAATGATCACGACTCTAAGACCCAGCCGTGCGTGTCACAATTTTATCCGCCTTCGGCGGGTTATCGTGACTGCATAGCTATTGCCCCACCAGATTCCCATCCCTATCGACAAATCCCAGCATGTCGCCGAGCTTGACCAGGGCGATACCGTCGCGGAGCTCCCAGGCTCGGTCGAACATCGGCTTGATGATCAGCTTTCCGGCCTGATCGATATACCCATATTTTCGGCCGATTTTGACAGCGGCCATGCCCTCGGAGAAACGAGAGGCGTAATTGTATTTTTGTTTTATGACAATTTTCCCGCTTTTATCTATGAATCCCATGCGCGGCATCTTTGGGATGAAAAACAATATACTCCCCGGTCTGGAGACCGCCGCCACCCCCTCGAAAAAATCATCGGCAAGATCATAAATCCGGTCGAGCGCATACTGCCCGCTCTTTTCGATATACCCCCACTTGCCGCCTGTCGGGATAAGAAGGCTTTCCATCTTGCCCCCAATATTAACCACAGCCAGCCCCTCTGAGAAATCGCCGACAAAGGCGAATTGCGGCGGGACGACGACCGCGCCGGAGGTATCGATGAAACCGTAATTCACACCAGATGAAAAACCGGCCAGGCCCTCGTGGAAACTTTGCACCGATTCAAATTGCGGCGTAATTACCGTATCGCCGACAGAATTGATGAAGCCCCAGCGATCGATGATCATGACACCGGCCAAACCCTCGTGAAAAGGCATGGCCGCCCCATAGACCGCATCGACTACCATTTGACCGCTGGTGTCGATATACCCATACCGGCCGCCGGCCGGGAATCCGAGCCTGGTTATGATCCCTCCGATATTCACATACGCCAGCCCCTCGGAGAAGCTGCCGGCGTAATCGAAGGTGAAGTCGATGGCAATATCGCCATGCTGATTAATATATCCCCACTTGTCGCCAAGCCGGACATAGGCCAACCCCTCCGCGAATGGCGAGGCCCAATCATAGCGCGGCTCGATAGCGACGCTCCCGGTCGTGTCGATATACCCCCAGATATCTCCGATCATGACCGCCGCCATCCCCTCGGAAAAATCGAGCGCCGCATCGAACGGCAGGCGCACTGCGGCGGCAAACTCCTCTGCCGACTTGAAGGAATTGACATTGACAGCTGGGGCAATCGTATCCTGGCAAATAGCATTATCCGCAAATATCAGAATAATCGCCGTAATTCCTGTTAAAATGAGCAATTTCTTATTCATTGTATTCATTCAATAACATTCTTTTTGACAGAGTATAAAATCCATGTGGAATTAGTCAAATTGTTTCAAAGCACATTTAAGGGTATTAGTCAAGAATATGAAGAGTCGAGCACCGTGGCTCCCAACTTAAAAGAATATATCGCTTTTGTTTCGCGACATGCCGCATATGGATTCAATCGACCCCTTTTGGGCTCAGGCCCCTTGACAATCGCCCCGTCATGATATTAATTGTCATTATCATGATTCTGATGGAAGCTAAAATCGATGCCGTGCGATAATGTCACCGAACTGATGAGGGTGGTCCTGGATAGCGACGACCGGCTTCTGCATTATCGCCTGCTCAAGATGACATGCGGCGGGGCTGTCGGCGCCGAATCGTTTCTCCTCGACCGGCTCAAGGGGCGGGCTGTGCCGGAGCTCTTGTCGCTCCACGTCGACACATTCTGCCGGGAAAGCGTCTCCCAGACCGACATCGAGAAGTTTCTGAGTCTTAAACATTTCTTTGCGCTCAAATCGGTGCTGGAGGCATTTACCGGGCATCACGCAGCGGGGAGCGAGGCCGCTTGTACGCTCGCGGGAATAAGTCTCGACCGGGATAGGGTCACTATCGATGCTGAGATTGCGGTCGGGGTGGTTACAGACCTGATCCGATCCTGCGGCCATTGCGGCGGCGGATGAGGATCGAAACAAACCCCCTGTAAGGTGGGTTGACAATTAGGAAGTAGCCAGATTTTGTGTTCCGTCAGGTCGTAGGCCCGCCTGTCTGGCGGGGCGTGACCTGACGGTTGAATCAGGTGCCAGGTCACGGCCTTCGGCCTACGACCTGACGCAACCTGGAATTGGGCATGTTAATGGCAAAAAATCGCGTCGGGTCAGGCGACCCGACGCCACGATATTAGGTTCGCTTTGAAAGGAGAATAGCATTGCACCCTTTGTATAATCCGGAAATTGTCAAGCCGATGTGGAAGGAGCTCGAGGATATCGGTGTCATGCCGCTGACCACAGCCCAGGCGGTTGACAAGGCCATGGTCGACAAAACCGGCACCGTCATGATCCTGGTAAACTCCGTTTGCGGATGCGCGGCCGGGCACGTCCGACCAGGCGTGGCCCTGGCGCTCCAGAACAAGGTCACCCCGGACCGCCTATACACGGTATTCGCCGGAGTCGACCGCGAGGCAACGCAGCGAGCGAGCGAGTATATGACCGGCATGCCCCCGTCCTCACCCTCGGTGGCGCTCTTCAAGGACGGCGAGCTTGTATTTATGCTCCACCGCCGCCAGATCGAACAGATGGATATGGACAATGTCGGATGGCAACTAGCTCAGGTTTTCAATCAGTATTGCCAGTCGCCGGGCCCATCAGTGCCTCCCGAGACCGTGGCCAGGGCTTTCAATATGTCGGTCCGCTAAGGCATGGCGATGACTGGCTCCCTGGTCGATAGAAAATGCGTTCCCTGCAAGGGAGATGTAACCCCGCTTGGGCCTGCGGAGATAGCCCGGCTCCTGCAGAAATTGGAGAGTGGCTGGCTATTGGTAGAGGGCCGTCGCCTGGAAAGAGAATATGAATTCAAGAATTTCCGGCGGGCGCTCGAATTTGTCAACCGCGTGGGTGAGATTACCGAACGCGAGGGTCACCATCCCGATATATACCTTTCCTGGGGCAGGGCCAAGCTTTCCCTGTGGACGCACGTTGCCGGCGGCCTGACCGAAAACGACTTCATTTTGGCCGCCAAATCCGACCGCGCTTACGAGAAGTTGTGAGTTACGAGTTGCGGGTTGTGAGTAGAAAGAAAAAGTAAGCGGGAATATGGGCGATAGGCCAGGAGCAGGATGAACTAAGCCGACTCGCGAGTTGGAGCTTGCTCCGACCGCGAAATCGGAGCCCTCCCTAATAGGTGGCTCTTCCAGTGCAGCAAAAGGTTCGCCGCGCACTGGTTGCATGGTCAAGGCATGCCTTGCCCGCATCCAGCGGTGTCGGAATTAACTTCTGATATACCAAACGTGATGAATTCGGCCTTGACCGAATCGGGGAATTGGGTAATTTATCAGCGGGAAGCTTGACACAAGATGCCGCGGTCAGAGCAAGCTCTGACTCGCGAGAAAAGTAGGTCGGGTTTATGGAGCGAGTCCACTGGGACGAGCGGCGAAACCCGACGAGAGCTGCTGCAAGTATATGAGTCAATTCAAATCAGAAACAAAGGAAAGTACTGCCACCAAGCACTCGTTCTTCCTAGAGACCTATGGCTGCCAGATGAACGAGTACGACTCCGAGTTGGTGCGCTCTATCATGCTGGACGGCAGTTTCGAGGAGGTCGCCGACCCCGAACGCGCCGACATTGTCCTGCTCAACACCTGCGCGGTTCGCGAGCATGCCCATAACCGTATCTATGGCCGGCTTCAAATGCTGGGCCATATCAAAAAAAGGCGCGATCTTGTAATCGGCGTTCTGGGCTGCATGGCGCAGAACCTCAAGATGGAACTGCTCGATAACAACCTGCATGTCGACGTCATCGCCGGACCTGATAGCTACCGCAACCTGCCCCGCCTTATCGGCGAGGTTTTCGATGACGGGCATCAGGCTCTCTCGATCGACCTCTCGGAGTTCGAGCTTTACGACGATATTTACCCGGCCCGCAAGGAGGGTGTCAACGCCTGGATCGCGGTCATGCGGGGATGCGACAACTTCTGCACGTTTTGCGTGGTGCCATATACGCGCGGACGGGAACGTAGTCGCCCCCTCGCAAGCATAGTCGAGGAAACCAGGGCGCTGGTATCGGAGGGGTATTCACAGGTGACGCTTCTGGGGCAGAATGTCAACTCCTACGAGCACGAAGGCATGAAATTCGCCGACCTGATGCGGGCCGTGGCCGACATATCCGGAATCCGTCGCGTGCGCTTCACCTCGCCGCACCCCAAGGATTTCCCCAATGACATGCTCGAGGTTGTGAGAACTCATCCACGTGTATGCAAGCATATCCACCTGCCGCTTCAGGCTGGTAACGACCGCATATTGAAAATGATGCGCCGTTTGCACACCGGCGGTGATTTCGTGGCGCTGGCCGACCATGTCCGCAGGACGATCCCCGGCGTGGTGCTCACCACTGATGTCATTGTCGGATTCCCCACCGAGACGCGCGAGGAGTTCATGGATACGGCGCGGGTTATGGAGTGGGTCGGGTTCGACTCGGCTTTCATCTTCGTCTATTCCGAGCGCAAGGGCACAGTGGCGCGTCGACGCTGGAAAGACGACGTGCCGCCCGCGGAAAAATCGTACCGGAGCGTCTATCTCAACGATCTGCAGAAGGAAATCAGCCGCAAGCGCAACGAGGCGCATATCGGAGAAGTTCAGGAGATATTAGTAGAGGCGCCAAGTAAAAAAAGCGATAGTGACTGGTTTGGGCGTAACGATGGCAACAAGATGGTGATCTTCCGTCGCACCGACCAGAAGCCCGGCGATTATATCAACGTAAAAATCACCGCGGCCTCGGCCAACACCCTCAAGGGCGAGGTGGTGTAAGGGTGCATAGGGCTTATATTGAGCTTTTTAATATATTCGAATTAATGAATGCAAAAATGATAGGACAAGATAACAAGGAATTCTATAATTAAGCAATTGCTATTGCCAAACGTAAACTATTTTATAGCATTGAGAATTTTGGCCGTTGCCTCAATTGCTGCGTTACACATTAGTTCTAGGTTTTCAATTTCGTCTTGATAATCGCTTGCATTTCTCCACTCTCGCAAACGCTGAAGGCGCGCTGCAACTTGACTGAATTTTCCGACTCTAAAATTTTCTATTAGATTTTTATGATCCCTATCGTCGTGAAAAGGCTCAAAATGGCGGTGAATAATAGCGAAATTTCTCGCAAGGCAGAACGCTGAGTAATATGCTCTGCTTACAGAACTACGCAATGACGCTTCGTTTGGCAATTCTATTAGAATATCCCCGTGAAGGAATTTCGCAATCTCGTAATATTGTTTCCAATCGAAAGTCATGAATCGTTATATAGGTGAGCGAAAATCTGTAGTTATATTAATCCAGCCCTTGCTTCCAGAAATAAGTGATTCGAAATTTAGCCATAGTTTCTCAATCTTGTCCATTATATCGCTATCGTAATGAGTTTGCCTGATATAAAGCGATAAATATCTATCGTCCGTTTCATAATCTTTGTATAGCTCAAGAGATAACTGGTCAATTGAGGTGAATTCGAGCGAGCTATGAAAACAAATACACGGCAAAATAGAAATCATATCAGGAAAACGCAAAAGGTACTCTCTAATCTCGGCTGGCTGCGGAATTCGTATTAACCCCGAAATGGCGCAAATCACATTTTCTATCTCAGTAGTGACACTTGAGCTAGATGTTGATTCATTTGATATCGAAAGATTATTAGACGTCCATGCAGCTTGCATTCGCGTGTCACTTGACCCATGCGTCAGGCAGTATTTTCTCAATTCGGTTTCGGAGAAAATAAATGCTGAGTAACCAAGGCATAGATTTTTCTCGCTTGGATATTGCCAAAATTCCTTCGTCATGGGCAGAAGAGGAATTGGGGGTGTCGTCGTGGTAGTAAGTAGCATGTTATTCATTGTCATCTAATACTCCAAAAACGTCCATAAGTTTCCTGGTAATACAACCCTCAAAAAGCCTTCTAACTTCTGCATGAGCCCCGTCGACCCATTGCAAAGCCTGGTCAATATTCAAGGCCCCTGGCTTAGCCATAAAATAGTCAAGGTCTAAAATATAGGCGGAATTGCCCGCATTCTCGGGCAGCGTATTAAATAGATGCATTCTACAAAAATCCCTGTTCTTTTCAAACGGTAGAACGGCCGACAAAGCGAAACCTGCTAGCACCTGAGGAAGCCTCTCCCCTATATGTGGACTGAATTCAAAGTATTCGTCTATGTCTATCTTTTCGAACGGTATTTCGATTCGATTTATGTATCTTATACCTAATCTTTCGGGTTCTCCTATATCCGTTATGTCTTTTAGGATCGAAATCGCTTGCTCTATCCTTTGACGAAATATGATCCACGTTGGATATGGCTTAACACAGTGTACTGCCATCAAATTATCGCCAAGCTGGATAAACTGCAGCCTATCGCCTGATAAAAAAAACATTCTCTTTATATTTCGCGTTATGGTTTTGGGCCCTTCCGGCCCCTGCGCTATTTCAACCTCCTGCAATTGGCGCTGCTCTTTAAGGGGAAAATCTTTGCTGATTTTCTCAAATATTTGCCCCGGAGCCGTCAAATCCATGGCCTTATCCTGACTTAGCCGTAATTCAAATACGGCTTCGACTACAGGCGCATTCCTGTATTTCTTTTTCATGAATCCAGTCCATTCCCTAACGGATAGCTTTACCTGCGATATCCATGACAATATCTTATCCTCTAAAATTATCGGATGCGGGACCTATTTAATAATTCATATTTTTAACCATCCGGGTATCTTCCATAACAACTCCTTCACGTTACCATTAGTAACTAAGTACCTCTATTTCGCCGAATACAGATATGGTCAAGTGCGGTCGGGTCGCCTCACCCAACTGCACCCTTTGCCTTGCTCTACTTCACCGAGTACAGGTACGTAACTTTCTGGCCCTTCATCTTGACCCGGCGTTTAAGCTTGCCGGCGCGCGAGAAGCGCAACAGCACCATCCGCAGTTGCGACGGTTCCAGCGGCATCCGGCGGCGCGCCAGCTCCTTCATGATCCCGGCGGCATCGCGCCCGCTTTTGAATGCGCCGACGTCGATCAGCTTCTGGATAGCCAATGTACCCTCGCCGCCACCCCGACGGCCCGGCCTCTTCAGTGGCTTAATCTTGACCTTGCGCTTATGCGCCGCTGGCCCCGCAGTCTTCTTAGCGGGGGCATGCGCCGCCCTCCTCGCCGCTCTGTGTCCTCCCCCGTTGCCGCCATTTCCGCTCGCTATGAACTGAAGCAGCAGAATCCGGAAAGCCTCGCGGCGCAAATCCTTATCTTTTATACCGCGCACGGCATCCTCGGCCTGCTTGCCAATCTCCCTATAGCTTTTTCGCATGACTACCCTTTCTCGCCTGTGATATGTTACATTCGAATCCGAGCTTGTTCCGCGCAATTATGCTGGAGTCCATGATAGCGCTCCGGCGGCCCCCCACCGCATTCCTTGTGTCAGATTTGAAAACCTGACAACAGATTAAAAATATATTTGAGGCGTGGGTGGATGTCAATGCAATTTACGTTACGTAAATCACGATAACCGTTACCAAATGCGCATATGCCACGAGACTGGATCATGGAAACTGCGCCAGGAAATGTTCCAATCGGCTGATCACTTGTGGCAAATGCTTCGGGTCAGGCCGCGCAGGTGTAAGGGGCTTCAGCTATCTTTACCTCATATTTGAAACTATCGGAAAAAACGCCTAATCCCTCGTAACGTCTTCTTAAACTGGATGTTAATGCCCCTGGCATTATTCGGGGAAATGAAATTTTGATGTAACCTTGGAATGGCATCATGCGTAAACCAAATACGCGGGAATATCTTTCTTTTTAGTCTAAGGAGCGTTCTAACGATGAAAAAGTTCATAATCATCACGGCAATCGCGATAGTGCTGGTCGGGGCCGGTTATCTGGCTTTCGGCTCCAACAAGGAAAAGGAGACCGGCATCAAGTTCGTCGATGTCACCAAGGGGACGATAGTCGACAAGGCGTTGGCTATCGGCAGGCTGGAGCCGAGGCAGGAGGTCCAGGTAAAATCCAAGATATCGGGCATAGTGACAAGGCTTCATGTAGATATGGGCGACGACGTGAAAGCCGGCGATCCCCTCATAACGATTTCGCCCAATCCCACACCAATCGAATATTCAGAGGCCGAAAGGCTCCTAGACCTGGCCGACGTCGACTACAAGAACGCTCAGACTATTTTCCAGCGCAGCAAGGAGCTTTACGACAAGAAACTTATCAGCCAGGCCGAGTTCGATATCAGCAAGATGCAGCTCTCCGAATCAGAATTGCGGTTCCATATGGCCCAGGAGAAGTTCGATCTCCTGCAGAAGGGGGTAACGTCCGATGGCAAGAACCAGAACACTATCATCTCGCCCATCGATGGCACCGTGCTGGAGAAGCTGGTCAATGAGGGCGACCCGGTCGTGCCGCTGACCTCCTACCAGGCCGGCACTCCGCTGTTAACCTTGGCTCCGATGGACAAGCTTGTCTTCAAGGGCACGGTTGATGAGATAGATGTCGGCAAGCTGGTCGAGGAGATGCCGGTCGACCTCAAGATCGGCGCTCTGCCCAACGAGAAGCTCACCGGCAAACTCTCGAAGATATCCCCCAAGGCCAAGAAACAGGACAACACCACGCTGTTCGACCTCGAAGTCGAAATCACCGAGACCGGCAACAAGGCGCTCCGGGCCGGGTATTCCGCCAACGCCGAGATTATCATCACCAAGAAAGACAGCATCCTGGTAATCCCCGAGCGGCTGGTCAGTTTCCTGGCCGACACCGCCCGGGTTGAGGTCCAGGACTCGGCAACCGGCAAGATAGATTTCAAGAATATCAAGACCGGCCTTTCCGACGGGCTCAATATCGAGGTTACCGAGGGTTTGGCTCTGGGCGAAAAGGTGGTCGAGCGGCCGCCCAAGGAGATCAAGTAGCTTGAAGTCGCTTGTCATCTTCAAGCAGTTTTTCCATGACGTGCGCCGGCAGAAGCTACGCACCTTCCTAACTACGTTTGGCATCATCTGGGGCACGGCGGCCACCATTATCCTGGTGGCGTTCGGCAACGGCCTCTATATCCATCAGGAAAAACAGTTTTTGGGTCTCGGCGAGCGGCTGGTGATAGTCTGGGGCGGAAAGACCGCGCTGCCGTTCAAGGGTCTGCCCAAGGGCCGTTTGGTGCGATTCACCGATGATGATATCGACATGCTCAAGCGCGAGATTCCCGAGATTACGATGGCATCACCCGAATACGCCGGAATGGGGATGCTCACCTATGGCAAGAAGACGGTCTCGCAAAATGTCATCGGAGTCAAGCCGGAGTGGGGATCCGTGCGTAACATGATCCCCGAGGGCAGTGGACGCTTTTTGGACGAGATCGACCTGGAGTATCGCAAGAGAGTTATATTCTTAGGCACCGATATCAGGACCGACCTGTTTGGCGAGGGGATCGACCCGGTTGGCAAGTACGTAACATTGCGGGGCACGCCATTCCTGGTGGTGGGTGTCCTCAAGCAAAAGGACCAGAACTCCTCCTACCGTGGGCGCGACACGCGCAAGGTATATATCCCCTGCACGACCTTCAAGACCATGTGGGGCCACACATATCCCGAGAACATGATCTACCAGGTGGCCGATCCGGCACGCTCCCAGCGGGTTGAGGAGGAGGTTTTCAAGGTTCTCGGACGAAAGTACAGTTTCGATCCCAAAGACGAGCAGGCCCTTTGGATTTGGGATACCAACGACTCGCTTAGCGAGTGGCGGCCTTTTTTCGAGGGATTCAGGATATTCCTCGGGATCATCGGGGTCTTCACGCTTATCGTCGGCGGGATCGGAACTGCCAATATTATGTATGTAGTGGTCAAGGAGCGCACCCGCGAGATAGGCGTAAAGATGGCTATGGGGGCAACCCGGGCCCACATCATGTTTCAGATAATTATCGAGTCGCTTCTAATCACGGCCATGGGTGGCTTTTTCGGGTTTTTCATCGCCAAATTCTTCGAGAAAGTTTTTCCACTATTGAAACTTGGCGAGTATGTCGGCGATCCTGTGATTTCTCCCAAAACCGTTATCGTTGCCATCGCCATCATCGGCTCGATCGGTCTGGTCGCGGGGTTCTTCCCCGCTCGACGGGCAGCCGGGCTCAACCCTGTGGAGGCGCTGAAGGCATGAGTAAATGCGGAATGCGGATTGCGGAATCAAAGGCGAATGCAGCGGCACGAAGGCCGGATATGACCCTGTAGGGGCACGGCATGTTTACCTCTGCTTTATACGGGGCCGTGCCCGTTACTGATTAATGATATGTTATTGGCTTACAAAATATCGCTATTTTTAAAGCTGATGGCGCGAGAGTTTCGCGCCCAGAAACTGCGCATGGCGCTTACTGTGCTGGCAATCACCTGGGGCACGATTTCGATTACGCTGTTGATGGCATTTAGTGTCGGCATAGAGCGCCAGATGCATAAGGCCAGCTCCGGCATGGGCCAGGGGATTATCGTTCTTTGGGCAGGGCAAACAACGATGCCGTTCCAGGGGCTGCCGCAGGGGCGGCGGATCATGTTTCGGCCCGAGGACCAGGACCTCATCAAAGCCCGCGTAGCCGGGGTCGACAAGATTTCGGGCGAATATATGCGCTGGGGCGTGACAATCGAGTACGGCAAGAAGCAGGTCAGCAAGCTTATCAGCGGCGTATACCCCGATTTCGGCGAGATGCGCTCGCACTACCCTCAGCCTGGCGGACGGTTTATCGACCAATTTGATTTCGACTCCAAGAGGCGGGCCATATTCCTGGGATGGAAGGTGGCCGAAGAGATTTTTGGGACGGTCGATCCGGTCGGCAAGATGGTGATGGTAAACGGCATCCCGTTCACCGTGGTCGGCGTCATGGTCAAGAAGATGCAGGATTCGAGCTACCATGGCCCCGACGAGGACTACGGCGTGATCCCGGCCTCGACCTTCGTGGGCATTTTCGGCGACCCCTATTTCGACAACTTTATTTACACGGTCAAGCCCGGGGTCAACACCAAGACAGTCGAGCAGGACCTGTTCCGCGTGTTTGGGTCCAAGTATCGATTCGATCCCAAAGACACCCATGCTCTCTGGTTCTGGGACACTGTCGAGCAGGCCGAGATGACACGCAAGGTTTTCCTGGGAATAAAAATTTTCATGTGGTTTATCGGCGGCATGACCCTGGTGATCGCCGGGGTGGGCGTGGCCAATATCATGTATGTGGCCATACGGGAGCGCACGCGCGAGATCGGCACCAAGATGGCGCTGGGGGCCCGCAAGGGGCATATCATTTTGCAGTTCATGACCGAGGCGATGTTCATCGCGCTGTTCGGCGGGTTTTTGGGGATTCTCTTCAGCCTGGCGATCACGCGTGCTTTCTGGCTGATTCCGATGGAGGGCGCGCTCGAATTTTTGGGCCGGCCGCTGGTCAACTGGCCGGTGGCGATAATCACGGTCATTACGCTATCGACAATCGGTTTTCTGTCGGGATTTTTCCCGGCGCGTAAGGCGGCATCTATCAACCCCGTGGAGGCATTGAGGTACGAATAATGAATAACAATGGTCATCTTATATCTAT
>Ga0315284_10007522_pt1 | contig 15565 bp, 17 predicted proteins | sample YL17G09_16_MG_FD_203696 | JGI IMG/M metagenome (GOLD analysis project Ga0315284, IMG submission 203696) | Sediment microbial communities from Yellowstone Lake, YNP, Wyoming, USA - YL17G09_16 | ecosystem: Environmental > Aquatic > Freshwater > Lake > Sediment | place: USA: Wyoming | collected... | reverse complement strand
CCACGCAGTTGGACGGGAAGCAGGGCAGGATGTCCAGGCAGTCCCCGCAGTACACCGTCTGCGGCGAGAAGTGCACCGGCTCCAACGTGTGCGGCACGGTGGACATGGGGGGATTGTACCGCAGTGGAATCGCAGAGGCGCAGTCCCTGGGAGCGCTGGCTTCCAGCCGGCATTCGCAGTTGCCGCCTAGAAGGCGGCGTTCCCAGCGAATTGCCGCCAGGATGGCGGCGCTCCCAGGAAATGCCGCGGCGGCGGCCTAGCCCGCTTCGGCGCGGATGCGCAGCAGCATGCGCTCGCGGAAGCCTTCGGGGACGGGGTCTTCGGGCAGGCCGTTCTTCAGCGCGACGAGGATCTCCTCGATGATCTCCCGCTCCCGCCGGCACTCGCCGCAGCGGTCGAGGTGCTCCTTGATCTTGCGCAGCTCGTCTGCGTCGGACTCGCCGTAGATGAAGCGGAAGATCACGCGCTCGATCTTCCTACAGTCCATCGGCGTGCCCCTCCGGGTCGAGTCCCAGCCACCGCCGCAGCTTGCCCACGGCGTAGCGCATGCGCGAGAGGACGGTGCTCAGGGGGCAGCCGCAGATCTCGGCGATCTCCTCGAAGGTCAGCTCCTGGTAGACCTTGAGCAGCACCACGGTCTTCTGTTTCTCCGGCAGGCGGTCGATCAGCCCACGTAGATCGCGGGAGAACAGCTCGCTCTCGGCGGTGACGGCGGGTGCGGGGCGGGTGTCTTCCAGCAACTGCGCCCGGTCGCCGTCCCCCGCTTCGTCGCTGAGCGGGGTGTTCAGCGAGAACGTCTGGCGGGCGCCGGTGCGCTTCCAGTGGCGCTTGATCTCGTTGAGCGCGATCTTGTACAGCCAGGAGGAGAACTTTTTGGTGGTGTCGAAGTTCTTGGCGCTCTTGAACACGCGCAGGAAGACCTCCTGGGCCAGGTCCTCGACGCTCTCGCGCTCCTGCACCTGCTTGGCGATGAAGTTGAAGATCTGGCGGTGGTAGCGCTCGAATACGGTGTCGAAGGCCGATGCGTCGCCCGCCGCGAGCCGGCCGACCAACTCCTCGTCGGTCGGGTGGCGTGCACCGGATCTCCGTCCCGCGTCAACCACACTATCTTCCCGCATGCTCATCTCGCCAAGCTTCGTGAAGGAGCCCTCCGTTCCAGGCAGCGCCAATCTTAGCACGCTACGACCTGGGCGTGGGCTAAGATTGCGCGCGTGCCCGAGCTTGCCGCCCATGTGCTCTTCGCCCTCGGCAGCCTAGTGCTCATTCTCATCGCCGCCGAGCTGTTCACCAACGCCGTGGAATGGCTGGGGCTGAGGCTCAAGCTCGCCGAAGGCGCGGTGGGCAGCGTGCTGGCGGCGGTGGGGACGGCGTTGCCGGAGACGGTGATTCCCATGGTGGCGATCATCGTTGACGCAGCTCGCCACGAGTTGTTCAGCCCGGCGGGACGCGCCCAGAGTGTGGGGCTGGGGGCGATCGTCGGCGCGCCGTTCATGCTCGGCACGCTGGCGTTCTTCGTCGTCGGCGTGACGTACTTCATCAGCCACCGTGCAGGGTCGCGCCCCAGCCCCTTCGACGTCGACGGCCCGGTGATCCGCCACGACATCGAGTTCTTCCTCATCGCCTTCTCGCTGGGCGCCGGGGCGGGGCTGCTGCGCTACTACTGGCCGGCGATGCCGCACAGCCTCAACTGGATCCTCGCCTTTTCGCTCATCGCCGTGTATCTGGTCTACCTCCGGCGCGTGTTCGGCGGGGGCAAGACAGCAGAGGCGGCGGATCTGGGCGCCCTGCACTTCGGGCGGCCGCTGCCCTGGGTGGACGAGCGCAACCCGCACCAGCGGCTGATCCTGCTGCAGTTCGCGGGAGCGATCGCGCTGATGTTCCTCGGCGCGCGGGTGTTCGTCGAGCATCTCGGGCCCTTGGCGCTCGCCCTGGGCGTGCATCCGCTGATTCTTGCGTTGCTCATCGTGCCCGTGGCGACGGAGCTGCCGGAGAAGTTCAACAGCGTGCTGTGGGTCAGCCGCGGCAAGGATACGCTGGCGATGGGCAACATCAGCGGCGCGATGGTGTTCCAGAGCACCTTCCCCGTATCACTGGGGCTGGTCTTTCTCAGCTGGAGCTTCGCGCCCCTGAGCCCGGCGCTGCTCAGCGCCGTCTTCGGCCTGCTCGGCGCGCTGGTGGTGTACGTCGGGCTGCGGCGCACCAACGAGGTCAACCCCTATGCCCTGCTCATCGGCGGGGCGCTCTACCTGGGCTATCTGGCCCTCATCGCGCTGCACCTCCTCGGCGTGATCACGCTGGCCGTCGGACCCGCCGCGGCGCACTGACCACCGGGCGGCTACTGTTCCCCGGCAGGCTGTTCCACGAACTCGGTGAGCACCCCGCCGGCGCTCGCCGGATGCACGAAGAACACGCGGCCCTCGGCGCCGACGCGGGGCTGATCGTCAAGCAGCCTGAACCCGGCGGCCTTCAGCTCGGCGAGCTTCGCCTCGAGCGGCGGCGGGGAGGCGAAGGACACATGGTGGATCCCCGGCCCGCGCTTCTGAAGGAACCGCGCCAGCGCCCCCGCGGGGTCCGTCGGTTCGAGCAACTCGACTGTCACGTTGCCCTTGAGCATCGCTATGCGCACCTGCTCGCTCGGCACCTCGTGGTACTCCACCGCGTCCTCGGGCACGCCGAGCAGCTTGCAGAAGGCCGGCACGGCCTGCGCCAGCGACGCCACAACGATGCCCAGGTGGTCGAGCGTGAACATGGCCGGATTATAGGCGGCGCTCGCCGCAGCCCGTTCCGCAAGTGCGGCGGTTAGTGCTTCAGGAGGGTGTAGAACGCCAGGAAAATGCCGTTAAACAGAATGGCGACGGCCAGCGCGACGAGCACGTACACGGCCAGTTGTCGCAGAAGGTGCACGGCCAAAGTATAATCTATCGGGCGGTCTGCCATGGCCTGGGGGTGGCCTGCCCCAGGCACGGCACAGCATCGCGCGTGGTGAGCTGAAATGGACCTGGCTAGCATCATCGGACTTGGGGTCTGCTTCGCCGGTTTCCTCGGGGGCTTCATGATGGAAGGCGGCAAGATCACCCAGCTGATTCAGTGGTCGGCGGCGGCGATCGTGTTCGGCGGGACCTTTGGGGCGGGCATCGTCTCCGCGCCGTTGACCGACACCGTCAACCTCTGGAAGATCATGCTCAAGGGCTTCATGCGTCCGAGCTTCGACCTCGGCCCGATCATCCAGAAGTTCGTCGCCTACTCCGAGAAGGTGCGCCGCGAGGGGCTGCTGGTCCTCGAGGAGGACGCCACGCAGGAGACGGACGCGTTTCTTAGAAGCGGGCTGCAGCTGGTCATCGACGGCAACGACACCGAGCTGGTGAAGGACATCCTCGCCACCGAGCTGCGCTACCTGGAGGAGCGCCACGAGCGCGGGGCGAAGTACTTCGAGAACCTCGGCGGGTTTGCTCCCACCTTCGGCATCATCGGCACCGTGATGGGCCTGGTGATGGTGCTGGCCGACTTAAACCCGGAGACGCTGGGGCACAAGGTGTCGGCGGCATTCATCGCCACGCTCTACGGCGTGGTCAGCGCCAACGCGGTGTTCCTGCCCATTGCCAACAAGCTCAAGCAGGGCAGCCGCGAAGAGGCGTTGATGCGCGAGATCATGATTGAGGGCATCCTCTCGATCCAGGCGGGGGACAACCCGCGCATCGTCAAGGAGAAGCTCTCCGCCTTCCTGCCGCCGAGCATGCGTGGGGCCCTGGCTACCGAAGGGCGGGAGTGAGCCGGGATGCGCCTGCCCGGAGTCCCGATGGGTGGCGAAGGTGGCGCCGAGCGCTGGCTGATCACCTACGCCGACATGATCACGCTGCTGCTCGTGCTGTTCATCATCCTCTACTCGTCGGCGAACCTCGACCTGCAGAAGTTCAGGGCGCTGGCGGAGAGCCTGCGCGAGGGTTTCGGGGCGACCGCGCGCGGTGGGGCGGCTGGTCAGCGGACGGGCAGCGAGCAAGGCGCCTCGCCGGTGTTCGAGACTAGTGGTGGCGGGGTGTCGCCGATTCAGATGTTCCCCGAGAACCAGACGCCGATCCAAATCATGGAATTCGCCGAGATGCTCGAAGGGACCGGCGAGGGCGGGGGGCTGAAGGCGGAGATCGCGCGCCTGGTGGCCGAGATGGTCAAGCAGGCGGGCCCGGAGGTGGAGGGGCTGGCCGGGGCCGTCGAGGTTACCTACAACGAGCGGGGGATCGTAATCACGATCTACCCCGACCAGATCCTCTTCGACTCCGGGTCGGCGCGGCTGAAGCCGGGGTTCATGGCGATCCTTGATGTTCTCGGCCCGAAGCTCAAGGGGCTGCCCAACAACATCGAAGTGGACGGCCACACCGACAGCGTGCCGATCAGCACGGCGACCTACCCCAGCAACTGGGAGCTCTCCGCGGGCCGGGCCGGGGCGGTGATCCGCTACCTGGAGACGCGGGGGCTGCCCCCTGCGCGGCTTTCCGCCTCGGGTTACGCCGACACGCGGCCGGTGGACTCGAACGACACGCGCCAAGGCCGGGCGCGCAACCGCCGGGTGGAGCTCATCGTGTTGCGTCAGGCCGGGGAGAAGCTGCCTGGCGTGCCGGCAAGCGCGCTGCCGGGAGGCCCTCCGCCCCCGGGCGGCGCCAGCGCCCCTGGGACCCAGGGGGTAGGGGGTGAAACTCAGAGGCCACCCTAGGGCCTCTACTGTCATGATCGCCTGCTCCCGCACATCCTAGGGAGGTGCTGAGATGAACGAGACATGGTGGCGGCGTGATGCCTGGAAGTGGGTGGTGCTCGCATGCGCCGCCGCAGTGTTGCTGTACATGCTCATCCGTCTGGCGGTCGTCTCGCCGCTCAACACTGCGCCGACCTTCGGCCAGGGGCTGGCGCGGGAGACCCAGCAGGGGGGCGTGCGGCGCACGCACAAGTTCGTCGCCGACATGATGACCGGCGAGTACTGGCCCAACGAGCCGCGCTACTCGGACGCCATCGCGCCGGAGAACCGCGTGTACCTGAGAGACATGGCCGCCGTGGAGGAGTTCGGCTACCGGCCGGGGAGGCGGTAGCGCGGGCGGTGGGGGCTGCGTGGACGCCAACTCGAGGCTGACACGGTATAATCCAGGCATGGGCGGGAGTCGCGCCACGGCGGGTGGGCGTCATTCCATGACTGGCGGCGCGTGTGCGGGTGCGGGCCGCCCGATGGCCAAGGACGCCGTGAATGCCGCGACACGAGGAGCTACGCTCCGAGCAGCGGCGGGCCGCCGAGTGCTCGCAGGCGGCAGCGGCAGTGGCTGGTACCAGGGCACAGTGTCCGCCGCGCAGAACGCCAACCAGAACATCGTCGAGTCGCGCCTGTTCTTCACCGGCACGACGGGCATGTCCGGCGGGCTGGACCTATCTCGCAGCACCGACGCCCGCGAGAAGGGCAGGGTGGGCCTCTTCGGCACCGCCGAGTCCTACGCCGGGTCGTATGGCCGAGTGACCAGTGAGTCCGTCGGCCGCGACCTGAACCCGCTGGGCAGAGGGGACGGCATGGCTTATGTGGCAGGGGAGTTGAGTCTAGACCAAGTGGCGCCCAGGCTTCCGCTTTCGCGTCCTACGATCGGCTTCGGCTACAGCGTGAACAACGGATGCCCGGACGGCGGAGAGGGCATTGTGCCCTGCGGGGACTGCGCGTTCATGGTGAGAGAGGTCTGCATCTGCGCGGGGCAGCAGTGTATCTGCGACCACATCAAGGTGGAGCTTGACACGCTGCAGTGCTGCGCGACTGGCATGATCCTCGACCCGTACTGCCACTGGCTCATGTGTCGCTGGATCGCTTGCATGCATAACTACGCCGTCTCCGACCGCAGTTGCTGTGGCGGCGGCAACTTCTGCGGGAAAGCCTGGGGCACCGAGCAGGCGTGGGTGAAGTGCAAGTGCGATCAGGTCGAGTGGCCCGGCCCTCCCGGCGGCGCCGGACTCCCAGGCCCGGGGGGAGGTGGCGCTGGCGGGGGTGGCGGAGGCGGCAGGGGAGGTGGCGAGGAGTTCCCGGGCCGCGGTCAAAGCCTAAGAAAGCCAAGGCCCGGCCTTCACCTTGATAGTGACTGCTCGAAGCTGAAGGTCTGCGGAAGCCCGCTGGCATCGTGGCTGAAGGTCGCTTTTGCCAGAGCGTGTGCCCAGCTTCTCGCATGCAAAGCTCTTCCGAAAGAGGTGAGCGATTGTCTCAAGGACCTTTGCTCGGGGATCAAGGGAGCAATCTTCCACTGCGTGGAGGACGACAGCAAGTCAGCTGCTACCCTGGTAGTGCCCGGGAAGGACAACAACCCGTGCGATCCCAAGGCCACGAGTGAAACCACGTTCAGGGCTAAGAAGCTCGATTCGTGGTGCAACAAGCTTACACCTCAGGTGTTCGCCGACGAGCTGGCGCACTTGGTGGCCCACGAGCTGCTCCATCACTGCGACTGTGAGCGGTTCAAGGGGCGCAAGAACGTCACAGACACGAACTGCTACCCAGCCGGCACCACTGATGCATCGGAAGGATGGGCCGAGTACTGCACGAATGCGTGTTTCGGAAAAGTGGGTGCGATCGAGCCCTATAGCTTGCCTTCTAGTAACTGGACGTACTACTGCGGCAAGTGCTATTGCTAGGACGACGAATGGAGGCCATGAGCTTGTTTGTCGCATGGTGGGTAGCGTCATTGCTGACGGGTGCGGCTTCCACGCGAGCCGACTTATGGTCCTCTCCTGTCCCCCCGCAAGTCAGGGCGTTTGTTGCCGATGATTGCCGTGGCTTTCCGGCTACCTTTGGCTACGTGCGAGCGGCTGGCGACTTGCTGTGTGAGATGGATGGGTACGGAGTGCGATGCTACCGGTCATTGAACGACCTGCTGTACGAGAGGGACACTGTGGCAGAGTATCACTACGGGGACTTCCACGCCTTTCGGGATTGGTGTTTCTGCTGGAATACTCCCAGCCAGGCTCCCTTCTACCCTCCGCTTCCAGAATGGACTGCTGTCGTGCGAAAGGGGGACGACCTTCTTGGCGGGGCGAGCTCGGCCGCCGGGCCGATGCTCCTGGTCGTGGAGAATTCCGGTACCCATGCTGCGCGATGGATCGAGCGCGGCAGGGCGCATGACTACCCTTTGCCGCTCGCGACGGTCACGCCCTTTAGGCAGTACCATCATGGCGAATGGACAGACAGGCAGAGAGAGTATCCAGGCCTGAGCTACGATCCGCGTGTAACGGACGGATGCCTAGTGAGGCCACTGGACGAAGGGTTCCTCGCCTACAACTACCCACGGGACATCCTATTCATCGTACGGAAGAATGGAATGGTGCCAGCCCAACTTGAGAAGAGGTTGCAGTTGAGCCCGAGAAGCTCAGCTACTCCGGAAATAGCTGACACCATGATGTGTACGGACGGGGTTCGTTTGTTCCTCGGGCTCCATGGTAGGAGGAAAGAGACCCTCATCATTGTGCATTGCCTTGTCTCCGACCTGTCTGTTCCAGGAACGCCTCTGATTTGTGACGAACTGCTGCGCATCAAGATCCCGGGCTTTCGGCACGACAGCTGCGGCAGCATGGAGGTGTTTGGCGGCGAGCTCATAATCTCCACAGCTGACAGGATCACCGTGCTGAGGCCCCACCACCAGAAGACCTCGGCGCTCGTGAGGAAACAGTGACCATGACACCGCCAAGCGACGTCCTGAACCGCCTCACCGAGCACAAGACGAAGGCCTACGTCGCGGGCGGCACCAACGCCTGGGTGCTGACGCGGCGCACCCACGCCTATGACGCCCTGGGGCGGCTGGCGCAGAGCGGCTACCGCAGCTACAACGAGGGCGGCGCCGACCCCGGCGCGACCAACCATTCCCACTCCTACAGCGGCAGCCGCTTCGTGCAGAACGTCAGCTCCGACGGCCAGTCCTTCGGCGCCCGCTGGCACTGGGCCGGCGCGGCATGCCGCCACTTGCGCCAGCGCTGATGGCGGGTGCACCGACTCGCCTCCCGCGCGGGGGTTTTCACCGCGGGGCCTTCCATGCCGATATACAATGCGTGACTATCAGGTGCGTGCTGACGCGCGTCAGGCCAGGGAGGTCAGATGGCTGAGCAGGACGAACAGGAAGGCGAAGTCAAGCAGGTGGCTGCACGCAAGCGGATGGCCATCCCCAAGCCTCCGGCTGGCGCGACCACCGCGGTGCCGTGGGTGATCGCCGTCGCGGGTCTGGCGCTGGCCGGCTACATGTTCATGCAGCTCAGCGCGCTGCAGAAGAAGTTGGCCCAGGACAACGGCCCCGTGCCCCGGGGCTCGCCGGAGGCGGGCGCGGTGCCGGTGACGCCCGAAGGCGAAGGCTGGGACATTGAGGCGAAGGACGTGGTCTACGACCTGGGCAAGTTCGTCTCCAACACCTCCGATGGACGGCATGCGCAGCTGGACATCGCGCTGATCTTCGACAGCGAGTACCGCACCGGCGAATGGGCGGCGTACCAGCACCAGATGGATCTCTACCAGCAGGCGCTGGATCAGTACTGGAAGATGCAGGCCGGCGAGATCGGTCCCGATGGGAAGCCGGTGAAGAAGGGCAAGGGGGAGGGCGCCAGCGTGAGCGGCCTGTTCATCCTTGCTGCGGGCGGTGAGGGAGCCGCGGCGCCTGCTATGCCGACGCAGCCCCCGGAGGAGCCAGTAAAGCCGTTGACGAAGATGGAGCGCAAGCTGCGGGAGGACTCGGCCTTGGTGCGGGACATCGTCATCAGCCAGATCAACGCCTACGCCGCAGCGGACCTGATCAGCCCGGCAGGGCGGGAGGGGTTCAAGAAGGCGGTGATCGATGCGTTGAGCGCGAAGATCGAGCCGCACTTCGGTACGATCAAGGACCTGCTGTTCAACGATTTCGTGACCACTTGAAATGCGCCCAGCACTGCTGAGCCTGGCGTTCGCTTTGCTCACCGCAACATCCTGCGGCGGGGGCGGCGGCACGTCGCTCAACTTCGACCCCGCGGAGACCACGCCGACGCTGATCACCGCTCCCGGCGGGCGGATCACCGCGGAGGTGCCGCCCGAGGCGTACACCGTCAAGGTGGCGCTCACGCTCACCGACCGAAGCGATTCCGACAGGACCGTCCCCGGCCCTGCAGGGCGCACGCTGGTGATGGCGATGGAGCTAAGCGCGCGGCTGGTGGAGGCGCCCGCCGAGACCCCCACAGGCCAGGGCGGCGCAGGTGGCACAGCATCGCGTATCAGCTTGGCGGCGCAAGATACCACACCTCCTGACCCGGCGGCCGCAATAGAGATAACCTTCAAGCTGCCCAGCCGCATCCGCCCCGATCTCACCGTCCCGGTGTACTCCTTCAACTCCGTCTCAGGGCGCTACGAGGCCGCGGGCTTCAACGGCGCGCTCTCCGACACGGGCCTGGAGCTGACGTTCCCGATCAGCGCCTACGGCCGCTATGCGATCTGCAGCCTCACCGCGGCGGAGCTGCCACCCGCGGCGCCCAAGAATCTGCGCCTGCTCGCCGCGAGCACGCAGGTGCGCAGGCTGGCGTGGGACGCTGTGGCGGGAACGGACATTGAGGGGTACTACCTCTATCAGGCGGCGGAGGGCCAGGATTCGTTCACCAAGGTGAACACAGCCGCCACCACATCCACAGTGCTAAGCGTCGAGCTCACCGCGCCGGGGGCCGTTAGCTTCCGCGTAACTAGCGTCAACGTAGGCGAAATCGAGAGCGACCCTAGCGCGGTGCTCAGCTCCCCGGCGGTGGACTTCGACGTTGCGTTCACCTTCGGCGAGAGCGAGCTGGACACGCCTCAGGCCCTCGCCCTGGACGCGGCTCGTGAGCGCCTGCTCGTCGCCGACCCGGGCGCGCACTGCGTGCACGTCTACACCCTGGCCGGCGTGCGGCTGCAGACGCTCACGCACTACCCCAGCGGCACGGCCCTCGACCCCTGGGGCATCGCCCTCAGCCCCGACGAAACGCGCCTGTACATCTCCCACGGCGAGCTTCACCACTGCGCGATCTTCGACGCGGACTACGCGCTGACGGGCATGTTCGGCAGCCAGGGCAGCGGGCCGGGTGAGTTCGACACACCGGGGGCGATTGCGGCCGCGGGTGATCGCGTAATCGTCGCCGATCCTGCATTGGGCACGCTGCAGGCGTTCACGCCGCTGGGCGTGTACCTGACCACGTTCGCCACCGGCGGCACCGGCGACGGCCAGCTCACCACGCCGTCCGCCCTGCTCGCCTCGTCGACCGGCAAGCTGCTGGCGGCGGACGCGGGAAGCGGGGAGCTGGCGAGATTCGATCTCACTGACCTCGCCTTTGACGACGTGCTCACGTTGGCGCCGGAGGATGGTGGCCCGCTGGTCGGCCCAAGCGGGTTGGCGGAGGACTTCCGCGGCCGCCTGTACATTTCCGACTCCGGCAACCGCCGCGTGGTGGTGCTCGATTCGAGCGGTAAGTTGCTATTCCATTTCGGCTCGGATGGCGCGCTGCGCGTTGAGTTCAGCGAGACCACCGGCCCCACCGGCCTGGCCCTCGATCCCGCCACCGGCTACCTCTACGTCTGCGACACCGGCAACCACCGCATCGCCGTATTTCTGAGCTAGCCCCGCCGCGCCGGATTTACAATACGCGCATGGCGCTTCACGCGATCATCACTGCGGGCGGCCGGCTGCCCCCCGAGCTGCGCGAGTACTCGCCGTCGCCGATCAAAGCGCTGCTGCCATTCGGCGGGCGCACGCTGCTTGAGGCGGCATGCCGCGCGGCGATCGACACCGGGATGATCGAGCGCATCGTCGTGGTGGGGGGCGCCGAGGTGCGAGCGGCCACGCCGGCTGGGGCGCAGTACGTGGCCGAGGGCGCGGACGTCGTGGAGAACCTGCTGACAGGCTATCAGGCACTCGGGGGCGAGGATCACAACTACGCGGTGATCTCCCCCGACCTGCCGTTTGTCACGGGCGATGCGCTTGCGGCGTTCCTCGCCGCGGCGATGACGAACTGCGAGATCGGGTTGCCGATCGTCAGCGCCGAGGACTTCCTGGCGCGCTTCCCGGGAGCGCAGAATCGCTTCGTCCGCCTCGACGGCGCGGGCGTAACGCTGGGCAGCTGCCTGTGCTTAACGGGGCACGCCTTGATCACGAACATCCCTCTCGCGCGCGACATCTACCGCCTGCGCAAGTACCCGCATCGACTGGCGGTGCTATTCGGCATGCCGATCGCGCTGGCATTTCTTTCCGGGAGGACTGCCCTCGCGGCTCTCGAGGCGCGCGCCGAGCGCTTGACCGGCGTGCGCGTGCGGGGCCTGCGCTCGCAGAACGCAGTGCTGGCCTACGACATCGACAACCGCGCGAACTACGCCTACGCCGTGCAGCATCTGCAAGGGGGATGAGACCCGGCCTGGCGTTGGCGCGGGCACCTTTGTTGACGCGACCAGCCCTGGCTTTCTGCCTAGAACCGGCCGCCCTTGGGCGGTGGGCCGAGCGGGTTCACGTGCGGGTCGGAAGGCGGCGGCGGCTCCTCTTCCTTCGGCTTCGGCTTCTCCGCCTCGCCCTTCTTGGGCGGTGCAGCACCCGCGGCCTTCTCAGGAGCAGGCTGGGCGGTCTGCACCCGCGCGCCCTTCACCTTCGCCGGGTCGAGCTTCAGGTTGACGAAGCTGTTGCCGGCCATGTCCACCCGCCCCGGCACAGTTAGCCCATCTTGCAGCACGCCGAAGTACATGTACGACGCGTTGTTCACGTTGAAGCTGTATACGTGCGCCTTGTACGTCTTGCCCGCGATGACTACCTGCTGCTCGCCGCCGTCGTTCAGCACAACTGTGGTGAGCACTTCGTTGAGCGTGGAGTAGAGGTTGAGCTTGGCCTGCTTGTCGGCGGTGAAGTCGATCTGCGGCACGAGCCACATCAGCGACTCGTAGTCGTAGACCGGCCCCGGCGCGGGTAGCTGCATTTCCCCGGGCTGCTGCCCCTCGAACTTCCGCCGCGCCACGATGACGCCTTGCTTGTACGTCACGTCAAGGAAGAACGTCCGCCCGCCGCTGACGACCTTGCGCGTGCTCCGCACCGGTAGCATCGTGTCGGCGTGCACCCAGCACTCGCTGGCCTCGCTCATCTGGTCGTTGCGCCCGACATACTTGAAGTGATAGACCGGCGCGCCGTCGAGCGACTCCTGCAGCACGCGGTAGTAGGCGGAGGCGACGCGCTTGCCCGCGGAATCGAGAATGGCGAATTCGAGGGTGCTCTTTGCAGGCCAATCGAAGGGCTTTACCGTGGCTTCGGTCAGCGCAAGCGCCCGGCCGAGAAGCAGCGCCAGGCCGATGACTCCGCAAACGGATAACGCCCGCAGCTTCATTGTTGATCAGTATAGCGCGCGGCGGACGAGCGGAGACCAGGAAGGTCCCTGTGGATAACATGTGGACAACTGGCAGCGGGTGTGATAGGATGCAGTTGCTTGCCGTTGGTCCGGCAGAGGTGGTGTGCGGCCTGGGGCCGAGGGCGGCGTACGAAAGGCGATGTTGAGGGGTTCGAGATGAGATGGTTTCTCTTGGCTGCGCTACTCGCAGTTCTTCCGTTCTGTTACCCTGTCACAGCTGCCGCCCAGGGCGGGCACGACGGATGCTCATGTGCACAGCACCGCGGCGGGGGCCCGACGGACGGCGCGCCGTGCGGCTGCCACGCCAAGCAGGCGTGCCACCCCAGGCATGACTGCGGCTGCGATTCGTGCCGGCCTGCGCCGTGCGATGAATGTACGCCGCCGCCAGGCAATCTGGACGGTGGGAGCCCGATTGACCCGGAGTGCTGCCCCAAGCAGCAATACCGCTTCCTCTGCTGCGCGCACCAGGAGTTCAGGCTGCTGTGCAAGTCCCGGTGCGAGGCGCCGCCTCCGTGCGTTGAGCAACCCTGCGGATGCGACGTGTGCGGGCAGAAGAAGCAGTGCGAGCCGCGCCCGCACCTCATGCAGCGAGACGAAGACGCTCTCTAGCGCTGCGGGCTCACCGCATGGGAAATCGCGGCGGGCCGATCGGGCGGATAGGGGTCGCCTGGTCAATCATCTGGGCGAGGTGGCCGCAGGCCACGGCTGACGCAGGGATGTAAAGGAAGACCCACGCCTGGTTGGCCACGTAGTCCAAGATGTCGAAGCCCGGCTCGGTCAGCGCAAGGAACGTCACATCCAGCATCAGTGCCATTCCCAGCCAGGCGACGCCGAGAAGCAGCCCCTCGCCGCGCTTGTTGCCCTGCACGCCCGGCAGGTAGAGCGCTAATGCGCAAAGCACTACCACGAACTCGATCAGCAGGACGAGTGCGAAGTAGGCATCGCGGCTGAGAACATCCAGCCAATAGAGCGCGAGGCGCGCAACCAGCGGCACGAGCCAGACCAGTAGGCCCAGTCCGAGGATCTTCCACCAACGCTCGCTGTTCATCTCGAGATCATCAGACTACCGGAGTCACATGTCGGTTCTAAGTGGCCTGGCCGGCGAGTAAGTCGTCGACGCGCCTAAGCTTCTCCTCCATGCTCTGCTCCCGATCCAGCCGATGGTCAACCTTGATGTTGATCGCGATGCGCTCAAAGCGCATGCCGATGAGCGCCTCGTGTATCTCGGCTGCGAGGCGGTAGAGCCTGGCGGGATCGCCTTCGACGCAAGTGCCCATCGGATGAAGCACGCTCTTCAGCCCCGCGGCGGCGATGACGCGGTGGGCAGCCGCCACGCCTTCGCTCACCGAGACTGTGCCCGAGCGCCGCGCCGACACCTGGATGTCCATCACAGCCATGCGATCATTACTACCCGCGCCGCGCATGCAGTGACCTGATTCCATGCCACGCCGGCCAGCCGGTGGCCGCATCGGAACAGGGCTCACAGCCTAAGCCCCGGCGAGAGGCCGCGTCCGGGGACAGGGTTGCGATATCGGGTGACCAAAGACTCATGCAGCAAGTGACTGACTTCCGGGCACCCGAGTTGGTTCCGGTCGAGTGACGGATGGCGGGAAGGCACATCAGAACTTAACCCGCGTTTTGCCAAATGCGCGCTACAACCGAGCGAGCGGGTGGTATTATATTGGTGATTCAATATGACCGCCAGCCTTGGCTGGCCAGGGAGCTGTGAGATGCTTGGCCGGATGGTATGCAGATGGTGTCGTGTTGTTGCGTGGGTGCTAGTAGGGGGTGGCCTGTTGGCTGCCTCGGGTTGCGCCAAGGGCTTGGTTTCGAGCCAGAGCGGTGGCCCTGGTGGTGGTGTGCCCGACGTCAAGCTGGCGGCGATAGCGCCTACGACCCAGGCTGGGGTTGATCACCTTCAGGCTGCTGTTACGCGCAGCGGAGGCGGTTTCTTGGTGCGTATCCAGGCGGGGGAGAATACGCCGAACATGAAGGAGATCTTCTTCAGCGTGAGCTTCGACCCTGAGAATTATCACACCTACGGCCTGACGGCGGAGGGGATGGAGCCGGAGGGCGGCGTGATGGGTCTTACCATCGAGCGCGAGCCGGGGGTGATTGACGCCGGGTTCGTGGAAACGAAGATCGCCACCATTCCCGCGGTGCGCGCTGGTGACGGCCTTGTCAGCTTTGAGCTGCTGGATGGTCCGGCCCCCAGGGCAGGCAGCACCGCCGCTAGGGAGAGCATGGACAAGGCGCGTAACCTCACGCTGGGGCAGGACAACGGCGGGCACTGGGTGCTGGCCTGGGACTACACTAATCCCGGGGACACGGATCAGAATGGCACGGTTGCTCTCCCGGATCTCACGCCGATCGGCAAGAACTACGGCGCGGGTCTGGATAATCCGCTCCAGGATCCGCTGCGCAACGTGGACGCGGATCACAACGGCGAAATCAACCTCGGCGACATTGCGCCGATCGGACAAAACTACACCGGGCGGATTTGGGCGTATCAGGTGGAGATGGGCGAGAGCGCCGACGGCCCGTTCAATATGGTGGGACAGCTCCTGCTGGAGGACTTCGACCTGGAGCCCGGCCAGGCCATTCGCTTTGAGTACACCTTCGTGGGCCAGTACGTGGAGAACGCGTGGTACCGCGTAGTGCCGGTGATTCCAACCGTGGACGAGGGAGGCGGGTCGGGGATCGCGCTTGGCACGCCGAGCGACGCCATCTCCCAGAATGGCCGGGCCGCCGCGCCCCAGGTCGTTGCCCCGGGCGACACGGTGACGGTCACGCTCTACGCAGCGGGGCTGGCTGTACCGATTGCCCACATGAACGGCGCGCGCGTGGTCTTCCCCAGCTCCTATGAGTACGTGGCGAACAGCGCCAACGCCGGTGAGGAGGGCGGGGCGGACGACGCGCCGGATGGCATCTGGGCGAGTTTCGCCATGTCGCTGCTCTTCCCGCCCCAGGCGCTGATCCTGGCTTACGATCTCGGGGATGGCATGACCGCGGTGGATTTCAACGTGACGAGTCTGGTAAGGACGCTCGATGCCTCGCCCTGGGGATTTGGCGCCCTGGTTAACTTCAAACTTAAGAACAATGGGACCGATCCGCTGGTCTTAGATTTCATGAAGGAGAGCTCCGACCACATCAAGCGTACCTACTACTCGGACGCCGATCAACAGGAGTTCTTCTTCGACAACACCAT
>Ga0315284_10007520_pt1 | contig 15567 bp, 15 predicted proteins | sample YL17G09_16_MG_FD_203696 | JGI IMG/M metagenome (GOLD analysis project Ga0315284, IMG submission 203696) | Sediment microbial communities from Yellowstone Lake, YNP, Wyoming, USA - YL17G09_16 | ecosystem: Environmental > Aquatic > Freshwater > Lake > Sediment | place: USA: Wyoming | collected... | reverse complement strand
TTGACCCACGTCGAGATAAGTCACGCGTAAAGATGGGTCAAACCGCGTTTGATAAAGCCAGTAGCCGGCATCGGCGCCGGCGATCAAGATAACCAGTAAAAGGCCGACCCGGCACCAGGCCCTGCGCTTGAAGAAAAAAATAAAAAAAAGTAGAGCATAAAATAAAGCCATCTCCAACCCATTGGGCCGGATGGTCCAGACGGCGGAATATTCAAAATTGGCCCAGAATCGGATCACGGCCATAGCCGCCTGCAGGCCCCAGGCTGCGGCTTGTAAAACCAAGTTGGCCAACCCCGGTGCAAGAGGCAGTAAAAGCGCGGCTAAAAGCCCCAAGGGAATAATCCAGAAACTGAAAAAGGGAATGACCGTCAGATTGGCGGGCACCACCACCAGCGACGTACGGTAGAAGTAATAAGAAGTGAGGGGCAAAACCAGAATCGTGGCGCCCAGGGTCACGGCCAGGGCGGCAGAAGTGGATTGATAAAGGTATTTAATTATTTTTTTAAATCCGGTATCCGCGGGCGAAAAGACCGGTATTTTATTGAGCATTGCGGGAGTCAGCCAGATCAGACCGATCACGGCCGTAAAAGAAAGCTGAAAAGAGATGCTGAAAATCGCCGCCGGATTGATTGCCAGGATGACCAGAGCCGCCAGGGAGAGGGTGGACCACAGGTCTTTTTCTCTGCCGATCACAATGGAAAAAAGATAAGCCAAGACCATGATCATGGCTCGTTGGCTCGAATATTCCAGGCCGCTTAAACCGGTATAGAGAACCACCGGGAAAGCGGTCAGAACAGCCGCCGCTTTGCGGGTATCCAGCGCCAGGGCCAGGCGATAGAACCGGGCCAGCAGCCATTTCAACGGAAAAAAAACCAGGCCGGCGACCAGGGCGATGTTGAACCCGGACACGGCCAGGATATGCCCGAGCCCGGTCTTATTAAAGTACTCTCTGGTTTCAGGGTCGATTTCCTGCTGTTCGCCCAGGAGCAAGGCCCGAATCAAGGCCTGGTCCCGGAGATCGAGGTTTTGTTTAAAAAACTCCCGGATCGGTTTTCTGATTTTTTCAAGGGTCTGCAAAGGAAACCCGAGATCCCCTTGGCCCATGGGCACAATCGAACGGCCGTCGGCCACCGCGGCGGAGCAAACCAGACCTCTTAATTCCATGGCCCGGATATAATCATATTGTCCGGGATTATTAAAGTTTTTAAACGGGCTTAAGCGGGCGGGGAAACGAATGCGTTTTCCGGGTGAGCATTCAGGTATATTGCCGTAAATCGTTATCGAGATTTTCTCATGAACGATTTGGGTACCGGACGGATCGATTAGTTTTTCGACCTGAACAAAAGCCCTGGCTTTCTCGGAAAACAAGCGCGGCGGTTCCAGAACCGTCCCTTCCAAAACAACCCGGGCGCGGGCGGAAGCCAAGGGCTGCAGGATCGAATCGGGTTCTTTATCAAAGGTAAACCAGGTCCCAAAAAGGAAAAAAAACATAAGCAAAACAGGATAATGGAATTTGTGTGCATGGAAAATCAAAAAGACCGGGACTAAGACGATCAGACCAAGCAACAGGGGGAAAAAGGGCTGATGATCGGCTGGAAAAACTGTACTGCAGAGAATTCCCGTTGTAAAGGCGATTAAAATCGGTATGAGCGGACGTTGGAACATTTTAGGCCCTTAGCTCAACCATATCGACAAAAAGTTGTCGATAAATGAAAGGTAAATAGTTAACCGGTTACCATCGTACGGGCGCTTATTTGGATTGCGCGGATATGTCCGCGCTTTAACTCAGCGCGACACGTCGCGCTTTTAAAAGCGGCGTCTTGCCGCGCGAGGGCTTCTGCCCTGGCCGCCGCACTCCAAAGATCGACAAAATGTTGTCGATAAGTGAAAGGTAAAAAATTATCGAAACTCTATCATACGGACTTATTCCGGCGATCTCGCTGGAACTCCTGTTCCGGCCGGCCGGAATTCATGTTTTTTGGATCCTGGATTTTCAAGATCAAAAAAACATTTAGGACTTATTTTGCACTTTTTATGATAATATTCAAGTAATTCCAAATATGAATTATTGACGGGGGATAGGGAGGCAATGCGTTTTTTAGCCGATGCCATGTTGGGGAAACTGGCGAAATGGTTGCGGGTCATGGGCCATGACTGCCATTATCAGTCTTCTTATTGGCCTAAGGAATTGGAAGGCTTGATCGAACAAGGCCGGTTGTTGCTGACCCGGCATAGGGTTTCTTTTGAACGGTATCCGCGACAAGCCGTGTTCATCCATTCCGATCATGTGGCTGATCAGCTGCATGAATTACAATCCGCCGGGAAGCTCGCTGCTGGAGAGGCGGCCTGGTTTTCGCGCTGCCTGGTTTGCAATGCGCGTCTGGAAAAGGTCGAACCGGAAGCAGCGCGTGAATTCGTTCCGGAATATGTACTGCATGCGGCAGCGGGCGAATTCAGCTTCTGCCCCGGTTGCCGGCGGTTTTTTTGGTCCGGCAGCCATCGCCGGGCCATGGTGCGGCAATTACGGGAATGGGAGTTTGATCTGAAGGCGGGAAGGTGAGAACGTTAGAAAGTGTGAAGGAGAGCAAGAGAAAGAGGGAATTATGATTGATTCTATTTTGCTATTGTTGCTGCTGGTTGGCCTTGAGCTTGTTTTGGGTATCGACAATATTCTAGTCATCTCCATTTTTGTGGGTCAGTTGCCAGCCAGCCAACGCAATAAGGCCAGAGTCATCGGCTTGAGCCTGGCGTTTCTGGCGCGAATCCTTATGCTTTTTATCCTGCTCAAACTCTCCGGTTTGACCCAAGATGTCATCGGCTCGTTTTCCATACGTGACTTGATTTTGCTCGTAGGCGGACTGTTCCTGATCTGGAAAGCGGTGATCGAAATCCATCATACCATAGAATTTAAAGAGGAGCAGTCGACTGCCGCGAGCAAAGGAGCCAGGACTTTCCCGGTCATTATTCTGCAGATTGTATTGCTGGACATTGTGTTCTCCATCGATTCCGTGATCACGGCCATCGGGCTGACCGATAAATTCTGGATCATTATCGCCTCGGTCATGCTGGCCATTATGGCGATTCTGGCCTTTGCCAAGCCGATCGGCAAATTTATCATCCAAAGACCATCCTTGAAAATTTTGGCCCTGGCTTTCCTGATCACCATCGGCATCACGATTTTCATGGAAGGACTGGGTCAGCACGTGCCTAAGGGCTACATTTATCTGCCCATGGGATTCGCGCTTTGCGTGGAAATGTTGCAACTGCGTTATGAGTATAACAAGAAAAGGAAAATAGAGACGATAGCTTCTAACAAGCGGATAACTAATTGATTTTTAAAAGTTTTATAGGCCTTTTTTGTTTCTTGACGGAATGGAAAAATCTTATTATAGTCTTGTTATTAATAAAAGCCATGCTATCCGCCTAAATCCACAGTATTATTGAGAATGTAATAAGCAAGAAAAAGGGGACTGTTATGAAAAATAGAATATTAAAAAACAAACCTCTGGTGGAAGCTATATTAGAATTAAGATGGGCATTATTAACACCAGCACCGAAAATACAAATCGATCCTCACTATAAATTGTTGCTTGGTCGTTTCAGTGAAAGACTTGCCGATCAATATCCCGAGCATGAACAATTAGCGAATGCAGTAATCCCGGACGAAATGTCCGCATATATGGTTCAGCATCGGTTTCGTTATGCGCCCAATGACTGGCCTCTCGTGCAGGTTGGTCCGGGAATCATGACTCTTAACGATACCCATAAATATGTTTGGGAAGATTTTAGGCTCCGGGCTCTTAATGCCGTTGAGAAATTACATGAAGCACATCCGAAATCGAACGAACTAAAAATCGAGAGTCTGCTCTTGCGTTATGTCGATGCCGTGGAATTTGATTATCAAACCCATAATTTGCTTGATTTTCTTCAGAATAAATTGAAGGTTACAGTTAATTTACCGCCTAATCTTTTTGAAAGTGATGCCATTTCAGCCATCCCGGTTCAATTCAGTTGGCAAACCACATTTCGATGCAACAACCCATGCGGATCGGTCATTGTTCGATTCGCCACCGGTGAAAAAGAGGGCCGACCTGTCTTGCTATGGGAAACCATGGTTCATACTACAGGAAGCGATATCCCCTCACTTCCCGAAAAGTTCAATCTTTGGATAGATCAAGCTCACCAAATTACGGATGACTGGTTTTTCAAATTAATTGAAGGGGAATTAGAACGGAGGTTTAGCGGTGAATAGCCTATACGCTGATATCCCGAATTATGTGGATGATTTTGGGTCGCAACAATTTACTGGAGATTGGGAAGAGCATAATTTAAATCGATATTTACCAATCACCGATCTTATTTCATGGTTACGTTATACCGGAGGGGCTTTTTCATACGGCAATGTATCAAGCGGTATAATCATTGCTCAAGAATTTAGCTCTTGTCGCATGCGGGATACAACCACTACATTAGTTTTAAAACAGCCCTTAATGATAAAGGATATAGGATGGTCGCATGAAGATGCCATAGAAACCAGGATGCGGTTGCATGTTTTTCAGGCTGACTGGGAGGCCCCAGGCATGGAGGCCTATGATGAATTATAGAAGGGGACATGTTATTCTTGTGCGATATCCGAATTCTGATTTGAAAACATATAAAAAGCGCCCTGCCCTGGTAATTCAATCAGATTCTGTGGATACCGATCTTAATCAAAAAATAGTGGCAATGATTACTTCAAATATTCATCGTACGGGAGCAACACGGGTTTTTATTAAGAAAGAAAGTCAACTTGCAAAACAAATGGGGCTTTTAGGCGATTCTGTAGTTGTTGCCGATAATCTGGCAACTATTTTTGAAAGAGAGATAGATAAAGCTATCGGATATTGTGAAGATACAAAGCACATTGATCAAGCCCTTCGAAAAGTGTTAGCACTTTAGCGATGAGAATTATTTAAAAATCTCCGAAAAATTAAATCCTTCCTAAAATGCTGAGGATAAATTGCATTCTATTTTCATTTTTTACTACGTATTCGGCATTGGCGGAGGCGCCGGGGGTTCGAATACATCCTGATACGCGGAAAAGTAGGCTCCCAAGATCAGGGGTTGCAGGAAAAAGAGGCCGATATAACAGCAGCACGCACCGGCGATTGAAAGCAACATAACCGTAAAGCCCAGGCCGGTCATCTTGAAGAAATTGTGCCGGCAAGCCTTGAAAGCGGTTTTCACCGCGTCCCAGGCTTTCAGCTTGCGTTCGACGATCAAAATATAAGCAAATTGAAAGGGCACGGCTATAAAGCAAAACGACAAAAGGCTCAACAGAACGAACAAGGATAAAACACCGACAGCGATAAGTTTGAGGGAGAAGTCTTCTTGCTGAAAGGCATAGATCAAACCGCCGACATTGAGAATTAAGAAGATCGCCAGAGGGAGGGCAGCCGCCAGCATGAGGCCCAAATAAATCAGCGTGGCCAGAAAGCTTTCCAGAAAATAATCAAAGCCTTTAAATAGGTATTCAAATTTCAATTCTTCTTTGTGGGCTTTCTTCAGAAAGCAAAGAAAAATTCCGCACATCATGGGACCCATCAGGATACCTAAGGGCGCCAAAGAACCCAGGATTATCCCCACCACGGTAATGCCGAAAAAAAGCCAGTATCGGCCTTTGATAAGCTCCCGGCTTTGACTGAAATATTCGAATAGGCCGTGTTGCGCTTTTTTATATAGAACAGCAGCGGTGTTCATGAATCCAGACCTCCTTTGACCCGGACAAGCCGGGATCTTTGAAAGGTTTTATCGATGCTGCATTTTCAGAAAAGGAATTTCCAGCCCAGGTGATTCTGCAAGCCAGGACCGGGTAAAGCACAAAGCATGAGCAGCAGGGTTTCAAGCAGTTCATTGCCGGCACCCAGCAGGTCTCCGGTAATGCCGCCGAAGGTCTTCTTGAAACGAGCCTTTAAAAGCATGGTCGCCGCACAACCGATCGACCACAGCGCCAGGCCGATCGGCCCGAAATAAACGATAGCGAACAGGAGAAATAGATGGGCGCAGAGCAGGCGTTTGACAGAAGCCCCTTCGGTAAACGGCCGGCCCATACCGGATTCCGGCCGGGCATAGGGCAGGCCGACCAGCAAATTCACCAGCAAAGCCCGGGAAAGTCCTGATATGAAGATGATCCATATAAATGTTCCGGAACCGACCAGCCTGCAAAAGAAAATATACTTGGCAAGCAGAACAACCCCTAAGGCCAAAACGCCGAAGGAGCCGATCCGGGAGTCTTTCATAATAGCGAGACGTTGCTGCCGATCCCGGCCGCCCCAACTGTCGGCCCAGTCGGCCAAGCCGTCCAAATGCAGTCCTCTGGTCAGGATGATCTGGAATAGAACCAGGAGAAGGGCGTTGCCCTCGGGCCAATGCAGCCAGGAGATTCGAAGCCATAGCCAGGCCAGGCCGAACAGCAGGCTGCCGATAAAAAAGCCGACCAAAGGGAACCAGGAAAGGGCTGCGCTGAAATCGTCTTCAGTCTTCCCGGGGATGGGAATAAGGGTCAAGGTCCGGATGGCGCTGATGAAGCCTCGCATTTTCAAGTTTATCCTTTGGCAAAAGACGGGTTTAATTTTTAGACACATTCAATATAGCGGCTTTAATAAGCAGCGATCATACAATATATGGAAAGGAGGAGCAAAATTAAAATGGTTTTATAAATTTTTTCCGTGAAAAAAAATATTTTAAACGAATTTAAACTCAATTTTTTGCAATGCATATAAAATTAAAACAAACATTACCCATTGTTTTGTTTACGCATACTATTATTCAATTATCCGAAACGGAAACATTCTCCGGGATTTTAGAATGCAATATTTTGATTTCATTGCATTTTTAGACATCAAACCAGAATCTTATCCCGTTATCATTGACAACAACCCTTTTCTTCTGTACCCTGAAATCGATCCCTGGGAGTCAAAATCCTTAAACTAATTAAGGTTGGCTTCCTAAATGCCAATTAAATGATTGGCGCAAATGAATACCCAAGATAGAAAGACAGGTGCATTATGCCGGACAAAAGGGTTGCAGTAATGACCAGTAACAACAGGTCCAGCTTGGGGAGGCTGATTCGTAGTTTCAACAATGATGTGAGAATGATTGCCAACCTCTTAATCGACGGCGGTTCGCCCCATCGGTTTGAGGCCTTGACGATTCTTTTAAGGTTTAAATTAATCGAATCCAAGATTATTATTACCAATCCAAAATGGGTCGATAGCATGGCCGTCAAAAATTTACATATCATGAAAGAAGCTTTTCTGAGCTACGTCATTCGCGTTCTGGAAAAAGGCCTCAAAACACCCGCCTAAATGTTTTTTCGATCCCGAATGTTTTTTTGATCCCGAAAAACGTGGGATCAAAAAAACATGAATTAAAAATCTAAAAAGGCCGGCCGAATTCCGCCGTGTCGCCCAATTCCTCTTCAATTCTCAAAAGTTGATTGTATTTACAGACCCGTTCGGAGCGGCAAAGCGAACCGGTCTTGATCTGCCCGGTGCCGGTGGCCACGGAGAGATCGGCGATAAAGCTGTCCTCGGTTTCGCCGGAACGATGCGAAATGACCGCGTTCCAGCCGGCCCTGTGGGCCATGGTGATGGCATCCAGAGTTTCGGTCAGGGTGCCGATCTGGTTCAATTTGATCAGCACGGCATTGGCCGCTTTTTCCTTGATGCCCCGGCCGATGCGCTCGGTATTGGTGACGAAAAGATCGTCTCCTACAATCTGAATCTTCTCGCCCAATTTGGCTGTTAGTTTCTGCCAGGCCGGCCAGTCGTTTTCATCCAGGCCGTCTTCAATGGATAAGATCGGAAAACGTTTGATCCAATTGGCATAAAAATCGATCATGGCTTCCGAGCTGTGCTTGGATTGATCCGACTTGGAAAAGACATAGTGTCCTTTTTCATAAAAAGAAGAAGCAGCCGGATCCAGAGCCAAGACCACGTCGCGGCCCGGTTTGTATCCGGCCTGTTTGATGCCGGCCAGGATCATCTCAACCGCCTGGTCGTTGGACTTCAGGTCCGGGGCAAACCCGCCTTCGTCGCCGACGGCGGTGGAGAGGCCTTTGTCCTTTAAAACTTTGGCCAGGCCGTGAAAAACCTCGACACCGATACGCAAGGCTTCTTTAAATGTTCGGCCGCCGACCGGCATGATCATGAACTCCTGCAGGTCCACGTTGTTGGCCGCATGCACGCCGCCGTTCAGGATATTCATCATGGGCATGGGTAAGCGGCAGGCATTGGTTCCGCCGATATAACGATAAAGGGGCACACACAGAGATTCGGCCGCAGCCCGGGCCACGGCCAGGGAAACCCCCAGGATGGCATTGGCGCCTAGTTTGCCTTTGTTGGGCGTTCCGTCCAACTCGATCATCAGGGTGTCGATGGCGCGCTGGTCGGTGGCATCGATCCCGGTAATTTCAGGACCGATAACCTCGGTCACGTTGCGCACGGCCGTTTCAACGCCCTTGCCGCCGAAACGTTTTTTGCTTTTATCGCGCAGTTCAACGGCTTCATATTTTCCGGTGGAAGCGCCGGAAGGCACGGCGGCCTGTCCGATAGCTCCGCTGGCCAGACCCACTTCCACTTCAACGGTAGGATTTCCACGTGAATCCAGGATCTCACGCGCAATGACGATTTCAATTCTCTCCATTTTCTATTTTCCTCCTTACTTGGAAAACCCTAAAAATTCAAACAGATTAAAAATTCCACTTTGCCCGGCTACGCCTATTGCCAGTAAAACCACGGCAATCAGAACCCATATCCAGATATTCTTCTTGAGCTTGGCCCACAAGGCGGTGAGTGTCTTGGACATAAAAAAGCCTTTGAAGCCCTTTTGCGAGAAAGGCAGCGCTTTCGGGCCGCCCTTTAAGCGACGGTTTTTGTTTTCTTCTCCATAGGAGTAGTAATATTTATAATATTTGGCATCCTGGAAATCGGGGTTGAATTCCGGTTTCATGCCGTTCAGCACGACACCCAGGATATTGCAATTCACCTGGTTCAGTTGACTGCTGGATCTTTTCAGTAAGCCTTTGGAAACCGCACCCAAGCGGTAAACCAGCAAAACGCCGGCTACCTTGGCTCCGAGAATGACCGCATCGGCGGTTGAGACAATGGGCGGCGAATCAAAGAGGATCAGGTCATACTCCTTTTGGGCTTCGGCGATAAATTCGGTCAAATGCTTGGATTCGATCAGTTCCGCCGGGTTGGGCGGAATCATGCCGCCGGTGATGATATGTAAATTATCGAGACCGGGGGTCAACATGACTTCTTCCAGGGTCATCTTGCCCATGATGATGTCGGTAATGCTCTTGACCGTATCGCGCCAGGGATAGTTGCCCAGAAGAATATCGGTCAGGCCCGGGGCTTCCTCGACCCCGAAAATCTTGGCCAGCATGGGCTTGCGCATATCCGAACCGATCAGCAAAGTTTTCAGCCCAGCCTGGGCCATGGTGATGGCCAGATTGATGGAAATGACCGTTTTGCCTTCCTGGGGAGAAGAGCTGGTGATGGCGATGGTCTTGATCTTCTTTTCCGTGTCCTTGAATTGGATATTGGTGCGCAGGGCTCGAAAAGACTCGGCCATCATGGATTTGGGCGAGAAATGGGTTATCAGATGGATGGAATGCAGGAAGGGCGACGACCGGATGGGTTCGGGATATTTACTCCGCATTTCTTCCTGGACTTCTTCCGGGTCCGTTTCCGGAACAACGCCCAAGACCGGTGCGCCGATGTTTTCTTCCACATCTTCGATGGCCCCCAGGGAGGTATCAAAGGTCTCGGCGATAAAGGCCGCCACCATACCCAAGACCAGGCCGATGATAATCCCCAAAAATCCGGTGGAAACGGGCCGAGGCGGATTGACGGGCGAACTCGGTTCCAATGCTTCCTTGACGATCGTTATTTCCGGGGCTTTTTCTTTTTCAGCCTTCTGGATCTGGGCTTCCTGGTTTTTGCGTTCCAGCAGATTGACCATGTCGCTGTGGAGGTCCACATTCCTTTTGCGGCGTTCGTACTCCACTTTCTTGTCCATCAGGTTCCTGGTTTGAGTTTCGTTGTTGGCCAGTTCCATTTTCAAGTCGAGCTCTTTTTTATTCAACGTGTCGATCTGCAGGCGCATCAGAATAATCATTTTCTGAGCGGTTTCGATAATCTTGCGGGTGTGGGCCACCACATCGGGATGTTTGGGCGTATACTCATGTAAAAGCGTATTGCGTTGAACCATCAATTCCACCAAAGTATTATTGGCCTGCTGGTATTCCAGGCTGGACTTGGTCGAATAGAAGTTGGTGGCCCCCTCAAAGGGGTTGGCCGGGAATTTTACGAGACGCTTGAGAATGTCTTCCAATTCCTGCCTTTCACTCAAGACCTTGCGGATATCATTTTGGATCTGCTGGGCGTTGTTTAAAAGATTCTCGCTCTGGGTCTGAATGGATACGATCTGGTTGATCCGGCTGAAATCGCTGAACTCATCTTCGGCATTCTTGAGGCTTTTTTCCTCTTGCTCCTTCTGTTCCGTGATGTATTTGATCGCTTCGGTTGTACGCTGGGTTTGCTCTTCCTTATGGAAGTCTTGATAAGTCTTAGCTGTGGTTTCAGCCAGGTCTCTGGCGAAACCGGCATCCGCATCCTTGGCCTCGATATCGATGATATTGGTAAAGCCTTCGCGTTTGACCTCTATGCGGCTCTGGAGCCCTTCGATAATGCCGGCCGTCGACTGTTTTATTGGGTCGGTTTCAAGATCGGCCTGGGAAATCATTTTCAGTTTTACGGCCACTCTTTTAAAAAGTTCAAAGCTTTTTATGACGGCTATCTGCGTTTGAATATCATCGCCGCTGGTCCAGGAGATGGTTTTTGTATAGAGCCCTTCAACGATGTCCTTCTCGAATTTGATGCTGCAGATTGAAGCATAAAGGGGCGTAGGAGCTTTGATAATGGCCACTGAAAAACTGCCAATACCCAAAAGGACCGCAGTCACGAAGATAATGAACTTCCGTTTCTTGAGGACCCGCCAATATTCACGAAGATTAATGTCGTATTGTGTCAACTCTTTCCCTTTCCTATGCTTTTGCGATTAATTATCAAAATACAAGTGACGGTTTTTAAAATAGCGTGTTTCGAAATCACTGGGGTAAAAGAGAAAATTAAGCAACGGTATTGTGTTTTTAATCCAGTCGTTGATATCGCCGATCAACATGCGCGGAACATAAACCAGGTCACCGTCTTTCAGCTTGATATTCTGGGCCATGTCCGCTTTTCTCAAAATGGCATTCAGATCGGCCATCATCACCAAAGGTTCTTTGCCGGGTTCATAGCCGCGCACAATCAAGGTATTTTTTTCTTTGGCCAGCGAGGTTAAGCTGTCCGCCAAAGCAATGGCCGCCAGGAGATCACGGGCGTCTTTAAGAGAGTAAATCCCGGGTTTATTCACTTCTCCCATGACATAGACCCGTTCACCGTAAGCCGGCAACTCGGGAACATTGATCACGTCGCCCGTGTCGATGATTACATTCTGGCTTTCATCGCCTTTTTCGATGATATCATAAAGATTGATCAGATAGGTCTGGCCTGCTCGGTTCAGTCTTACGGTTTTGATATCCGCGTTAATGGTATATCCGCCGCTGAGCGCAACCAGGTCCATCAGGGTGGTTTTGCCCTGCAGGTTGATCCGCCCGCTGGCGGCTTTACCGAAAGCGGAAGCCCGCAGGTTGGAAAGTTCGCCGACGATCATGGCGTTTTTGCTGTTAAATTCCTTGACCAGGATATCGATGCGCGGATTGCGCACATAGCCTGACAATTTTTCAGTGAGCATTTTATCCATCTCGGTGGTGGTCAAGCCGGCCACTTCCAGGTCGTCCATGAAAGAATAGGAAATTTTACCGAGACTGTTGATGGTAACCGCGGTTGTCGTTGTTTTGTCGCCCACATGGGACTGGATTTCGATTACGTCCAGGGGGCCCAGCCGATACTCGGCAATGCCATCGGTTTCTATGAAGACTTCATTGGCGGTCACTCCGCTCAAAAGAGAATTGTCGGCCCGACGTTTCTCGGTCGGCACCATATCCGTATCTTCGCCTCTTGTGGCTTGGAGCACTTCTTTGACCGGGATGCCTTTAATGGCCGTGGAAGAATAGCAGGAAGATAAAAGGGGCAACCCCATCAGGAGCAAAAGCAAGAATTTGCTCCGTATTGCAAACCGGGATCTCTTTCGGGCGGTATCAAAAAACCAATCAACAATATTTTTCATCACGCATGCCTCACTGCAATCTTTTCTTGTTTTATCTGAAAGTTATCTCAAGAATACGATCCGCAAAAATGTTGTTTTTATTTTTGAGATACCTTGTATTCAGCGCCTTCCCATCTAGGGCAGCTTGTTTTCATCGATGCTTTCGACAATATACAAAAGGGAGTTTTGGGACAATTGAACGATTTCTCCGGGCTGCAATTTTTTGCCTTGGTTGTCATAAAGCAGTTCAAGGGTCGGCCGCAAAGGTTGGTTGCGATCGGTGGAGATCACCCGGCCGATGGATTTGTTGTTCAAGCGCACCCAGGAATTAACCGGAAACAGGGAAATCTGGCTCAGAAAAACCTTAAGGACCTTGGGCGGGAACAGATTTCTGGCTTCTTTCAGAATAAACTTGACCGCGTCGGTTTGAATCAATTTATCCCGGTAAGGCCGGTTTTTGATCATGGCCAGATAAGTATCGATCAAGCCGATCACGGCTGCCAATTCCGAAATGCTATCCTCTTTCAGGCTCCGGGGATAACCGGAACCGTCGGAGCGTTCATGGGTTTGGAGCACTACTTCCGCCAGCCATTGGTAACGGCTGCCCATGCGGTCTAGAGTCTGAGAACTGAGCAGGGAATGGTTTTTGATGACCGTGATTTCATGCGGATCCAACCGGCCTGTTTTATTTAAAATAGCGCCGGGAATTTTATACATGCCCACATTTTCCAGAAAGGCCGCCAAGCCTAATTGCAATAATTTTTTTGTGTCGTAATTTAAACCTTTACCGACCCGCAGACTGGCGAAGGTCACATCGACGCTGTGTACCGGCATATCTTCCTGAGGCTGGCCGGTGCGCATGGCATATTCATAAAGGGGGTCGATCAGGTTATGATCGATCACGTGGTGTAAATCGGCCAAGATAGGGGAAGGGCTGATACCGAGATCGCTTTGCACCCGGTCGCGGATATCGATGGCGCGCCGGGTGAATTTGTTGTAAATCGTTTCCGCTTCCGAAGCGATGGCTTCCTTTTCCAGGGCTTCACGGGAATTTTGATCGGCGGATGCTTTCTTCCTGACCTGCAGGACTTGGGAATCGCTCAACCATAAACGATCGGCCTCTTCATGGGTTTCTTCTTCCGGGCTGTTTTTTTTACGGGACGTTTCAATGATATCAGAAAATCGCACCATCGTTGATTATCCTCTCGATTGTTCGGGAATAAATGACCGGCTCTTTCTGGCTGAAACCGATCAACAAAGAGAGGTCGCAAAGATTGTTGATCTTGCGCGGCACTCCCTGAGTATGCTCATAAATTTTTTCAGCCGCTTCGCGACTAAACACATTTTTTCTAGCGCCGGCCTTACGCAAACGAAAACGGATATAACGAATCGAATCATCGAAATCAAAGGGGGCCAGATGAAAACGAATCGCGATCCGTTGTTCCAATTGTTTCATGCCTTTGATCAAATCCCTGAGTTCAGGCTGGCCGAGGAGCAGGATGGTCAGTAAAAAGCGGTCATTCAGCTGGAAATTCAATAATAGCCTGACCTCTTCCAGGGTTTGCGTATTGAGCAATTGGGCTTCATCCACAACCAAGAGGGTTTCCTTATTGTTCTTGAGATTGTCCAGAATGCGCTGGTTAAGGGCCCTCAGGCAATCCCCTTTGTTGCCGGGAATATTTTTGATGTCGAATTGATACAAAACCTCTTGCAAAAATTCCAGGGGTCGTAATTTTGGGTTGATGATCAGCCCGATGTCATATTTGTTAGCGGGGAGCTCTTGCATGAAGACCCTGGTCAAGGTCGTCTTGCCGCAACCGATATCCCCGGATAACATAGCACCACCTTTGCGCATTTGGGCGGCATATATTAACCGAGTCAGCCCCTCTTCATGAGACCGAGAAAGATAAAAAAAACGGGGATCAGGAACATTTTCAAAAGGAAACTCTCTAAATCCCCAATAATCAAGGTACATAGAGCCCCTATCTTGATTCGTTTAAGTAAAATTATATATAAAATTAATAATTTGTCAATATAATTATAATCAATTATATATGTTTTATAATAATCGTGCCTTAGTATTGAGTGGGCTGGTTCGGGCTTAGTCTTGCCTAAAAGACCTTTATTACCATGCTGGGGAGGCCACTACAAGGACAATACAATTTTCTTGTCCATTATTGAGCAATGCATGTCTGGAACCGGTCGGTATCCAGGTGGCATCTCCGGGGTTCACTTGCCGGGATTCCGCGTCCACTTGCATCAAGCCGGTGCCGCTCAGCACAAAATAAATTTCTTCCATGGGGTCCACATGACCTTCAATCTCTTTTCCGGGTGCGAGTTGGGCAATGGCTAAAAAGCCGATTTCGCGCAGAATGCGCTGGTCCAAGATCATCTGCGCAATGGCGCCATTGTGGGCCAGGTAGGTGGTTTCCAAAACTTCCGGGTCATTGATATTACGAACGATCATAACCGCTCCTTGGGGCGCTTATTTACAAGATATCGACAATTTGTTGTCGATAAATTTTAAGTTGCCGCGTGCGTTCCAGCTAACAACTTGAATATCGAACACTGAATATCGAATGATAAAGGTTAAAGATAACAGCCTTCATACGTTTTCGCTTTTTACTTCGATATTCAATATTCCACGAGAGTACCGGGTTTTAGAAACCGGTACTCTTGAGGTGTTCGATATTCGATATTCAAGTTTTACAGTTTTGAATTTAACTGCCCTGAAAGACAAGGGCAGGAGCCCTCGTGCGGGCCTCATCTTCCGGGTAGGGTCCCGTTGGTTGCGCTAAGTACCCTGAAAACCGAATTTTTATATTGTATCTATCGAAAACGATAGATACAATACTTAGTTTAAAACCGAAAAATCGGAATGGTATGTTACCCTATGTAATATTTCAGGAGGATTGTCAAATGGATTCAAATAATCTAAATCCGCGTTTGCGGGTGATGCAAGCGGCAGATCTGAAAGACAAGGTCGTTTTGCTCAGGGTCGATCACAATGTAGTTAAAAAGGGCAAGATCATCGACCCCTACCGTATTGAAGCAACGTTGGGGACTCTCTATGCCATAGCTGAAAAAGGCGGCCGACCGATATTAATGACCCATATCGGCCGGCCCAAAGACAAAAAAACCGGTAAAATTGCCTGTAGGGATGACGAATCCGTGGGCCCGATCGTCAAATACCTGGAGCAAAAATTACCCCTAAAGATTCAGGCACCGGAATTGCCGATCGATCCGGATGCGGGCATCCTTCATCTGGGCCAAAACCTGCAGACGGCCTTACAGGACCTTAAAAACCAT
>Ga0315284_10007517_pt1 | contig 15570 bp, 15 predicted proteins | sample YL17G09_16_MG_FD_203696 | JGI IMG/M metagenome (GOLD analysis project Ga0315284, IMG submission 203696) | Sediment microbial communities from Yellowstone Lake, YNP, Wyoming, USA - YL17G09_16 | ecosystem: Environmental > Aquatic > Freshwater > Lake > Sediment | place: USA: Wyoming | collected... | reverse complement strand
TTCGCGCGAAATCACCCGCTGGGTAAAATGAAGTGGTGCCCCAGCAGCATGGCAATCATCGACCACGCATTCGACCCGCAGAAGGACATTTCCCTTTGGCATTCCTCGTTCTATACCACCCTCGAAATATTGACCATCGAGCATAACACCTTTTCCATTCCCATCCTCCAAGTCATCTTTCCATTCGCCCTGATACCACGCACCATGTGGCCAGACAAAACTGCCATGTCCATCCTTCATGTCATTTTTCCATTGGCCATCGTACGACCCATGTGCCGAGACATACCTGCCGGTTCCGTGCCGTTGTCCCTTAGAATTTAAATGGCCAACATATTTGTCTCCATTGGTGTACTCAATGATTTGCATTCGTTTACTACTCATTCTTTGAATTTGATTTGCAATTAATTATGTATAATATGTCATATAATATTTTAAAAACTAATTTCATAAACAGACGCGCAGTTATTATGTATCACATTTCTTAATGTGATAGATAAATAGACAAATATAAATTGTCATGTAAATCAAAAATCAAAACCAGGTTTACTGACCGCCGCAGCCAATCTCAAGAGGCACGCGCATGAGGTCGGGTGCGATGGTGGTGTTGTTCCAAGGGCCGACGTTGAGCTGGGGGTTCGGGGGCTCGGAACGAACCTGAAGGTTGGCATTGCGCAGGGTGTTGCCGATGGTGTCAATTCCAATGAGAGCGCCGGCGCTGAGGAGATTAACTCCCTTAAGGTCACCGGCACCAGTGGGGTTGAGCTGGGCCCACTGGCTGTTGACGTCCTTGGGCAGGAGCTCCAGAGGGTCCACTGTCTGTTGGGGGGTGCAGCTGGGGGGCAAGCCCTGCATGGTGGTGCCGGCGCCGTTGGAGGGGGCATACTGAATGTTCTCTAAACCAGTGGCGGGATGCACATTGCCAATGTCGGCGGTGTGGTTGCCCGCAGCCTGTTGATAGTACTGCTTTCGCTTTTGGGCAGACAGCTTATTGGGGTCAACCAGCTCCATGCCTTCGGACGAAGCCTTATACTGAGTCAGACCCCAATACAAAACGATTGCTCCTAAAATTATCACAACAAAGTGATTTTTAAGCATGTATACTAAATTGTTCATTGTGATTGTTTGTTATATAAAATTGATGATAAAATATTTTTTTGGTTTAACCTTTATTTGTTATTGTGTGTATTAAATTACAACATGTGCGATTCAATTGAATTCGTCATTCATCATTGCAATTGAAGTCGTCATCACTCTCGCTGCTCTCGCTGTCTTCCAGCATGTGTGCAGATTTGATTTGCTTGGCTTCTAAATGTGCAGCAATTGCATTTTTCTTAAGTTCCTTCGCCTTTTGTTTTGCAATGCGATAGAGATTGTAATACACTTCGGTTGGTTTTTTCAATCTGAGATGCATGTGTTCCAATTCTTCTAAAACATCCAAATTCACTTCTTCAATTTGCATTGAATCAGTCGCATCATGATTGGATGCATTTGCATTGGCAATGGCTGTGGTTGTGGCAGGATGTTGTGCAGATTCGTGGATTGGCTCGTGGCTTGGCTCGTGGCTTGGCTCGTGGCTTGGCTCGTGGCTTGGCTCGTGGATTGGCTCGTGGTTGTGACTTGGTTCATGGCTTGGCTCGTGGCTTGGCTCGTGGCTTGGCTCGTGGTTGTGGCTTGGCTCGTGGCTTGGCTCGTGGTTGTGGCTTGGTTCATGGCTTGGCTCGTGACTGGGCTCCTCTTGTTTATCAGGTTCGTCATTGGTTAAAGGTGTGGATGCCGATGGTTTGCGAATGACGCAAGATTGAAATATGGGAACATTTGACACGAGCAGCACTTGTTTGAGAGACACTTCCAATTGAAAACTGCGGGATGTAAATTTGATTCCTTGAAACTCTATCACGGTATACATTTGGTGTTCTGCCTTAATGTGGTCAATTGACACGGGGCGTTCGTTTTCGTCAAACACCGAACACGACGGAATGGTTCCTGCTAAATGTTTAGCGGGTTGAATGTGTGCCCGTATCAAGTAGTGCTTGCCCCCTTTGTATGGCCGAACCAGGGACGTGAACCCCGCCTCAATGTCCGATTTTTCCAGATCCGCGCTAATCCACGTGTTGCGCTTCTCATAAATGAGGCGAATGACATCTGTTTCCAGCGCTTCCAACCACTCCAAAAACGAAACATCATGACCGCTAAACATCAGGTCAATGTAAGGACGTTTACCGGGAACCACCGCTTGTCGGGACGCGCATTTAGGGGTTTGAATGTAGAGGGGGGCATCTTTGTAATACAGCATGGCGAAATAAGCGCCACCTTGCAGACCGTTGGGAGGGGCCAAATGCAAGCGGTCATGTTCAAATGCGGCATTCGGTAAATGCACTTGTTCCGACATTGAATTTTAAAATATACGGGCTGCTGCGTGTATGTGTATGTGTATGCGTGTGTGTGTATGTATGCGTGGTTGCTGTAGCATTTAGAGAAAATAAACACGCAAGAATGACGTATATTTTTTAGCACAATGATGTAAAAAATATATAACAAATAAAATCTATAACAAAACACAACTGGAACAAAATGATGCGAGACAAGATTATTGACCAGTGCCTGCAAGTGATGAAGCGGGACGATGTAAAACGCGAATTAAAACAGTTATTTCATCCGGTGATAGACCTAATCATGCAGGAGATTTACCCCTATATTTATCTCTCTGTCATTTTCGTCATCATAAGTTTTTTGCTCACGCTTGGCATCTTTGTGTTGCTGATGCGCACTTCGTTTCTGCACAATCACGCGATGCACATCAGTCAATTGGTTTGATGTTTTGACTGGCGTCATCGGTTGGTTCCACATTTACTTTCACATAATTAAACCCAACTGTGATTGCGTGCATCAATGCAATGAGTGACAAACTAATGAGCCAAATGACGGAGGAGGGCTGATTTAAAATGTATGCAGACATGAACATGAACAAAATGAATATTTCTGCCAATACACAAAAAGTGTCGGACATCATGTCCATTTCATTGCCATTGATGAGTGTCATGTGGGTTGCATTCATCACAATGGATGTTGCATACACCCCAATCAATAATGCGACGACAATGATTCCAAATTTAGACGACGACGGCGACTGAGATATTAACATCCAACACACGTATGCTAAATACAGCATGATGCACGAGTCCTGAATGATGGAAGAAGTGGCAGTCATGCTGTTGCTCGTTGCAGCATCAATTATAAACCTAATTGAAAATCCGGCAGCCGGAAAATATTCCAATGTTTTCAACAATGCAAGGCGGCCATTCATTGCCTTCTTGTGGTTGTTTCAGTTGCTATTATACTAATGATTATATATTTAAAAAACGAATGCGAATGCAAATATCCATCCATGAACCATTTTTAATAATCTAAATCCGATAAATAATTAAATAAACATACTCATGTAATATATAATTACAATTTAGGTGCAAGTTTGGTGACCATGAGTAAGAACGTGCTTAAAAACGACCACCCGCTCATTCCGAGAGAGCAGACATATTCCATAAATCGCAAGACAATCACGGTGCATTCTGAAGACCGCGACATCAGCAAATGGCCGAATGCCAATCATTTTGAGCTGCAATTGCCGCAAACCTACACCAACGTGGAAACCATTGCGCTAGTGCAATACAGTTTTCCCATCTACTATTACACCTTTTCAAATGATAGTCAAAACACTAAAATCACGTTCTCGCTGGGGGTGTCTGGCATGATGTACACGCTGATCATTTCACCCGGGTTTTACAGTTCGTCACAGTTTGCCACCGAACTGCAGAATAAAATGAATTTGGCGGTGTCATCATCCTATGGCAATTTTCGAGTGTTTTATGACGAGGTGCTCCAACGACTGTTGTTCGGAAACACGACGGAAGCATTTACCTTCATTTACAACGCGCCCGAAAGCTACGACGATACGCCGTGTTATGCGCCGTGCATTTCCGTGCAGCCACAAGCGCAGCCAAGCGCCACCATACGGTGGAATCAATACACGAACTGGGGACTGGGATACAACATTGGACTCGTCAAGTGTTTGCCAAGCGAGTGTGTGAATGTGCAAGATGTCATCAATTCAAACAAGATGCCCGCAGTTCCAGTCACTGGCAATCAAAGCGTGTATTACGTCAACTCATCCCCCACCACGACTGGTTACGTGTGGTTGCCGGTTACTGGAACCGGATACGTGCTGGTCCCGCCGAACCCTCCCAGTCTGAACGGGTACACGGACATGTACATGGAAATTGACAAGTACAACTACGAAGATGAAATGCAGCCGTATTCGTCGCACACGACCAGCAGCCGGAACAATGATTACAACGGCATAGTGAATGCAGCATTTGCCAAAATCCCGCTTCAGGCCAAGCCGACCCAGATCGTGTCCGCATTGGAATACATGTACGGAGACGAGCCGCAGGACACGTCCCAGGGCTTTGCCACATTTTTCCCGCCATTGGACAAACTCAGTAAACTCAAATTTAAATTTCGCTATCATGACGGCACGTTGGTTAATTTTGGCGGGCAAAATTTCAGCTTTACGATTGCTCTTTACACGTATCGCGATGAAATTGCGCGCTCCAAGCAGCTGCGCGCGCCGTTTGTGCTCTCATCATAGGACGTCTTGTTTTTTGTCATTTCCGTTTCACCGGCGTTGTGGTGGCCCATGCATCCAGCAAGCGCAAATCGCACGTTTTCCAGTCTTCTTTGAATCCGCGCAGAGACACGAAGGCGGGGGTCGTCATTTTGGGATTTTTGTAATAAATGTAGGGCCCGTATTGTCCGGTGCGCACGCTGGTGCACGCGTTGATTTCGCGCAAAATGGACGGATGTTGAGGGGCGGGCGTGGATGTGGCCGCGGCAGATGATTCAATGCAGCGCACTGCATCATCATACGAGCACGGCACGGCATCCACATTCGTGGTCCAATCGTTTGCCGAATCATGTGGTTTGGGGTTAAGATGGGGGAGAGATTTTTTCTGATCACCCCATGTTAAATATGGGCCGTATTTTCCGGTGCGCAGAAACAGGTCGGTGCCGTTGTGTTTTCCCAGTAGTTTGCAGAGGTTTTTTTGTGTTTCTTTCTTTGCATCGCGCGACGACTCCTTTTCCTTTGGTTCCTTTTCCTTTGGTTCCTTTTCCTTTGGTTCCTTTTCCTTTGGTTCCTTTTCATTTGGTTCCTTTTCCTTTGGTTCCTTTTGACCGGGCAAAATCTTTGAATGCAGCAAGTCAAGCAAGCGGTCCACGCACGACATGCAGTCACCGCACACATCGCCCCAGCGTTTTTCGCCGGATGACACCTGGTCCAGCTGATGTTCCATGCGTTTGGTGTAATCGTAATCAAAGAGCTCGGCAAAATGGGTGCACAAGAATTCCATCACCGTGCAGCCCAGCGGTTGAATGACCAAGCGGTTTTTTTCGTTGCCGAACTCGCGCTCTTCCACGGACTGGCTGAGAATGCCGCCGTCCAGTTCGTAGTTAACGCAACTAACGCGCCGCCCCGGCACGTCTTGTTTTGCAACGTAGCCGCGCTCCTGAATTTTGTGAACGAGGCTGGAAAACGTGGACGGGCGCCCAATGCCGCGCTCTTCCAGCATGCTGACAAGAGATGCCTCCGAGTAGTGCGACTTCAGTTCGCGCACGTGCATGCGGGACTGCAGTTTGTTGTATTTGATTGCAGAATCGGGGATAATCGCTTGCAAGAGCAACCAGCTCTTTGCCGCATCATCCGTTTTGGGCTGCGACGCCACGATGCACCAGCCCGCAAACTCGGTGCGTTCCACGGAATGCCGATACTCCCGTCCTTCTGGAGCCGTCACGCAGGAAGTCAATGTTTTCCCCGTGCACGGCGACATGCACGTTTCGGCGGAGTGCCGCCAAATCATGCGATACAGGCGCTGTTCTTTCGCGGTCATGGTATCCGGCACAGCAACACAGTGCAGCGAGGTGACGTGCACCGCTTCGTGAGCTTCTTGCGGTTTCACGTCTTCCACGCCATCATCATCCGCCGTGGCATCCACGGTTGCGTTGGTTGTGTTGGGTGCCGTCTTTTTCTTTTTGACAACTATGCGTTTCTTTTTGTCCGGTTTGGGAATCACAACCTCGTCCTCCTCTCGCTTGTTGTGCTTTTCGCCCCATTTTTCCGCGATGTAAGCCCGTGCGTGCTCCAAGAACGGTTCCGAATACGTGCGGCTATCGGTTCGCGGATACGTGATGTATCCCCCCTCGTACAAGTGTTGGCACGCCAACATGGTGTCGGCGGGGGAAAAGTTGAGCTCGTTGCTGGCCTGCTGCTGCAAGGCTGACGTGGTGAGCGGCAACGGGGCTGCCTTGGAAAACGCGCGCACATCCGGTGCGCAAATCACGTGCTCAAACGCGGCAGATGCAAGCAAAAATGCGGAGCAGGCTTCGGCGACGTCGTGTCCCCGGTTCAGTTCATATTTCAAATTCAATTTGGTGAAATAGCCCACGGTTTCAAACACCACGCGCCCTTCGGCGGCGTCAATGGCGCGCTGGTTGTCGTAAATGAGCCGCAGGGCCGGCGTCTGGCATCGCCCGGCGGACAAAGCAGTGCCCTGCGGATTCGCATTCACGTGCTTCCAGAGCGCCGGCGTAATTTTGAATCCAACCAGCATGTCCAGCGCTTGGCGGGCAATTTGAGCGTGAACGGCGTTCATGTTGAGCAGCTGGGGGGATTGAATGGCGCGCTCCAGCGCGGGCTTGGTTATTTCGTTAAACAGGATGCGCTTCGTGGTGTCAACCGGCAGGCCGAACAAGCAGCACGCATGATACGCAATGCCGGCGCCTTCGCGGTCGTTGTCCGTCATGATGTATGTTTCTTTGCATTCTGCGACGAGCGCCCGTATTTTTTCAATTTGGGCCTTCTTAGCATCCACAATGTGGAACTGGGGCACCGCGGCAAACGTGGTGTCAATGTCCTGCAGTGCCACAAGTTCCCGGAGGTGGCCGAATGTGGCCGCACACACGTACTTGTCCGCCCCCAAATGAGAGACGATGGTGCCGCATTTGGCCGGGGATTCCACAATGAGGAGGATTTTATTTTTATTCCGGGACATGAAAACAAATGAATAAATGAACACAGTGCATGTAATGGAATGCATTGTATATTTTATATTGATTCTCACACACATTTAAAACATTTTTTTGAATGCTTGCGACCGACCGGGTTTCAAGATTGACATTGACATCAATTTGTGCATTGGTGGCGACGGTGGCAATTTCGCTGGGGTCATCATTGTTTGTAAGACGAATGCATTCATCAACTTCATTTGTGGTTTCAAATTCATCAACGGCACATTGAACACGCCGCTGACCCATGAAACAAACCCCGAAATCCAACCATACGTTGAATGCGTTTTAATGAATGCGGCATTGGCCAACAGCATGAAATCAAACAATGTGTCTTTGACCGTTTCAGCAGTGGTATTTTGACAAGCCAAATGAATTGGAATGGTTGGAATGATCCGATTGGAAAAATGTGGAAGCGCCTGAATTAAATGTTTCTTGAAATTTAATGAATCTGTGATGACAAATAAGTTGAGAGTTTGTTTCAAATTGGAAACCGCATATTCAATCAACTCATTGTAATGGGGGGCATTTTTGGCGCGATGCATGAGTTCATCGTCTCCCAATCTAAAATGGAGTATTGAATATGTTGTGGGAATTTTTAACTCCGCGCATTTGGCATTGAAATAAGTTTTAAATTCGGGAGTTGGAATCAAGAGGGACCGCATGAAGCGTTTGCAATCGTCGGACATGCGCTGGACTGCTGATTGTTCATGACTTCCATAGTTTGTGCATATCAAAATCGGGGTGGATTGGTGTTTATTGTTCTGAATCAGCTTGACAATGAAAGATTCAGTCACATTAATTGCCCGAATTATCTTGGATTGGTTTTGAATGACATACTCTGAATGCGCATGTGGTTCTGACATTAAAAATTGAGATACAGGGTAAAGTTGAGTGTCCACAATTAATTTAAAATTCATTTTTTTAGACAATTGATACAAATGCACAGTGCCGCGTAACAAGTCGCCGAATCCACCATCCATTTGTTTCGTCCAAACCATGATGACATCATTCATTTTATTGATTGCGTGTTACTATGTATTTATATTAAAAAATCAAAATAAATGAAATGAATGATGCTAAACTCAAATTGTTAATTGCGTCGGGAACAACGATGACGATTGCGATAACGATGACGCCGGGTTCGTGTAGCTTGTTTTTGTTTTCGTGTTCTGCCACGTCCGCCAGAGTTTGGGTTGGCTTCAAATATACAATACATGAAGAACATATATTTTTCAATCTAGGGTTTGGTTTGCATCTCCTTGTATTGCTTCCACGATATTTTTTTGGCGGCAGGCAAAGAAGACGCCGCAGACGAACCGCCCGAATGCTGCTTGTCCAGCTTTTCCGATTTTTTCAGCGCGCTGTCAATGTAAATTTGTTTGAGCAGTTGGCCGACTTCCACCGACGCTTCGTGCTGGCCCACTTCGCCGTCTTCAATCATTTTTAGGACGCCCAACAACCGCCCTAAAATGGCCAAATCAATTTCATCCTTTTTGACCTTGTTGAAAATGTCGGTGTAGTTGTTGAACAAAAAGGTGCACCTGTTCACGCACATCATGTCAAATTGATTGGGATTGGTTTTAGCCAGACGCGCGTAATCGCGCTTCAAATTCAGCAAGGTGGCGACATCCCCGTGGATGAGCATGCTGTGTTTCAAGTCGCGTATTTGAGAGGTGTTGTCGGCGGCGTCATTTGCCTGAATCATTTTTTCCAACTGGAGACGGTCCATGCTGTTCATTTTAAAGAGGGAGAGGGAGGGCTGATATGATTTGTAATTATATTATATAATGAATTATTTAAATGCTTTAAAAAAAATATAGTTATATTTCACAATAGCAAAAATGACACCAAATCTATACAATAATGTGGTTGTAACCCCAAGTGTGCCACCCCAAAATAACGGCACCAAAGCCATGCATGCGACCCCCCCAGTGGCCCCAGCTGACATAATTAAACAAAATGTTGCAAATAGACACGCTCACCATGCTCTTGTGCAACGAGCGTCCGGGTTTAAAGTGAGAGGAGGTTCCAAATCCAAGCGTTCAAAACGGTCCAAATCCAAGCGTTCAAAACGGTCCAAATCCAAGCGTGCTAGTTCAAAGCGGTATAAGCGCGGTGGTGCTCCCACTCCAACGCCATCCTCAACACCCAAACCATCGGTTGTGCCCGTTCCGCAATTTCCTGGACAACACAATGTGAGCGCAAGTGCAAACAGTGTCTCCATCAATAATGGGCTGATGAAGGCTTCGCAATTGGCGGTTTACGACGACCCCAATGGTCCGGTGTCCAGCACCAAATTGCAATGACACTGACCGAATGCATCCAAATACAAAATAAAATTATATCTGGATTTTATAACGGTGTAATCCAAAAACGCAAATGGTGGCCGAAACATTGATAAAACCAGCAGCAGTCGCAGCAGCTTCATCGGTCGCATCGGACCAATATGGTTCTGACCCGCCATCAAAAATGTCAACCTATGCGCAAGCAGTGTTAATCATATTGTATTATGTGGGACTAGACCTTGCCCTAGCCATGGTCATCATGATTAAGAATGTCAAAGCCAATTGGCCGTTGTACAAGTGCAGCACCAATTACATGATGTTTGCATCGTTTTTTGGATACGACACTGAAACTAACTTTCAGCAGTGCATACAAACCATGCAGTCGGGATACATGACCATATTGATGGAACCTGTGAATTATTTAATGTCAACAACCAACTACATAATTGGTGGATTGTCGTCAAGTTTGAACGATGTTCGCGGTTTCATTAATAATTTTAGAAACAATTTGACGAGCAGCATTCAAAACATTTTCGGGGTGTTCCTCAACATGTTGACCCAGATTCAAGTGATGGTGATCAAAATGAAAGACACGATGTCAAAGACGGTGGGCATAATGACGACATTGATGTACACAATGGACACCAGCGTGCAAACCATGGAAAGCACATGGGCTGGACCCATTGGAAAAGTGGTGCGCGCCATTTAGGATGGGATTTGCGTCGTCTTGCTTTTTGCGATTTGCATAAAACCGGAAAAAACAAATAATTACATTTTATAATAAGCATAGCAACACACCATGCAATACCCGAAACCAAATGTAAATGTAGCAAATGTATCAAATGTAGGCGAATTGTCGTGGTTTAAATTTTTATATAAAAACAAAACCCAAGATGATTTTGCATCTGACTTAGGGTGGACCGTTGTCATAATTTTCGCATTTTGTTGTGCAAATGCATATTTAAAAATACGTTCCAATGCGCACGTGATTCGCACTAACTGGGTCACATACAGGTGCAATCCTGCATATATGCCATTTGCGGGAATGGTGATGAAACCGAACGGCACATTCAATGAAAAAGTCAATTTTTCAAACGAAAATTTTGAATATTGCATGCAAACCGAATTGAAATCCATTTCGGGCATGTTCATGGAACCGATATATTACTCACAATCAGTTATAATGAGCATCCTGCACGGCATAATAGATGTGTTAAACGACATGCGCGTGTTGATTAACAACATTCGGGATGCGGTGTCGTCCATTATAGCAGACGTCATGGGCCGCGTGCTCAACGTGATGCAGCCTGTGGTTGGCATTCTGTTGAATGCGCGCGACATGACGGGAAAAATTCAAGGCATTATGGCAGCCTCGCTGTACACACTGATTGGCGTTTACGACACCATTCAGTCGGGGTTGAAGTCCGTGTTTGAGGTAATAGTCATCATTCTCATTGCAATGGGAGCCGCAATTATTGCCGTGTGGATTGCGGTGGCGATTGCGGCTGCATTCGGGCCATTTGGCATTCCTGCTGTAATCGCAATGACCGCCGCAGGTGTTGCATTGACCGCCGTGTACGTGGGCATTGCCATTCCAATGGGCATTATTGCGCATTTTTTGGCCGAAACTATGCACATCCATGGCCTATCATTGGTTCCGTCACCGCCTTCCCGTTAATCGGCCGTCATTGCTTTTTGCTTTTTAGTTTAGGAAAATAGACCGGCAATGAAAAAATATTAATATTTTTATTATATATAATCGTCATTTCACTCAACTATCATGGAAATTAAGTTTTTGGGATATCATGCGCGGGTTGAAATCATCGTCGTGTTTGTGGTCATTGGAATCATTCTGGGGTCGCATTTGTTCTGCAGCTGCACCTCTTTTTCCATAGGCGGCATGCCATCCAATGTGGGCAGCGTAATTAAGGAAGCTTTCACTCAACAAATTGGGTCGGATGATTATGGCGCGCCCCTAAATTACAGCATGGACACCGGTCTTCCCATCGCGAACTGGGAAAACGCCGCGCGCAACTATGCAAAACAACTTGGCAATCATGACAACACCAAGTCGGGCCAGTATTACAAGGGCGGCCCCATTCCGCTTCCCCCTGGTGAACTCCTCATATTTGCTGATAATGAAGTGAAGCCCGAATGCTGCCCCAGCTACTACTCATCCAGCACCGGCTGCATTTGCACCAGCCAAAAGCAGTGGGACTATTTGAACCAGCGCGGCGGAAACCGCACGTTGAACACCGAATTTTAAGAAAAGTTTAAGAAAATATTATATGTTGCAATTGCATAAACAACATATAAGGTAAAAATGAATCCAGTCGTGGAACCCTCCTTTTCTTCTTCTTCTACTGCCACTGCTCCGGACGCGAAAGTCGCCCCCATTGTGGTCGCAGGGGCCGTGTTTGTCGGACGCGCAGTTGCGGGTGGTGTCATTGGCGGTGCTGCTAGTTGGGGCGCCAACAGAATTCTTGACAATCGGTTTCCTTCTAGAAAATGATTGCACGGCATCACGGTGATTTACCGCATCATAGTGATTTACCGCATCATTTTAATATATTGTGCTTATTTTATAACATATACAAGCACAATATGAATTCACCACAGGTTTCTTCTTCTGCCGCAGCCAGCAGCAACCGCAACATCAGTAAATGATGACCAAACAATGCGCATTGCCGAACATTGATTGATTTAATTTGAGTCATGCATTGATTTTCTATCAATACTTGCGAGTCTTTCGCATGTTACGACTTTTTCGCACCATGCGACTCTTTCGTCGTTTGATGCTGTGTTTTCGTGCCTTACCACCTTCGCTCACATAAACGTCACCTTCAGATGGAAGGCTACGTGACATGTAGTCATAAAATTTGAAAGAATCTTTGTTCATCATGTCTGCCACAGTGAGATTGTGATTCCAATTTTCGCGTGGGTCCCAGTGCATGGGACGAACTTTTTCTTGAATCAACCAGCTAGCCTGGGGGTCATAATGCATTATCGGCATCCGGGTTGATTTTGCTACATCCGCACGAGACCTTGGCCCACGCCACAGATTCTCACCGTATATATTGTGTGTGCGCGAACGGTTCTTTATATTTGTATCACGATTGTGTTCCATTTCAATGTCAGTATGTGTTACGGAATGTTATATTATTTGATGATAAAATAACATGAAATGTGTAAAAAAAGTTTATATATTTTTCTAAATTCTTATAGAATTATGTTAGTTGCGCGTGCGCCTCTCACAAATAGAGGTTCATGTTGGGACGATCTGAGTCGTTCTTTTTGATGAGCTTGTCCACCACTTCTCGGCTGACGGTGTAAGGAAACGACACTTCCAGCGAAGTTTCCTTGTCGTCAAATAGCTGCGTGCCAGGGCGCATGAGCCGATGCAGATTCAACTTCGTGTAAACGGTTTCCAAACAGCGCTTCAAATTGCGCACCCCCGCCTCCTTCAACGTGTGGTTTTCCACAATGTATTCCACCACGGCGTCGGGAATGATAATGTCACCCTCTGCGAACGCAACCTCGGCCCGAATGCGCGGAATTAAGTGGTGCTGCGCAATGAACGTCTTGTCCTTCGTGCTGTATCCCGTGGTCTTGATTTTATACATGCGGTCCAACAGCACGGGATTAACACGACTTTCGTCGTTGTAGCTGAAGATGAAGAGACACTTGCTCAAGTCAAACGCCACCTCCGAAAAGTACTTGTCGTGGAACTGCGAATTCTGCGACGTGTCGGTCAGGTGCGTGAGGATGCCGACGATTTCCTCGCCCTTGGACGTTTCGCTGATTTTGTCCAGCTCGTCAAAGTAAATGACCGGGTTGCTGGACTTGCAGCGGATGAGAATGTCCGCGATTTTTCCCCACATGCTGCCCTCGTACGTGTAGGAATGCCCCTCCAGGAAACTGCTGTCGGTGGCGCCACCGAGCGCAATGAACGCAAAGTCGCGCCCCAGAATCTTGCTAATGCCTTCCTTGACCAGTGACGTTTTTCCCGTCCCGGGGGGACCGTGAATGGCCACAGCCGTGCCGATGGCTGCGGGATTCGCAATCCACTGCCCCACCATCTGCATGATCTGCATTTTGGCGTCGTTCAGACCATACACTGCGGAATCCAGGCGGGTTTTGGCGGAGGTCATGAACTCGTGGCATTTGTCCACACCGTCTGCAATGGTGATCGGCAAATTCTTGTTCTTGTTGAACGGAATCTGCATGAAGGCATCCACCCAGTTCTTCAGCTTGCAGTACTCGCCGCATCCTGGCTCCATGTACTGCAACATGCCAACTTTGCGAATTGCGACCGCTTTCATGTCGCGCGGGATGTCTGATTCCAGCAGAGTCAACTTGTAAGGCTTCTCAATTGCAGTCACTTTGGCGACTTCATTCAGTTCATCAATGAGTGCGCGCTGCTGCTGGATGGTGAGGTGCTTCTTGAAGTAATCCAAGTCATTGGTTGAACTCTTTCGGCGCAGCAGCTTGCGAAACTTCTTTGAATTTTTGCGTTTCTGCTTGTAAGTCAGGTCGTCCAGCTCCGTTTTGATTTTTTCCTCCGATTCCTTGAGAGTTTTCAGTTGCTTTGCAACAACGCGATTTGTTTTGTCCTTGGTCAGCATTTCTTCGTAAGTTGTGCGCAACGATTGCAACATCGTCAATTCATCCGTATATTTTTTCTGCAGGGTTTCCAATTCGGCCGTGTCGCAATCATCATCTTCATCGTCGTCGGATGACGAGGAATAGTAGCTGTCGTCATCGTATTCATCGTCGTCTTCGTATTCATCGTCATCCTCCCAATCTTCTTCATCGTCGCTGTCTTCGGGAGGAATGTAGTCTTCATCGCTGTCGTCGTCGTCGGCATTCTCGGTGATTTCACCCCCCTTTTTCTTGCCAAAATCCAGGCGCCTTGAAATATTGTCAATTGCCGAACCTTGGCTTTGGATTTGTTGACCCAGTCCATGTCCCTTAGTTTTCGGCTCAACGTGGATGATGATGTTGAAATTTTGTTTCTCCTTCTTTTTTGAAGGGGCTGCTGCTTTTTTAGGGGCCATTGGAGTGGTGGTCAGCGAACTGGCCGGTGGTGGAGTGGATGGCGTGGAAGTGGAAGGCACTGGCACTGGCGATTCATTTCCCGAAAATGCATTTTCAATGATGGCATTGATGATTGTATCGTCGGCATTGCTTTTGCTTTTGGGCGTGGAAGATTTTGTCTTTTTGGCAGCGGCAGATCCAGATTCAAGCTGTTTCAATTTCTCATTCATGTATTTGGAAGGGAACAAATCAGACAACAGCCGGTTCACTTCCAATCTGTCATACGATTCATCTTTTTGCGATTGCGATTTTTGCGATTGCGATTTTTTCCCTTTTTGAGCGGGAGCGGGAGTCGTTGTCTTTTCTTCAGCAGCAGCAGCAGCAGTAGCGGCACCCGTCGCCGTCGTCGCAGCCGCCAATGCCCCCGTGGCTGCCACATTGGAACCAACTATACCATGTTCGTCGGCGTCATTGTCGGTCACATCGCTGTCAGGAGATGGTGGTTGCGGCGCATTGGGGTCCGGCCCCGACACGTTGTTCTTGTAAGTTCGGGAAGCTTCTTCCTGCTTCTTTGATTTGGCGACTTTCTTCTTGGGCAGAGTTGAAATGTTCACTGGCATTGGATTGCGGTGTGTTGATTGGTTCTTGTATTCAGTCATGCACTGTGTTTATATTTTATTTTGTGTTTCAATTTTTTCACATAATCAATCCAATCCAAAAAAATCACAAACCACGCATTGTTTTGCCATTTTAGTAAAAATTGATTTGCAAAACAATCTAAATATTATTTGGTAAGTATAAGGAGGATTCTATCATTTTTAAGAGACACAATGGCATCAACCAAACCACGTGTGTCAAAAATTGTTGGCATTCAGTTTAGCATTCTCTCTCCTGAAGAAATACGGAAAGGTTCGGTGACTGAAATCACGAGTCGTGACACGTATATTGGCAATAAACCGGTCATTGGCGGGTTGTTTTGTCCTTACATGGGCGTATCCGAACCGGGCATTCTTTGTCCCACCGATGGTCTAGACTACATGCATACGCCCGGTTATTTCGGCCGAATTGAATTGGCTGCACCGGTGTTTTATTATCAGCATTTGGCCACGGTGCACAAGATTCTGCGGTG
>Ga0315284_10007516_pt1 | contig 15571 bp, 15 predicted proteins | sample YL17G09_16_MG_FD_203696 | JGI IMG/M metagenome (GOLD analysis project Ga0315284, IMG submission 203696) | Sediment microbial communities from Yellowstone Lake, YNP, Wyoming, USA - YL17G09_16 | ecosystem: Environmental > Aquatic > Freshwater > Lake > Sediment | place: USA: Wyoming | collected... | reverse complement strand
TTTGAAAGATTTCAAAATTAGGTTGCAGCAGTATGATTTGCTAAGTTCAAAGAAAAAAGAAGAACAGGAAGCTTCTGTGCTGGGATTAAAACAGGTTTGGATGGATAAAGTAGACATTATAAAAGGAAACTCAAGCATTAAGGCAATGGCTTTAGGACAAGCAGGTTATCAAACATTAATAGACGCTTTTCTCGTAGCAAAAAATGAAAAGGATGTTAATAATATAGATTTGAATGACAGAGTAAAAAGAATTCTCAAACCAAGAATACAGGAATTTCTGATATGGCTTAAAGAATCAGAAAAAGAATTAAGAAAGAGATACGAATTAGAAAAAACTTATTTGAAGAGCCAGGTTAATAGTTTGAAACTCTACTCCAGATGGGTTAAACCTTATTTAAAAGCCGCACAAGATTTGGAATCAAAGGAAAGAGGAAGAGAGCCCGCATTAGTAAAAACATTCAATACAATTCTTCTTGAACTTACACTTTTAGGAAAATCAGAACTTAAGATTGCTGACGAAGCTTTAAAGGGAAACCTTCCAAAAGATTTTTCAAAGGCTAAATTTCTAAAAAAATTAAAAAGAAAATATTACGTCTGTATTCTTGTTGATTTTATGTTTAGAGGAATACCCCAAAAAGTGAGCCAGCAGGCGCATTATGCTTTTGGAGGAAGAGCAGAAGTAACTTTCAGGGCGTATGCGCTGAACAGTGATGAACTAAAAAAACTTAATGAAGAATTGGAAAAATCAGAAGTAGGAGATGTCTTGAAATTAATTGCGGGCACGAGCACAGAAAGCCTTGGACAATTGGAAGAGGAAATTAATTTTTTCCTTGAAGAAAAATCAGAAGAAGAAAAAAAGGGAATTGCGGATGAATCAAATCCTTTCTTTGCATTAATTGGGAAATATGAAACTCCTGCAACAGAAGCAAAATCAAAAAAAGGAAGCAAGCCAAAAGAAACAATAGTTGCTAAAGACGACTGGATTGAAGAAAATATTATACGCCCTCTCGCCGCAAGCACTGCAAAAGGGAGAATTTATGACATGTTTGATATATACAAAAAATCGCACACCATGTTTAGTTACACTTAGTGAAAAATAAAACCACATGCGAAAGAAACAAAAAAAACCAGAAGAAAAAAGCAAAGTTAAAGAAGAAATAAAGTTAGAAAAAGAAGTTGAAAAGGCGGAAAATGCCATTACGCACAAAAAACTGAAAGTCGCAGAAGTGAGGGACGGGCTTCGTGAGACGTTGAATGAAGAAAAAGAAATTGAACAAGAATTTTTTGAAGAGCCAATAAGGACAATTCCCATTTCTATAGAAACAAGCTCGCCTGTTCTTGAAAGAATTATTCAAAGACAGGAACAAATGCCTGTTGAAAATTTTACTAATCAGCAAGAAGAAAGAGGAGAAAGAAGGATTGACTATTCTCCTGCGACAAATCAGCCGAATTATGGTTTTCAAAGAAACACAGAACAAGAAGAAAAGCAAAAATATGAAAGCAGTTTTGTTCCCCCGGTTTTATCAAGAAGAGAAATGTCTGGAAGCGGGATGAGACAGGAATTTTTGCATCCTCAGAATGAAACATGGCAAGGCGGAAGAAGTGAGGCACAATTAGAGGGAATTGACATTTTAGAAAACGAAACAAGACTTCCTTTTGAAACAGAAAATAAATACAAAGGGTTCAGGCTTAGATAAATTAATGGTTTAAATAAATAAATAGACAACACAAATTATAACAAATAGTACAATAAACCAATTTCTTAATTTATTTGCTGTTTTTTCTTTCAGTTTTGGCTCTGCTAATTGAAGAAGTTCTTTGAATTTTATCGCATGATATGACAAAATTAATAATAAAAAACTTCCAATTATCCAAAGATAAATCTGATTTATTCCAGAATTAATCAAAATTGAATGGTCTCCACTTAAAATAAATTGCAAAGAGCCATTTAAAAGAAAATTAAAAGTTAAGCAATAAAAAATAAATGCAAGAACCCAGTGTTTTTTTATATAATTGGATTTTCTACAAAGAATAAAAAAGGCTAATCCTGTCAAAGATACAAAAAGTGGGCCTGATAATGTGAAAATACTCAAGTTAGAAGGAGATAATGAGCTATACCAATTATCTGGAAAATTGCACCACGTAAATCCATGAATGGTGATAATTACAGAAGGACTTGGAAATCTACATCCATAATAAATTGCAGTTATTGCATGTCCAATTTCATGAAACATTGTTGCGATATAGATAGAAACTATAAAAACAAAGATAATTGCGAAGATTTTATTTTTCTGCTCAACCCCTAATTTCATAAACTATTAATAAATGTTTTATTAATAAATCTTATTAAGTTAAATATATAAATTAATTTTACTAATCTCTTTATATAAAAAATGGCAGAAAAAAATTATACTATCAGTGATATTTATCAGGGAGGTTATTCTACTTTCAAACCTAACTATGGGGATGTTTTTACGGGATATAGATTAAATCCAAGTTCATTAGGAATGACAACAGACCCAAGAAACGCAAATATCCTACAAGATGCGTCGACAAAATTAAACACAGGAGCAAAACAAATAGAAATCTCTGCTGTTTCTCCTGAAGTTTTTGAATCAATTCCAAATCAGCAATTAAAAGAAATGAACAGATTAGCAAAGCTGACAGGCGCAGAAGTTTCTGTTCATGGCCCAATAATAGAGCCTTCTGGTTTAACAAGAGAAGGATTTTCAAATGCAAACAGAGAAGCAGCAGAAAGGCAGATGTTCAGCGCAGTTGAAAGAAGCTATGGTATTAATCCAAAAGGAAATGTTCCTGTAACTTTCCATTCTTCTGTAATGATTCCAGGAGAAATTCCATCAAAAGACAAAGAACTAGAAGAGATTATGATTATTAACACAGATACTGGTTCAATTAACAAAATTCCATTAAAAGAAAGCAAATTTCCAGCAGAAGAGGGAAAAAAAGACATCGACAGAGAATTGCGAAGAGTAAATGAAGACCAGTGGAACAACCAATTAAGACAATTGGAATATTATGCTGGCATGGGGGAAGAATCGATTAATAGATCCCAGGATACAAAATTGCTTTCAAACGCAGAAAAAAAAGCAGGAAAAGAACTCACAGAACAAGAAAAAGCCATTCGTTCTGATCACAATCGTGGAACAGCTTTCCTAAATAGTTCTTATAATGATTTGAAACAGATGTTTGATTTGGCTTATTCAAAAGTTTCAAATGATGAAAAAGAAAGAATAACTGATTTTTACAAAAGTATACAATTAAAAGCAGAAAAAATAAAAAATAATCCTAAAAGCAGCGAAAGCGCTATTTTAATGAAAGAGATTATTGACGGGGGAATTGAAACTCTGCAACGATTGCCTACTGCTCCAGAATTGTACAAAGATTTAAATAAATTTTCAAAGGAAAAAACAGTTGAAACATTTTCAAATATTGCTTTTAATTCTTACAAAAAATTCGGGGACAAATCTCCAATAATCAGCATTGAAAATCCTCCTGCAGGTGGAGCATTTAGCACAGGAGAAGAATTAAGGGAAATTGTAGAACAAGCAAGAGAAAAGTTTGTTGATAGGGCAGAACATGAAGGTATGTCTAAGTCAGAAGCAAGAGCAGCAGCTACGAAACTCATCGGTGTTACTTGGGATGTCGGGCATATAAATATGCTCAGGAAATACGGCTATAACAAAGAAGATATCGTAAAGGAATCAGAACAAATTGCTAAACTTGTAAAGCATGTTCATCTCTCAGATAATTTTGGATTTGAACACACAGAACTTCCAATGGGAATGGGAAATGTTCCAATAAAAGAGATTCTTCAAAAATTAGGAAAAGAAGGATTTGACGCTAAAAAAATAATTGAAGCAGGAAACTGGTGGCAGCATTTCAAAACTCCCCCGTTCAAAGAATCTTTAGAATCTTTTGGTTCTTCTATTTACTCTATGCAAATGGCTCCTTACTGGAATCAGAGTTTGGGATTTCAGCAGGATTACAATCCCGGATTCGGGCAAGTTCTGCCTCAGGTAAATTACGAAACCTTTGGTGCAGGATTTTCACATCTTCCGACAGAATTAGGGGGGCAAAGGCAAGGTGCAGAAGGAAGCAGAATGAGTGGAAGAGGAATGGAATAATATAGATTTAAAAATATATAATTATTAATAATAAAAAGGACAGTGAAAATATGGTAAAGAAAAAGAGGGAAAAAAAAGTAAAAAAAATTTCTGCGAAAAAAAAGAAGTTTCCGACATTGCAGTTGGGAGTAGAATCTGAAATCGCATTGGATTTTGCTACAAAAGCTTATGAGAAGTTCAATAAAATAATAAAATCAATTGTGCTCTTTGGAAGTTCTGTTAAGCAAAGCGCTGTTGCCGGCTCTGACATAGATATTATAATTGTTATTGACGATGTTGCTATTATCTGGGATCAGGAATTAATTGCTTGGTACAGAGAAGAGTTGGACAAATTGTTAAGGCAAAATCCGTATGAAAAAAGTCTCCACATTAATACAATAAAATTAAGCTTATGGTGGGAAGATTTGATGAGGGGAGACCCAGTAATTTTGAATATTTTAAGATATGGAGAAGCGATGATTGATTTTGCCGGATTTTTTGAACCGTTAAAATTTTTATTGCTGAAAGGCAGAATAAAATCAACTCCAGAAGCAATTTATAATTGCTTGGAAAGAGCTCCAACGCATTTTTTAAGAAGCCGCGCAGCAGAGCTGAATTCTATTGAAGGATTGTACTGGGCAATGGTTGATTCCTCTCATGCAGCTTTGATTGCTGCAGGAATTCCTCCTGCTTCTCCAGAGCACATTCCAAGTGATTTGAAAGAAGTTTTTGTAAGCAAGGGAAAGTTAAAAATAAAATATGTCATTTGGTACAGGGATTTGTTAATACTGCACAAAAAAATAGCTCATGGAGAAACAACAGATCTAAGGGGAGTTGAGATAGACGACTGGCAGGCAAAAACCCAGGAATTTATGGCTGTAATGGCCGATTTAGTCAACGGAATTGTTGGATAGAAATAAAACTAGAAATTTTTAATCGTAAATTCTCTGAGCTAATTTCCAAGAACCAAGTGCTTTTTCTTCGAATTCGTTTGGATATTCATTAAGAATCAATACTCTATCAACACGCTCAGACAATTCTTCACGAGTTATGTCACAACCATTACGCTGAGCACTATTAAATAATTCTTCATCAGATACAAAACATCTTTTTCCTTGTACGGCATCGTTAATAACATCAAAAATAATTTTTCTTGGAGAAACAGTTTTTCTCATCTTCCCATACAATCTTTCTCTTTGGTAAGATTCATTTCTTAATTCTTCGAATTTATCGTGTCCATAATTACCTGAAGCTCCGCATGCAATTAATCCAAAACCAACCCCTAATAATGCAGGGCTTTCCAAAGAGGTTCCAGCAACTATTGCTACAACTCCCGAACCAAATGCTGTTATTAATTTATTTGTATATTTCATTTTTATTCATTTCCTTTATTTTCCTTTGCTGAAAATCTTTCACTAACATTGTCCTTAATTGTGCTCTCTCTTATTGGAGCCATCAATTTGCTCATTCTAAGATTTTCAAATTCTTGTATTGTATTGTATATATTCCCATATTTTTCCCCTAATTCTTTCCTTGCATTTTCTTTGTCTTTGTCGCTGTATTTCTTTGTTTTGCTTTCAATTATTTCTTGTAATTGTGCAACTTGTTCAGAAATAGCTTCATAAGTTTTGTTTCCTAATTTTCCGAAAGCATTCTTTGCTTTCTCCTTTTGTTCTGGCTTCAAGTATTTGTCAAATTCAGCAGAATATCTTTCAAACATTTCGTCCATTGTCTTTTTTCCAAGTGCTTCTTCATATTTTCCAGCATATATTTCCACCCCTTTTGCTATTCCTTGTATTCTTTCTTGGGTATTATCAGAATAAGCATTCCATATCATTCCTGCTTTGATATCTTCATCACTAGCACCCATGTCTACAAGTAATTTATCCAAACACTTTTTAGCAGAACCTACATCTTTTCCCTGAAGAAACCCTGCAGCAACAGCAGCATACTGATATCTTTCAGGTTCATGTTTCTTTGCTTTATCATCTAATGCCATAATAAATCAATAAATTAGAGGTTTATAAATATTTCTATATTGTTACTACTAAAGAGTAAATTAATTAGAACCGGGATTGAACTCATAGTTAATCTTTGTCTTGCAGGGAAGCTTTGATTTTATCTGCTTCAAAGCATGCCTTACAATAGAAACTGCCTTTGGACTAGCAACAGCAACTAACATTATTCTGCCATTTTTTCTGAGAATAGCTGCTTTTGCAATAGTTCTTCCAAAAGACAACTGCATTCCTTTTTGGGTTCTGTCTGCTCCTGCTCCAGTAAGCATTTTGTTTTCCCTCTGAATGTGATGTGTAAAGGGAATAATTTTGTAGAAATACTGTCCATTCAAATTTTCATCAAGTATTTTATTTATGAATTGTCTGCATGCTTCAAAAGCATTTTGCCTTATCTGAACAGGTTCTGTTGTAACCAAAGTCAAAACATGCGGAAATTTGCCTGCCTTATAAAGTCCAAAATTACCCATGTTGAATTTCACAATTTTAGAAGGAGGGATTGCTTTTACATATGCCTTGTTTTTCTTTTTGCTTGTTCTTGTATAAGGAACAACGTGTTTCTTTGAATATGCTGTCGCTCTTCTCATTGCCATGTTATTCCGTATAACCTCCGCTCTTCCAAAGAATGTTCATTTAATTTTAATAAAACCTCTTTCCTAGCAGGATTATAACGCTGCAAAAGTATTGCTTTAGCAGGAATTCTTAACCTTGCATTAACTAAATAATAACCATCATCATCAAATGCAAATCTGTCTATAGGCAATTTTCTTGATTCTTTAGTATGAGCATTAAATAAAACCGGTATCACGTTCCCCCCTACCAAGTTTCTTGCTATTGTATCTGTCCACACTTCTGAGTTTATCATTTTATTTTATCTCCAATTTCTGCTTTGTCCCGTGTTTCTTTTCAGATTTGTCTGCTTTAGTTTCACTCGTCAAAACATCTACTTTAGTTGTAACTGCCTGTCCAGGAAGTCCTCTCTCAAATATCGTCCTCATAACTCCCTTATTCCCGTGTGCTCCAGAAATTTTTCCGATTATTTTCTTTCCTGCCGGGCTTGTCCATATAACTTCTTTTCCAACCATTTTCTCTGCTTCTTCTTTATTTGAAATTCCTTTTACTTCTATAAGAAAATGTTTTTCTATAATTGTCTTTCTTCCTCGTCTGAATTGTATTATTTTTCCTTCCATAAAATTTTAACTTCCTGCTTAAATTTGATGCGACCAAAATTTTCCGGATTTTGGTTCTACCATTATATTAACATCAAGAAAATTAGTTTTTAAAGTTTCTCTTTCATTTGACAAAGCCATTATCTATCCATCACAATAATGCTTCTTCCCACAATTGATTTTTCCCTGAATTCCTCTATAGGAAATCCCTTTGCAATTTTCAAGCCAGTCATTAAAGATATGTTATTAAAATTGCAGGAAACTTTCTTTTTTTCAGTTTGAATTAAAGGGGCAGTGAAAACAATTCTTCGAGTCACATTTCTTTTTAGATTTTTAAGAACACCTATCATGAGTTTTTCAAAAGTTTTTGTAATCTCTTCTGCCTTGGACTCAGAAGGCATTCTTCTCTGCAATTCTCCTAAATCAGGCTCAGTAGCAATTCCCTGAAATTCTGAAATTTGAATTTTTGAAGAATCTTCATTAATCAATTTGTAATTGCCTTTATTGAATTTAAACCATTTCAGATTTAATTCAGAACAATCAATTGCTTTCTTGTCTTTATCCACACCAATTACATTTATATTTTGCAAAAGCGCTTCCTGCAAAATTGTTCCTATCCCGCAAAAAGGGTCAAGCAAAGTCTCTCCTCCTCTTACCTGTGAAAGGTTAATCAAAATTTTTGCCAAACGCGGAGAAATAGAAAGTTCATTTCTTCTCACTGGTTTTCCCATGTCTCTTTTTTCTATTTTTTCATAATCAGTTTCTTCTATTATCTTCCCAAAAGCATTTTCAAAAATAAAATATTGCTCATCAATTAGATTAGAAGAAACTTTTGGAGCTTCTTCTCCACCTTGTAGGCTTATTCTTCCTGTCAGCTTCTTTTCTGTGGCTTTCAACTCTTCTACTCTAAATCTGTTCTTTAAATAAAAAGAAAGACGCTCAAACTCTTTTCCATTAAAATTATAGACAACATAATTCAGTTTATTTCCTTTTACATTATAGAGGGATTTGTTATCCAAGATTTCAATAATTTTTTTGGCTTCTCCTTCTGCCAAAACTTCTCCAATAGAAATAGTTCCTCCAAGTTTATCTACAATTCCACGCAAAATTCTCTCTGTTTCAACTAAAACTCCGTTGCTGAATATTGAAATTATCCTGAAATTAATTCCCTCTTTCTTGAAAAAAGATTTTATTTCCTCCACAGACAAATCAACATTTCTTCCTACAATAAATAAGTACTTCATAGTTCAGTGCCTCGCGATGCGTATGCGTAATAGCATTTCATAAGGTAAATAGATTATCTTGACTTAAAAAGTTATTTTTATTAAAATGCAGGGAGAAAAAGGAAAAATCGCAACTCTTAAAAACATCTTTATCTTTTTTTTCCTATGCAAAAAAGGGGCAAGAAAGGCTTATCAACAATTGTCATAACTCTTATCATAATTCTAATTTCTCTTGTTGCAGTAGGAATTATCTGGGTTGTTGTGAGAAATGTTATTCAAAGCGGAACAGAAGGAATTGCTTTGGGACAATTTACTCTTGGTGCAGATATTATAAATGTTAATGTAGACAACAGTTCAAACAATGTCAGCTTGAGCGTGAAAAGAAGTTCTGGAGAAGGGGAAATTACAGGAATCAAGTTTATTTTTTCTGATGAGGCAGATTCTGAAATTATAACAGAAAAAATTGCTATGAGCAAATTAGAAGAAAAAAGATTTACATTTCACTTGACTAAACTCGCTGTTTCTAAATTAATCAGCATTTCAATTGTTCCTGTTCTTTCCAGTTCTTCTGGCAAAGAGACTCTTGGAAGTGTTCTCAGCAAGTATAATGTTCAAGAAGGAACAAGCACAGAAGGAGGAACAGGAAATCAAACTACTTGCACTCCTAACTGCACAGGAAGAATTTGTGGTAGTGATGGATGTAGTGGAATTTGCGGAACTTGTTCAACAGGAACTTGCAATTCTACTGGAGGATGTGTTGCGGGTTGTGTTCCTGCAACATGTGTTTCTTTAGGACGCACTTGCGGTACATGGCAAAATGGAACATGTTCAGGAACATCATTGTTCTGTGGAAATTGTAATTCAACTTCTACTTGCAACTCTACAGGAAGCTGTGTTGCGAGTTGCACTCCTGCAGTTTGCGGAACACCAGGATACATGTGTGGAGTTGTAGCTAATGGAACCTGTGGAACAATGAATTGCGGAAATTGCGGAACAGGATATAATTGTGTTAGTGGAGGTTGTGTGATACAAACAGGAATTACTTGTGAAGCTATCGGAGGGGCAAAATGTTGGTATATTGACAGTACTGCAACAGGAATGAATAATGGAAGTAATTGGACAAATGCCTGGCAGAGTTTTGCAAGCATAAACTGGTTAAATATTAAACCAGGAGATTTTATTTACATAAGCGGAGGAGCGACTTCTAAAACATATACTGAATCTTGGACAGTTGGTGCAAGCGGAAATAGCACAGCACAATTAACTATAAAACCAGGACAAAATACAGGACACAATGGAATGGTTATTTTTGATTATAATTCATATGGAGATAATGCTTTAATAACAGGCATTACAATTAATAACAGGAATTATTTGACATTCAAAGGAACAGTAGGCACAGAGAGTCATTTTCAAATAAAAAATCTGAGAAATATTTATTCTAGGACTTCATATGGAATTGCTGGAGATGGGGCTACAGGGGCAATATTTGACGATCTTACTTTTATAAATATGAATAATCCTATTAGAATTACTTATGCAAGAAATGCAACTGTAAAAAATTCTGAATTTTTCCAAACTAGAGGTGATGCAGCAATTCAGCTATTAGCAATGTACGATACTGCCTGGGATTCAAATAAAGTATATAACAATTATATTGAAGTAGCATTTAATAATAGCAAACCTGCAGGAGCAACATATCTCTATGGAGGTCCAGATGGAATTCAGTGTGGAAATGGCATTTCCATTTACAATAATACTTTTAAAGTTATTAAAGTGCCTTTCTATACCTCAGACCAGCATCCTGACGACATACAATCTGTGGGATATAATGTAAAAATTTACAATAATGAATTTATCAATATAGGAGATTCTGCACTTGATTTAGCAGGCGATTACAGTGACCCTAATCTTCGGGATAATTGGGTATATAATAATGTTTTTAGGATTACTGAATCTATTGATACATATCCAGAGTACATAAGAGTATATGCAACAGCAGGATATGGCATTCAATCAATTACAAATTTTAAAATCTTCAATAATTTATTCGTTGATTGTGCAAATTGGACTGCTGTGTCATTTACTGGTTATATACTTCAACCTACTGCTTCTGGAAATGAAATAAAAAATAACATATTTTACAATGATGGCTTAGGAGAAATGAATGGTGAAATTGGTTCTTTATCAATTAATATAGCAAATAGTTCACAATTTACTTCAAACTCTTTTTCATTAGATGGAAATATATATTATAATCAAAAAAACACACCGCACATATTTTTTAGAGGGATAAATTATGCTGCACCAGCATGGGTAAGTGCAAATGAACCTAAAGGAAAAACAATTGCTCCTTCTTTTGTTAGTTATGTTCCATATTCTGCATCAAATAATTTCCATTTATCTCCATCAGATACAGTTGCAAAAGATGCAGGATTATCTCTAAGCAATTATTTCACAACAGACTTTGATGGCGTTTCTCGTCCTAGAGGTGTTGCTTGGGATATTGGACCATATGAATATTGAAAGATAAGTCTTAAAAAAAGTTAAAGAAGCAATTACTTTTATAAACTATATTCCCTGGTTTATTCAATGGGAGTGATAAGGGGGATATTATTAGTTTTTGTAGCAGTTCTTTTTTTCCTGTCTTTTTTATCATTAGGTCTTTTGTGGACTTTGAGCTCTTCACTTAATTATGATAATGTCCAGAAACAGTCCACAATACTTGTGGGAGATATTTTAAAAGAAGTAAATATTAATGATTCTATAAAGCAGATTTACCCATTTATTGTTTTATATTGCCAGAATAATTCAGAATATGTTCTTAATTATCAGGGATTTACCCTTGATATCCCTTGCAGTGTTGCTTTGCAGGGAGAAAGTGCGATTATCGAAGAGGGAATAAAAGACGTCATTCATAATATTTATTATACAAAATACGACTGCAACTTTATTGATTGTTTCGGAAAATCCACTATTCCTTTATTTTTAATATCAGAAAAATCTTATAATTTTTTCAAAGAAAAAATGTTTTTCCCCCTGATAGCTTCACTTGGATTGTTTGTTTTAGTATTTCTTTTGGTTAAGAAAAAGACTAACGCTTTTATCCTCTCTGGAATCTTGCTGATAGTTTCGGGTATTCCCTTTATCAAATTAGACTCTGTATTTTCCTTAATTCCTGAAAAAATGATTTCTAATTTATTATGGATTTTTTTCTCGCAATCTTTTAGTGTTTCTATTAAAATGATAATTCTTGGCGCTGTCTTTTTAGTGTTTGGCGTTTTGTTGGACCTCTTCAAAGTCGGTTTTTTCATTTCAAGACTGATTTCAAAGATTAAAGGAGAAAAAGAAGAAAAGACAAGTAAGAAAAGTGATAAAAAGAAATCCAAATAGTTTTTATATGATTTTTTCCAATAGATAATATGTGCAAATTATGCAATATTAAGCCTGTTTATGAATTCACGAACAAGAAAAAACTCTGCAAAAGATGTTTCATAAATTATTTTCAGAAAAAAGTTCTTTACACAATAAGAAAATTCAAGATGATTAAAAGAGAAGATATTGTTGGATATAAAAAGAATAATAGTTTTAAGGGGATTGTTTTAAAGAATATTCTCGAATTTCTCAGCCAGAAAATAGGATTTAATCTAGTTAAATCACCAGGCAAAAGAGCAAATAAAATTGCAATTGATTCTTCTCTTGATTCAGAAGCAGATAAAATAACGCATAAATTAATGGAAGAAGATGCTAAAATGAAATCTGCTCCCCTTGAAGGAAAAATAATCAAGCCTCTTTACTTGTTTCTTGATGAAGAAATTTTGCTATATGCGAAAATAAAAAAATTAAAATTTAAAAAGATAAAAGAAAAAAAAGATAAAATTTCTTCTTTCATTGATGAACTTGAAAAAAAACATCCGGAAGTCAAGCGGGCAATTGTGAATAGTATTTTAGAATTATATCCTTAATTATTATTTTTCCATTCTTTTCATAAAGCCGTCTATGAACTTCCTTGCTTCTTCGTTTTCTTTTTTTATTTCCTTTACACTGAAAACAGAAACTCCATCTCTCACATATTTTTCTGTTCTTATGTTTAATCTTAGTAAATCATTCATCTTTTCTCCAAGAAGCACTTCTCCTTTTGAAAGAGAGGCTATTTTCTTTGCGGCAATTATTAATGTTCCCAGGCTCATAAATTTAAATGTTCCTTTCTCCAGTTTAGCAACAATAGTTCCATAGTTTAATGAAATTCCAAATTCCATCTTTTGACTGAACATTTTATTGTGTTCTTTCAGAATATTTTGCATCTTTTCTGCAATCTGTAACGCTGTTTTCTCATTCTTGAATGTCCTTGTTTTTGCAGGGGCAAATATAAAGAAAAGATAATCCTGATTTTCGTAAATAACTGCTTTATTTTCCTCTGCCAAATCTATTATCTTTTGTATTGTCTCTGAAGCGCTGCCTCTTCCAGATTTAATATCTTTAAGATTTTTCATTTTGAGGCAGATGACACTTGCTTCTTGCTTTTCCCCTTTTATTGATAGAGATAATTCTGCTTTATTTGTATTTCTTGTTATTGGATTGTCCCTTATAGACATTTCTTTTTTGTCCTTTTTTTTAGATATCATTCTGCCAAGAAAAGGTTTTTTATATATTTTTCTGAAAATACTAAAAGCAACAAATCCAAGAACTAAAATCATTAAAATCCATGCAAGAAGAGTATAGCGCCCCCCGCTTATTTCTCTTACATCTATTGCTCCGCCTGTTAAGCTCATTACACTGCTGATTTCTTCCCCTGTTCCTATTTTTACATCTACCTTGTATTCTCCATCAGGAGCGCTTAAAGCATATTTTTTGCTTTCTCCTAAAGACAGCATAACAGGGATGTTTAAGGGAGTTACACCAACCTTAATCAACAAGATTTTATTGTAGGGAACATTTCCTGTGTTAGTTATTAGAATAGTCTTGTTTACTACTTGAACGTCTACATTTTCATTTACTTCTATCTGGAATTTGTCTTCTGTGGTTAATTTATTAGAAACAGCAAAAACTTTCCATTCTGCAGGAGGTTCATTTGTTTTTATGGAGTATTCAAGGAACTCGTTTGTTTTAATCTCATCTTGTTCAAAAATTTTGTCGTTTTGGTCTTTTATTGTTATGAATACTACTGCACTGATTGGTTCTCCTGTTTGGTCGTGGAGAATTGCTTTGATTTTTGCAGAATCTCCAGGTATTACATATTTCTTATCTATTACAATTTCTAAGTTAGTAGGAACTTGTCTTACTAAAATGCTGTAATCTGCAAAACCATTGTTAGTTATTACTCCTTCGCTGTTTTTTTCAAAAGCATTTAATCTTAAGATGTAATTTCCTGCTTTTAAGTCAGAGAGCAAAGAAAGATTTATAGAAAAACTTCCCAAATTTACTGTTCCAAGTTGAGTTATATCTTGATTTGTATTGTCAGTAAGCAGGCTCGCATCAACAAAACCATCGGAATTTTCTCCTGTTTCTCTTGTGACTTTTCCTGTTATAAAAATGCTTTCTCCAGAATCAAACTCTTTCTTTGCTAAATTTCCTGTTACAATTAAAGAGTCTGAAATCTTGAACTCGTTGCTTAATGAATAATCAATTCCAAGAATAGCCTTTATTTTGCATGTTCCTTTTGCATTTCCAATGATTCCTCTTATTAAAACGAGAGAAGAATCAAAATTTTTTTCTTCTCCAGAAACAAGGTTTACCCCGTTTTTATAAAAATTTATGGCTGTTCCATTGCAGATTAAATCCATTTGGAATAATCCATTAATATTGCTTGATGTTTTTATTGTTACAGGCACATTGATAGTATCTCCAAGATTATATACTGGTTTTATCTGCTGTGTAAAGATTATGGTTGTTACTTCTGCTGAAATAAAAGAACTCATGCAAATAATAAAAACTAGTATAATTATCCCTCTTTTGAGTGTTTTCATCTTATTTTTCTCTTTTAAAAAATAGTGGATTATTCTTTATAAATATTTATACCAAGAAGAGCGAATGTTTAAAAATAATTGATTCTTTTAGAAGAAATGATAAAAGAGGAATTCAGTGTTACTCCATGGAATGTTTCTGGAAATGTTGATTATGATAAACTAATAAAAGATTTCGGGGTTTCAAGGATTAACGAAGAGGTTCTTGAAAAAATAAAGAAACACACAAAAGAATTGCATTTCATGCTCAAAAGAAATGTTTTTTTTAGTCATAGAGATTTAAATTGGATTTTGAATGAATATGAAAAAGGAAACAAGTTTTTTCTTTATACTGGAAGAGCACCTTCTGGAAAAGTTCATTTGGGACATTTTATACCTTGGATTTTCACAAAATGGCTTCAAGATAAATTTGATGCAGATTTATGGTTTCAATTTCCTGATGAAGAAAAATTTTTGTTCAAACAGGATTTGAAATTCGAAAATGTACAAAAATCATTGGAAGACAATATGCTGGATGTTATTGCTGTGGGATTTAATCCAAAAAAAACACATTTTCTCATTGACACTGTTCATGCTAATTTAATGTACAAAGAAGCATGCAAAGTTGCAAAGAAAATCACTTTTTCTGCTGTAAAAGCATCTTTTGGATTAAATGAAAATTCAAACATAGGAGAAATATTTTACACAAGCATGCAAGCTGTTCCTGCATTTTTGCCATCTATCTTGAAGAAAAAAAATATTCCTTGTCTTATTCCTCATGCTATTGACCAGGACCCCCATTTTAGATTAACAAGAGATATTCTTCCCAAATTAGGATATTACAAACCAGCATCTATTCAATGTTCTTTTTTGCCTCCTTTGACAGGAGGAGGAAAAATGTCTGCTTCTGATTTAGAACAGCATGGAATTTTTACTACAGACACAGAAAAAGAAGTTGAAATGAAAATCAAGAAATATGCTTTTTCCGGAGGAAGAGACAGCATTGAAGAACATAGAAAAAAGGGGGGCATTCCAGAAAAAGACATTTCTTTTCAGTACCTCAGAATGCTCTTTGAACCTGATGACGAAAAATTAAAAAAG
>Ga0315284_10007515_pt1 | contig 15574 bp, 11 predicted proteins | sample YL17G09_16_MG_FD_203696 | JGI IMG/M metagenome (GOLD analysis project Ga0315284, IMG submission 203696) | Sediment microbial communities from Yellowstone Lake, YNP, Wyoming, USA - YL17G09_16 | ecosystem: Environmental > Aquatic > Freshwater > Lake > Sediment | place: USA: Wyoming | collected... | reverse complement strand
GGCCAGACTTTTACAGTTGATATTGGCGCGGCCCAGCCTTTGAATCTAAAAATAATAGCTGACGAAGCAGTTGATCCCAAATTCGGCACTGGCGCTTTGGGCGTGACCCCGGCTCATTCCAAAATTGATTTTGACATGGCGCAAAAAAATAATTTACCGGTAATTAAGGTTATTGATGAAAACGGCAAAATGACCAAAGAGGCCGGTAAAGAATATGAGGGCTTAACAGTTTTAGAAGCGCGGCAAAAATTGGTTGAATGGCTGGACCAAAATGGTCTTTTGGAAAAAGTTGAAGACGTACCGCAGAATTTATCTATTTGCTACCGCTGTGAAACTCCGGTTGAACCTTTACCGTCTTTGCAATGGTTTGTTGCTGTGAATAAAAAAATTACTCTGGAGAATAATAAATATTTTAAAAATAAGTCAATTAAAGAAGTTGCTTTAGAAGTGGTTAAAAACAGGGACATTAAAATTATTCCTGAAAGATTTGAAAATAGTTATTATCATTGGCTGGAAAATTTGCATGACTGGTGCATTTCCCGCCAGATTTGGTTTGGGCATCAGATTCCGGTTTGGTATAAGAATGCGAATAAAGAAAATGAGGAAGTGTATGTTGGCCTTGAACCGCCCAAAGATAGTGAATGGATACAGGATCCTGATACCCTAGATACCTGGTTTTCTTCGGGCTTGTGGACATTTTCCACTTTGATGGATATTGATTACTCAAAATATCAGCCAGAGGCTGATCAGCCTTTGGCTGATAAAGATTGGGCAAATTGGGTAGCGAATTCTCCGGACTTGGAATTTCATCCGACTTCAGTTATGGAAACCGGCTATGATATTTTATTTTTCTGGGTGGCGCGCATGATTATCCAGACTACATTTATCATGGGTGAAGTTCCGTTTAAAACCGTTTATTTGCATGGCTTGGTGCGTGATGAACAGGGGAGAAAAATGTCCAAGTCGCTTGGCAATGTGGTTGATCCTTTGGATTTAATTGCTAAATTCGGGACCGATGCTTTGCGTTTAGGCATGATTTCAGGCACTGCGGCCGGCGCAGACAGCAGATTGTATGATGAAAAAATTGAAGGCAGTCGTAATTTTGTCAATAAGCTTTGGAATATCAGCCGTTACATTTTAACTTCAGTGAATGAGGTTCATCGTGAAAGTGAAAAACCAGAAGCGAAAACCTTGGCTGATCAGTGGATTTTGGCTAAATTGGATTTAATCATCAGCCGGGTTACAACTGATTTGAATAATTACAATTTTTCAGCCGCTGCTGAAAGTTTGCGTGAGTTTACCTGGAGCGATCTGGCTGACTGGTATCTGGAAATCAGTAAATTACAACGACAGGAAAGCCCGGATGTGCCGTATGAAGAATTGGCAATTCATACCGAACAGGTTTTACTTTATGTTTTGGAAAAATTATTAATTCTGTGGCATCCGTTTATTCCATTTGTGACTGAAGAAATCTGGTCAAATTTGGATGACAAAAGTTTATTAATAGTTCAGAGTTGGCCTGTGGTCAAGGATGAGGAATTATTTACTGACATGAAAGACCGCGAATATCATGAGGAAACCGACAAGCTTTTGGCATGCGATGAAATTTTATATCCTTTCTATAAATTTGAAGAAATTGTTATGGCCATCAGGAATTTACGGGCGGACTTTAAAATTGAACCAGCCAAAAAAGTTGATATCGCAATCATCGGTAAGGATTTGGATAAAATAAAATTAAAAGAACAACTGGCCAATATAAAATTTTTGGCGCGGGTAAATAACTTGGAACTTGCCAAGAAAAAACCCGCCAATTCAGTGTCTTTACATTTGGCAGGAGTGGGCGAGATTTGTTTAATCCTGGAAGGCTTGGTTGATTTGGACAAAGAAAAAGGCAGAATTAAAATTGAAATTGACAGTGTCAAAAAATATACCAAATCCCTGGAGCAGAAATTGAAAAACAAGGAATTTGTCAAAAACGCGCCCAAGGAAATTGTGGTCAAGGAGCAGGACAAATTAAAGGAGCAAAAGGAAAAATTGGGGAAACTTGAGGAACAATTAAAAGGACTCAAATAGGGAAGCGCTCTGGCAGGACATCCGCCCCTAGGCGGATTGTAGGGAACGGTTTTAAACCGTTCCCTACGTGTTTTCAACACGCCCGCCAGAGCGTTTTGCCCTTGACAAACTCGATATTTTTTGATAATATTTAGTATAATGTTCTTTGTCAAAAGGAGGCTGTCATGGAAATAGAGATCAAAAAAGGAACCTGGCGCTACGTGATTTTATTGCCCTTCTTGGGCATTGCCATCAAACTGCCGAGAATATATTTAACTGAAGCCTGGGATGTTATTATATTTACTCTTGGGTGTAAGGGCTGGTGGCGAATAGAGTTATTTAAAAATGACGTATATACCTATTCTTCTTTGAAAGGGTGGCTGTTTAAAGGTATGGTTAATAACTGGCTTGAATATAAATTTTATATTCAGACCAAACATCCTTTTTGTGTGCCAACCTATCTTTCTTTGCTGGGCTTAATAAATATCCAAAGATTAGTCACGATCAGCCAGTTTGATGACTTGGATCTTGGATACCAGCTGAAGTTAATTTTAGGAAAAGCAGATGTTCATCATTGGGGAAATCCGTCAAATTTTACCTTTGAAACCGGTCGGCTTCAGATTCTGGATTATGGCGACCCGGAAGTACAGGCAGCCATCAGGAAATATGGGCAGAAAATCCAGGACAACTTTGATCCCAATTACAGTTGGGAAAAACGTAAGCGAGAACTAGAGGAGGCAAGAAGATGAAAAAAGGTATTACTTTAGGGCTGGTACTCTTGATGCTGGCTTTGAGCTCTTGTTTTAAGGGCATCAAGGTGGAAGAAGGGATTCCCTTTGGCCACAAGTTCCGCAGGGAAGCCACGCAATTGCCCATGGTTTTCAATGCCATGAGCCGTCCCCAAAAGTCATCAGCCGCTACTAATTGCGGCTTGTATGAGGGCATTCCTTTTGGCCGCAAGTTTTGCAGGGAGGCTACCTTACTGCCGGAGGTTATGCAGGCAATGTCAAAGGAAGAGGTGGATCAGATCAAAGAAAAGGAGGAAGGGAAATGAACGGAAAAGACGAAAATCAGGGAAAACCAAAAGTCAGGTGGCCGAGTGATCAACCCAAGCCCGATCCAACACCTGGCGGCGGATCAACGCCGGGTTCCAACCCGACGCCAACTCCCACACCGACCCCAAACCCGGAACCTCATCCGCCGTCAGGCAATCCGGGCGGCGTCAGGGGTTAAGATTCTTCTAAGCGGTTCACACTATAATGCTCCTATGGAGCGTTGCAGTGTTGAGCCGCTTTTTAAATTTGAAATTTAAGGTTAATTATGTTAAATTTAGAGTAAGTTTAAATATTAAATTATTCCCGACTTTAGTCGGCTTTCTAGCCCACTGAAGTGGGGTATAAAATATATTATATGGCCAAAGTAATCACAGATGAACAACAAATTGAAGAAATCTTAACCAGGGGAGTGGACGAAATAATTGTTAAGGAAAGTCTGGAGAAAAAATTAAATAGCGGCAGGCAATTGCGCGTTAAGTTTGGCATTGACCCGACTGGCACAGATTTGCACATTGGCCATGCTGTAACGCTTAGAAAACTCAAACAATTCCAGGATTTGGGTCACCAAGTTATTTTGCTGATTGGTGATTATACGGCCATGATCGGCGACCCGAGCGGGCGGGATAAAACCAGACCAATTTTGAACGAAAAAGACGTAAAACATAACATGAAAACTTATCTGGCTCAAGCCGCGAAAGTGATTGATATCAAGAAAGCGGAGATCAGGCATAATAGCGAGTGGTATGCGAAGCCGGGTTTTACATCTCTGCTTATGGACATTACCTCAAAAATCACCGTGGCGCGCATATTAGAAAGGGATGATTTCCAAAAAAGGTTAAAAGAAGGTTCTGATATCCAGATGCAGGAAATAATGTATCCGCTTTTGCAGGGTTATGATTCCGTAATGCTCAAAGCGGATGTGGAATTGGGAGGCAGTGACCAAAAGTTTAATTTACTGATGGGCAGAAAACTCCAGAAAAAATATGATCAGCCTGAACAGGACATTATGACTATGGCTCTTTTGGAAGGCCTTGATGGCGAAAAGAAAATGAGCAAAAGTTACGGTAATTATATTGCCCTTTTGGACGCGCCTGCGGATATGTTTGGCAAAGTTATGTCCATGCCCGACGCTTTAATGAAAAAATATTTTGAACTGGCAACAGATGTGCCGCTTTCGGAAGTAGCCAACGAGATTAAAACCAATCCCATGGAAACCAAAAAACGCCTGGCGCGGGAAATTGTTACTCTTTACCATTCAGCCAAGCAGGCGCAAGCCGCGCAGGATAATTTTATTAAAGTTTTTTCGCAAGGTGAAAAACCCGAGGACATTAAAGTTTATAAAGTCTCCGCCAAAGGCGGATCCGCCTCTGGCGGAAAAAGTCATAAAGTTTTGGAAATTTTAGTAGAGGCTGGTTTGGCTAGTTCCAACGGTGAGGCTCGCCGCTTAATTGAACAAAAAGGGGTTAAAATAAATGATGTGGTGATTGAAGATGTGAATCAGGTTTTGTCTAAAGGCGAGCATTTGATACAGAAAGGGAAAAGATTTTTTGTGAAGGTGATTGTTGAATGAAGGTTGAAGGCTGAAGTCCGACCTTCGTCCCGCCGTGGCGGGACTTCGGTCGGCGTAGGCCGAAGTCTGAAGTTTTAATATGGCGCTCTTGGCGCAACTTGCGCTAGGGGCGTTTTTTTATAAAACAAAAACGCTCTGGCATCGCATATTTCCCGTAGGCGACACAACGTTGTGTCGCCTACGGGAAATATTTTGAACAGTTGGAGCGTCTTTTTGTCTTAAGATATTTTGATAATTTTATAAATTACTTTACGGTCATTGATGTCAATCGTAACTTTGTCATTGACTTTGCGCCCCAGCAAAGCTGAACCAATGGGGGACAAATGAGAAATAATGCCGCGGCCAGGATCTGTTTCCTGGGAGCCCAGGATTTGAAAAGTTTTGGGCTGGCCATTGATTTCAACCGTAACTTTACTGCCGATTTGGACGCAACTGCCGGGTTTGCAGGCGGGAATTATAATGGCATTATTTAAAATATCTTCCAGCACTAAAATGCGGTGATTGGTCCCGCGCAACTTGCCTTTGGCTATCTGATAAGCCGCGTTTTCGGAAAAATCGCCGAGCTTGGCGTGTTCAGCCACTTCATCAGACTGACGCGGTCTGATCAGTTTGATCAGACGTTCCAGCTCCTGCTTATATTCAGCAGCTTTTTGCGCGGTAATGTGGTAATCGTTTGCGGTTTGGTTGTTTTGTTCTGATCTGCGCTTGGGTATTTGCATAGACTACGAATTTAATGCGAATTTATGAATATATTGCTAAATTGCTTTCAATTATAGTATAGCATGGCAAATGCTAAGCTGTTAGCTCAATCTTTAATTTGCTATAATTAGAATATGATTTATAAAGGTTTATCTTCTTTGCAAGCAAAGGCTCTGCAGCAAAAATACGGACAGAATACTTTGCCTGTCAAGGAAGGCCCTTCACGGTTTTTTATTTTATGGTCGCAGGTGAAAAATCCCCTGACCTATATTTTGGTTTTGGTCGGCGCGATTTCTCTGATCACATCTGAATATGTTAATGCGTTACTGGTTTTTTTGGTAACTTTGCTCAATGTGACTATTGGATATTTTCAGGAATATAGCGCCCAAAAGACTTTAGCAGCTTTACGTACCTATTTAAAACCGCTGGCAACAGTAATCCGCAATGGCCAAAGAATGGAAATTGATGCCAAGGAATTGGTGCCGGGCGATGTGGTTGTCGTTAATACGGGCGATAAAGTGCCGGCTGACGGTTTTTTGCTTGAATGTCAGAACCTTTTGGTCAATGAAGCGATTTTAACGGGTGAAGCTGAACCGGTCAGTAAAAATTTAAGCCAGGAACAGAAAAAATTATTCATGGGCACGACCGTGCTTTTGGGTCATGGTCTGATGCAGGTGGAGAAAGTCGGTTTAGAAACAGAAATCGGCAAAATCGGTCAGTCATTGGCTGAAATCAAAGATGAACCGACTCCGATTCAAATTAAGCTGACGGAATTTTCCAAGTCAATCGCCAGATTGGTTCTGATAATATGTCTGATTATTTTAATCATGGGCTTAATTTACGGCCAGGATTTTTTGCAGATGCTGGAAGTGGCGATAGTGCTTTCTGTCTCCGCGATTCCAGAGGCTCTGCCCATTGCCATCACCGTGATTTTGGCCTTGGGTATGAGGCGGATTTTAAAAAGGCAGGGTTTGGTAAAAAAATTAATTTCCATTGAGACATTAGGTTCAACCTCCATTATTTGCACTGATAAAACAGGCACATTGACCGAAGGCAATATGAAGGTTGTTAACGCGGAATTTGCTGATACCAATAAAGCCATGCTGGGACTGGCTCTGACCAATAACCAAAAAAGCAGCGTGGAGCTGGCGTTGTGGAAATATTTGCAGGTCAACGGCAATTCTGATTTTTTAAATGCAGATGAGGAATACACGCGTTTATCCGAGGAAAGCTTTGATCCCGCCAAAAAATATTCGCTGACAGTTAATAGCATTGATAATAAAGATACGGCTTTTATTTTGGGAGCGCCGGACATTATTATTGATTTTTGCGCCTTAGCAGCCAAAGAAAAGAAAGAATTACTGGCCAAGATTGAAGCCTGGGCCGAAAAGGGTTTAAAAATTATCGGTTTAATTTATAAAGAAGAAGGCAATTTGGTTGATAAAAATAATTTTAAATGGCTTGGACTTATGGGTATTGAAGATCCAATCCGGCCAGAAGCCAAAGAAATGATTGCGGTGGCTAATAAAGCAGGCATTGAAGTTAAAATAGTTACCGGCGATTACCGCAAAACAGCGGAACAAGTGGCCAGGAATTTAGGCTTTAAAATTACAGCCGATAATGTGATTGAAGGCAAAGACCTGGAAAAATTGGCAGGGCAAAGTTTAATCAATGCCATAAAAAGAACCGCAATTTTTACCAGGGTTACGCCGCTGCAAAAATTAAAAATTGTGGAGGTGCTGCAAAAACAAGGCGAGATTGTGGCCATGACCGGTGATGGCGTCAATGACGCGCCGGCTCTGAAAAAAGCCAATATTGGCGTGGTGGTGGGCAATGCCACGGAAGTGGCCAAAGAAACCGCGGATTTAATTTTACTGGACAGCAATTTTAAAACCATTATTGCGGCCATTGAAGAAGGGCGCTTGATCCTGGCGAATATTAAAAAAGTGGTCGGTTATGTTTTATCTAATTCCTTTCAGGCCATTACCATAATTTTTTCTGCCATGCTTTTAAACCTGCCCGCGCCCTTAACTATAGTTCAGATTTTATGGGTAAATCTTATTTGTGACGGCCCTCCTGATTTAGTTTTAGGGTTTGAACCAAAGGAAAAAGATTTAATGCTGGCCAAGCCCAAGGATTTGAAAAAGGAAAATATTTTAAGCAAGTATATGAAATTTTTGATTGCGGCCGTGAGTTTAACCATCGGCTTAATGACTTTAGGCATATTTTTCTACTATTTAAAAACCACTAATGATTTGATTTTAGCGCGCACGATTGCCTTCACTTCTTTTACCATGGTCAGCTTGATTTATATTTTTTCCTTTAAAGATCTGAATAAGTTTGTCCTGGCCAGCGAAAATTTATTTAAAAATCCTTATTTATATTTATCCGTGCTTTACGGCATTATTCTGGCTTTGGCTGCAGTTTATGTCCCGATTTTAAATGTTGCTTTAGGCACCAAGCCTTTACAGCTTCGCGATTGGTTTTGGGTAATTTTGGTTGGTCTAGCTGCGACAGCGTGGGTGGAGATTGTTAAGTTTGTAAGTAAAAAGAAGATTTAAAGGCCGAAGTATGAAGTCTGAAGTACGAAGTTTGTTTTGCATAAAAGCCCTAAAACTGGCACACTTATAGTATCTTCCTTAATTTTAAATTAATAATTGTCCCGCAGAGACGGGATGCCGCTTCGCGGCATAACTTTGCATTTTAAACTTTGAACTTTAAACTATTCCAATATGGATTTGAATTTAAAAATCAAAAAAGAAATCACCAGCCTTTTGGCCAAGCAAAAGATTAAAATTAAGCCCGAAGACCTAGAAACCCCGCCGTCCGCGGAAATGGGTGATTTTGGTATGCCTTGTTTTAATCTGGCCAAAACCTGGAAAAAATCACCGGCTGTTGTGGCTAAGGATTTGGCAGATCAAATTAAACCAGCCGGGTTAATTGTAAATGTTAAGAATATCGGGCCATATTTAAATTTTATGATTGATTCCAGTCAGGTCGGAGAATTGGCGCTTAAAGAAATTGCTAAACAGAAAAACAAATACGGCCAAAGTAAATTAGGCAAGGGTGTCAAAGTCATGATTGAATATTCCCAGCCCAATACGCACAAGGAACTGCATGTCGGACATTTACGTAATATTTGTATTGGTTCAGCCCTGGTTAATATTTATAAAAACTGCGATTATAAAGTTGTCGCGGCCAATTACATCGGCGATACGGGAGCTCATGTGGCCAAAACTTTGTGGTATTTGCAGTCTTATGTTAATCAGACTGATTATCCGCATGGCAAAAGGGAACTAGGTGAATTTTTGGGTCAATCATATACAAGGGCAGTTGCGGAAATTGAAGAACATCCGGAATTTAAGGACCAGGCGCAGGAAATTTTGAAAAAATTGGAAAATGGCGATAAAGACTTAACCAATCTTTGGAAACAGACCCGAGCGTGGAGTTTAGATTTGTTTATGGAAGTCTATAAGGACTTGGGCGTCAAATTTGACGTGATATTTTATGAAAGCGAAGAGGAAAAAGACGGCAAAAAGATGCTGCCTAAACTTTTAAAATTTCCATTCATTAAAAAAAGCGAAGGCGCGATTATTGCTGATCTGGATAAATATAATCTGGGAATTTTGGTTTTGGTGCGCAAGGACGGCACGGCTTTATACGGCATTAAGGATATTCCTTTGGCAGTTAAAAAGTTTACCAAGTACAAAGTTAAAAAGTCGCTATATATTATTGATGTGCGTCAGTCCCAATATCTGCAGCAGATTTTTAAGATTTTGGAACTCATGGGCTTTAACAAAGACATGATCCATGTGCCTTATGAATTTGTGCAGTTAAAATCCGGCATAATTTCTTCGCGCACCGGCAATGTGGTGACTTATGAAGAAGTTAAGGCAGCGGCCATGAATAAGGTGGTTAATGAGACCCAAAAGCGCCATGCTGATTGGCCCGAAATTAAAATCCAGGAAACCAGCGAGAAAATCGTGATGGCTGCCTTAAAATTCGGCATGCTTAAAAGCGGCAATGATAAAATAATCACTTTTGATCTGGAAGAAGCTCTTGATACCCAGGGGTTTACCGGCCCGTATCTGCAGTATACTCTGGCGCGCATTAATTCTATTTTTAAAAAAGAAGGCGAATGCAAAGCCTGTAAGGCGCTCAAGCCTGATTATAAAAACCTGGCTGGCAATATTGAAAAGGTTTTAATTAAAGAGATTACCCAATATCCTGAAATTACAGAGCAGGTCGTTAGAACCAATGATCCTTCGGGCTTAGCCCAGTATTTATATAAACTGGCCCAGGATTTCAATGCTTTTTACCATGAACTGCCGATTTTGAAAGCTGAACCGGAAATAAAAATTGTCAGGCTGGCTTTAATTGGCGCGGTCAGGCAGGTTTTAATCAATGGCTTGGAACTTTTGGGCATTCCAACCTTGGAAGAGATGTAAAATATGTACAGTCAAATAACTTTAATCAAAAAATTAAGCGATTTGGGCGAACGTCAATTGGGGCAGGAAATCAAAGCCTCCAAATTGTTAATGGCGGAACTGGAAAAATACAAGGTCAAATATAAGATTCAGTATTTTCAGACTAAAGTGCCGTTTTTCAAGTCAGCCACTTTAGTTGCTGACCGACGCAAAGTTCAGGCCAAAGCCAGTTCGTTAGTTAGCGGGGTTATCAAGAATAAATTTAAACTGGTTGCTCCGATTATCAGGCCCTTGAAGAAAAATCAGCCCAATCTCAATTACAATCCCAAATGCGAGGCAATTTCCCAAAGTGATTTTTATTTTGTGCCGAGCCTAGCCATCAATAAACGCGATGTGTCCAGAATTAAAAAAGCGCGTTATGTGGAAGCTGAAATCAAAGTCCAAGGGCAAAAGCACCGTTCGCTCAATATTTTAGCCGGTAATCTGAAAAATCCCAGAAATATTATTTTGGCTCATTATGATTCTATTGGCCCGGGCGCTTTTGATGATGCTTCGGGCATTGCAGTTTTAATGAGACTGATTATTGATTACCCCAAACTGGAACAGGATAATTTATTTGTTTTAGCCGGCAATGAGGAATTGTCTTATGACGCGCCCACCTATTGGGGCAAAGGTTACCGCGCTTTGGAAACAAAGTATTTTCAGGTTTTTAAAAATGCCAAAAGAATAATTGTAATTGACGGGGTCGGCGCCGGCGCTTTGCAAACCAGCAGGGATTTGAAAATGATGTCAGCTTGTTTTCCCGTTAAGAACATGAAAAAGTGGCGCAGGAAAATCGTGATTGTCCATAATTCCCCGGAAATTTTATATAAAATTTACCACAGCGAACTGGATTTGCCTGCCAATATCAAGGCCAGCTATTTGCACCAGGCTAACCGTAAAATTTTGAAATTGCTTGATTAGTCAGGTTATTTATCCACAGAATTTTCAAGGCAGCTGTTAATGAAAATTAACAGTTTTTTTGTGGGGAATTTTTAGGATTTATTGGGTTTTTTGTAGTTTTTGTTAAGGCCTGTTAACACTTTTTAAAGCGTATTTTCATTGTAGTAACTAAGCAGTATGATATTTTTAAATTAGTAAAGAATTTAAGTTAAATATTGTCCTTTAAAATTGAATAAAAGCTTTTAAGCATTACTAAGAAAAAGCCCTCCTTCGCATAAAGCTACGGAGGGCAAAGGAGGTAAAATCGCGGCTAAGGATAGGTAGATAGTCAACCAAATAACAAGGTGAAAAAGCGGCTAGGGACAAGTAAACAGTCAACCACATAACAAAGTGCGGCTTAAGGTATTGTCGGATGTCAACCCAATAACAACTAGGGGAAACCTCTCAACCCTGCTCCGAAATCGGGGCGGGGTTGGGAGGGAAAGGAGCATGGGAAAGGAGAACTTCCATGAAAAAGATTTTACTGGCGGCAATGGTAGCGATGGTTTTAATGCTCGCGCAGGCGAGCTGGGCGCATGACATGTACACCGCGATGAATCCCACCAACCAAAACGGGATTGAATTCGGGGTCAACAATGCGAGCGGTTTTGTCCGCTGGCGCGCCTATGTCAAAGGCTTAAGCAATAACAGCCGAGGCCAAAACACGAGCTGGAAAGATTCGGGCAATGGCTGGTGGTACTACGACCTGGCCGACATTAATCAACGGGTCATGTGGCGCCTGGATGGTTTGAGTAATCAGAAATACACTATTACTTATTGGGTCTATCGCAGCGACAATAGCTGGGACTATGGCCCGCAAGTGGAAGTGATTTCCGATCAGATCATTCCTGACGCGCAGTTCACCAACCTGGTCAATGGCACTGTTTACCAGCAAAGCACTCTCAACATCAAAGTCGCTTCCAGCGACAACTTGAGCGGGGTGCAGGCCATTCGTGTTTATGCAGTCACTCCCGGAAACAACTGCGCTATCAGCGGTTGGCTGCCCTCGGGCATCACCAACCAGTACTACCAGGAATTTTCTGCAACTGCCGTGGACTACAATTTCACCGCAGCTTGCGAAGGCCTGTACACTTTTACCCTGTGGGTTAAAGACAAGGCCACTAACATCGCTTATGAACCGCACGGACAAGTTACAATCGGCGTGGATTTACCTCAACCGCCGCCGCCAGTTACGGCGCCGGCTGGTCCCAGCAATTTCCAGCTGACACCCAATGGCCAGACAGTGACCTTGTCCTGGAAAGACAATGCCACCACAGAAGATGGCTACCAGCTTTACCGCAACGAAGTGTTGCTGAAAACCTTGTCCGCGAATACTGCCACGTATAGCGATGCCAACCTGGAATACGGCCAGGCGTACAGTTACAAACTGTATGCCTACAAGGGAAGTTTAAACAGCGAAGCAGTTACCGGCTCCATCACTTTGACGGCGCCGGCAAGTGGTGATTACCACTACGCTGACAGCTTCATGTATCCGGTAGTTTGCCCTGGCGACAAGATTTACCGGCTGGAAACTGACAGTCAGATTCCCAACGGCGCCTGCTTTGATTACCAGCCTGTGGGTTCAATTTTTTCCTACCTGACGTTGATTCATCAGGCGGCGGACATTAATTACAAGGGCGTCAATGACAAAGGCAAACCGCTTTATGTCATTGCCAATGCCCTGGTCTGGGATTATGGCTGGGTTGATGGCTGGGGTAATTATATTATCCTGCGCATCCAGTCGTCTACTGATCATCCGTTTAGTCTGACTGACGGCACTACGGTCAGCGAGATCTTTGCGCTCTACGCTCATCTGGATGAAATCAAAGTGTTCAAAGACAATGGCCAAACCATTGCCAAAACCTCTTTGGTGAAAAAGCAGACTTACCTCCAAAAAGGCTGGCAGCTTGGTACCATCGGCGATGCCGGCGGTGTTTACAGCCCGCATCTGCACTTTGAAATCCGCATCAATGGCTATGACCAGCTCGGACATGGCTACTGGCCGGTTGATGATCCCAGCTTCCTGACTTACTTTGTTGATCCGATTGAATTTATTGACAACAACAAAGACAGCCAGGCGCCGATCAAGATCATTGTGCACGGCTATGACCGCACAAGCTCGCGCAAGGTTTACCTGAACCTTAATGCCAACATGTGGCAGCGCCAGGGACGCGTGTCCGATGGTTTGCCGCTCGCCAGTGTCGGTGACGCCAATTACATTTGGCTGACTGACTCTGACAACTACAGCCTGTCATCCTGGGACTTTTACGTGCCTTATGACGGCGCCTACTCGGTCTATGTGGTTTTGCCGCGCTATTACGGCCAAGCCAAAGGCGTTCAGTATGAAGTCTGGCACAGCAGTAAAAACCAGGCCAATCCTTACCGGGTTACCCTGGATCAGACCAATAACGATGCCAACCGAACGGTTTATCTGGGCAGTTTTGATTACAATGCCAACTGGAAAAATTCCGTTGGCGTCAAAATCGCGCCCACCAATTATCCGGTGCAAAAAGTCGCCCTGGATACCTTGATCTTGGTTTACGAAGGCGATCTGGGCACTGGAGGAGGTCCGGCCTTACCGCCGGATGACGGGCAAACAACGACACAGTTGCAGACGATTTATTCCACTGGAGGATTAACTTTCCGCTATCAGGGAAGTTATAATTCTCCGCGTCTCTTCTGCTACGGCTCCAAACTGGAAGATCACAATCCCATTTTAAGCAACGGGATAAAAACAGCGACTGTTAGCGTGCTGGATTCTGACAGTGTTTACTGCAATATCCAGTTTGAAGACAATAGCTGGATGGGGACATGGTATGGCATTTTACCCGGCCAAAAACTGTTTGTTAACGACCTTGAAATCACGTCTGCTTTGGATAATCACCAAGGCGGAACCAACCTGGTCTTTAACCTAGTGGTTGATGCTAACGATGATAATAATCCTCCGGAACCAGGAGATACATCCACGCCAGGGAATTTTAACGGGACGCTTGACGTTAATGTCCATGGCGATACTAAAGGTTCCTGGGGTTGCCAGATCAGCGCCAATAATTCAGTTAATCCGGCAGAAAGTCCGGTTAACTGGCTGATCATGCTTTCCCCCGCCATCGCGCTTTGGGGAAGAAAATATCGCCAGAGGCTTAGAAGCTAGTGATTCCTAAAAGCCCCTGTCGCAAGATAGGGGCTTCTTTAAATATTAGTAAATCGTTTATCGGTATCGACAATCGTTACGTTAAGCGATAATCGTTAATTGTATGCAAGAAATAAAAATAATAAGTTATAAAGATTTGCATGTTTACCAGCTATCATATCAGCTGATGATTTTAGTTTTTAAAGAGATTTTACCCAAACTGCCAGATTATGAAAAATATGATTTGTTTAGTCAATTGTGCAGATCGATTAAAGCCGTCCCCAGGTTAATAGCGGAAGGATTTGCCAAACGCAATCAAAAATTAGGTTTCCAGAAATATTTGTATGATTCATTGGCTGAAAGCAATGAGACAATCGTCGGTTTAGAACAATGTCGCGATCTATATAAAATTAATCCCGAACTTGTAAATAATCTTATAGACAAGTATGCTAAAGTTAGCAGACAAACATATAATTTACTTAAAGCTTGGGATAGAATTAAGTCCGTCAAACGCAAAACATATAACGTAACGGAAAACGATACCGAAAATCGTTTAACGTCACATAATAATTAACCTTAAATCTATGTTCAAACTTTTCCTAACCATCGTTTTTTTTGCCTTAGTCATCACGGGTTGCAATCTAAACACCAATTTAAACGACAGTTCCATCCAGGTAAAGCCTGGCAACGTCAATCAAAACGCAAATCAGCCTGAAGTTAATGCCAATGTTAATCAAGCTCCAACAACCCAGGTCAATCCCAGTTTTAGTTTTGATTTAACCGGTGACGGCATGATCACTAAGATTTTAAACAAAAAGGATAATTCAATCTGGATTAGCGCACCCAAAGATTTATGCGGAGCGGAAATGATGATTTTTAGCCCCAAAGAGCCAAGCCAGCCGCAGGATTCAGCTAAAGTAATTTTAACCCAATTTAATCCCGGCTCTGACCAGCCAGTCAAAAGTTTGTATTTGCTGGATTTGCCGAATAAGACTTGTGTCAAATTAGCAGTCTCCAAAGAATTGTCAGATTTTGGCGCTAGAGTTTTATCTCCCGATGGCACTAAATTAGCCGTGGCCTTGGAAACTAATGAAGCCAAGGTATTAAAAGTTTTAGATTTAATTGCTGATCAGTCCAGAAACTTGGTTACTTTGGGAGCTGGGGAGACCCTGAATGGCGGTTATGGCGCTTTAAGCAATAAGTTTGACATTAAGTGGCTGGATTCAAACAAAATTCAGTATACGGTTTATGAAGATACGGTAAAAAATTATCCGGCCAAAACGCCTGACGGGCCGGAAAAAGTCAAAGCAGTAAGAACTGTGAATTTGCAATAATATAATTGTACAACCGCCCCTCGCGTAGCCAGGCTTCGGCTCGCATCGTGCGAAGCCGTGCCTAGACGAGCGGGGCGGTTTTGTTTTTGGCAAATCAGGGATATTTTGGTATAATATATTCAGATTGCGGATTCCAGATTTCTGATTACCGTAATCTGCAATCTTCCATCCGTAATCAATTAACTTACTTAAATCTTTAATTTTTAATATTTCTTCCTATGGCTAATGGAAATAACACAATTAGCAAAGAACGTTTTTCCAATATTTTTGTAATTTTGGTTCTGATTGCCATTTTGTATCTTTGTTTTCTGATTTTTAAGCCCTTT
>Ga0315284_10007514_pt1 | contig 15574 bp, 18 predicted proteins | sample YL17G09_16_MG_FD_203696 | JGI IMG/M metagenome (GOLD analysis project Ga0315284, IMG submission 203696) | Sediment microbial communities from Yellowstone Lake, YNP, Wyoming, USA - YL17G09_16 | ecosystem: Environmental > Aquatic > Freshwater > Lake > Sediment | place: USA: Wyoming | collected... | reverse complement strand
CTTCGTGGTTCTCCTTCAGATGGAGAAGCAGCTTATCCAGGAGCTCCGAAACTTGGCGGCTCTGGCCGGGGAGAACCTGTCACTCAAGGTGATGCTCGAGCAGATGGTGCTCACTGACCAGCAGCACGCCGATGACCTGCGCCGAATGATGTTCTGCGAAGGAGGCGGTGGTGGATCCATTTCTTAAGCGCGCCTACGAAGAAGGCCAGCGCCAAGCAGCGACGGAACTGGAAGCCAAGTTGAAAGACGCCGTGAAGAAGCGCGAGTCCCTGGTGGGGTGGAAAGAAAAATCCCTCCCTCCTGAACGATTGTCCAACGTGAACAAGTAACCTAGGCTCAGCCATGATGAATCTCGCGTACGCAGAGGGAAAAGCTCGAGCCGAAGAAGACTTCGGCGTGCGTACCGCTGGGGACAGCTACCAGAAAGGCCTGCCGCACGGGGACATGAACGTGTCGGCGGAGCGTCTCGCCAAGCATCTGGCGACCATGGACTCCGGAATTGAAACACCAAAAGACGAGCGGAAGAAGCGGTTTGGAAATCCGGTTCGTTGGGGCAGCGTGACTACTCCCTTTGGTACAGGATCCTCGTCGTACGATTACTCCGGCGTTGGCCGAGATGGAGCTGCGCTGTGATCAATGACCTCGCATACGAAACAGGTAAAAATGCGGCATGGGCTGTGTTCACCAAGAGCGCGGGCCCTACGATTCCCCTCCCCAGGCTGAAGCCAGCCGCCGCTGGGCTGGGCAATGTTGTTGGTGGGCAGCACCCGTTGGCGGGTACTGTCGCTGGCCGTTCTCCAATGGCCGCGGCTCCAGCTGGTGGTGGTACCCAGGTTCTGCCTCCCAAGGGCGCAGCGCCGATGCCCGCCCCCGCAGCAGCGCCCACCAGCGCTCCGGGAGCAGCACCGGCCAAGCCCGGTTTCATGGATAGCTGGAAGGGACAACTGGCGATGAGCGTTGGCGCTCCTTTGGCCATGAACGCGATTCAAAGCGCGATGACGCCCGCTCCTCCTGTTGATCCCAACATCCCGCGGTAACCTCAATGGCCCAGACTCTCGGGAAGTATCTCATCAACGACCTTCTTCCGCGGCAGCACCAGGTGACTGGTACGCTCAACAAGAAAGAGTTTCAGCAGAAGATGCTGGACCTCGCCAAGGAAGATCCCGCCGAGTACGTTGAAATTGTCAGCAAGCTGAAGACCCTGGGTGACGACCTCTCAACGCTCGAGGGCATCTCTGTCGGGCTTGACGACATCACTCCGCAATACAAGCTGCGTGACGCCATCATGCTACCGGGGGTAGCAGCGATCAAAAACGCTACGACCCGGGCCGCCAAGGAAGCCATTGTTCTCGATGTGCAGAAGAAGATGCTCGAGCACACGAAGACGCACCCGGGATCGATGACCGCCATGGCACTGTCTGGCGCTCGTGGCAACATTCCGCAGTTGATGAAGACCATCGCCTCCCCTGTGGCAACGACCACCGGTCGCGGGGACATCAATCCGTGGCTCATCAGCAAGTCGTACGCGGAGGGGCTCTCCGCCGCCGACCACTGGGCCGCAGGCAACGAAGCTCGCCACAACACCGTACAGACGTACACCGCCATCGCTGAGCCGGGGGACATGTCGAAGATCATGACCAACAACATGTACCCGTTGGTCATCACCGCGGACGATTGCGGTACGCACAATGGCATTGTTTTGAAGAGTCACGATGGAAACATCGTTGACCGGTACCTTTCCCAAGATCAAGCCGGGTTTCACCGAAATGATGTTGTGACCAAGGTGGTCGCCACCACCCTCCGCAACAAAGTCGACTCGGTCTTCGTGCGGTCCCCTATGACCTGTGACGCAGTAGATGGCGTCTGTCGCAAATGCCAGGGACTCGATGAACGCGGGCGTCCTCACGCCATCGGAATCAACGTCGGTGTTCGCGCTGCGCAAGCGATCTCAGAACCGTTGACTCAAATGGCCCTTGGCGCAAAACACGGTATGCGCGTTCTCAAAGGCGCTTCTCCCAAGCTCGAAGGGATCGCAGGAATTCGTCAGCTGCTTGAAGTTCCGCAGAGTTTCGTGAACAAAGCGCCCTTGGCCGAGCAAGCGGGAGTTGTGACCAAGGTCCAGGCAGCGCCTCACGGCGGTATGCACATTCACGTTGGCGATGTGCAGCATTACGTTGGCCCCAATCTGAAGTCTTTGGTACAGGTGGGGCAACATGTGGAAGCCGGCGATGTTCTTTCTGAAGGGATCCCAAAGCCTGATGAGCTCATCCACCATAAAGGTTTCGGCGTCGGACGACAGTATCTCATCGACACACTTCATGACATCTATGCCGGCCAAGGAATCAATGTCGATAAGCGGCACCTTGAGCTGGTTGCCCGCGCAGACCTCAACCACGTCAAAATTCTCGAGCATTCTGACGAACACCCCGAGCTCTTGAAAGGGGAGACGCTCCCCTATTCAACGTACCGCGCAGCCGCGGCGAGCACCGGTAAAGCAGTACCCTTGGCTCAGGCTGAAGGGGCGGTGTTGGCGAAGGAAGTTTTTCACTACACCGTTGGGACCCCGTTGACCGCGGCGACAATCGCGACGTTGAAGGCTCACGGCGTTTCTTCGGTGTTCGTGACCACCACCCTTCCTCGGGTGGAATTTTTGATGCGCCCCATGGCTCGCAATCCGCTTCTGCACCCCGACTGGATGGCGCGGCTGTCTCACCGGTATCTGAAAGACAGCCTGCTCCAGGGCGCAAGAACGGGCGCGGAGTCAGAGCGTCACAGTACACACCCTGTCCCCGCCTATGCTTATGGGGCTGAGTTTGGAATGGGACCTGAGGGACGCTACTGATGCGAGATCGTTGCCACCAAGCAGGCGTTCAAGACGCGCTAAACCGCTTCGCGGTGACGAAGTATGCGTTCGCCCTTCCAAACGCCGCCCAGTTGAAAGACGTCGGGATGGGGATCAAAAATTTTGCTATCGGGTCTCCGCTTGAAGCTCTCCGACAAATCCGGCACGGTGAATTGTTCAAGCCGGGGGTTGGTCTGTACCACCAAGGACTCCCTTCAACGCCGATGTCCTTAGCGCTGAACTTGGGTATCCCCGCTGCGATGACCGCGCTCGCTGTGAAAAATGCCCCTGAAGGGTCTGGCGCAGAAATCACCGGTGATATGATTGGTCGAACGACGGGATCCCTGCTAGGAGGCCCGTTAGGCGGAGTAGTTGGTCAAGCTGTTGGTGGATCGTTGTTGGGGAATGTTGGTCGAGCAGTTGGTCGTCGCTTTTCTGAACCCGCCTCACCCCCAAATTCAGAGGTTGCGACAGGGCAGTGACTTTTCCTATGTTGGTCGTACGGCGCTGAACGCCTTCAAATTGTAAAACCACAACCTCTGGCCTACACTCCGGCCAACGTAAGAAGGAGCAAACTTTCATGGGTCTTTTCAAGCGTGCAGCAGCCCGAGGCGTAGCACACGAACTGGTTCGTCGCGGGATCGTCTCGTTCCCGTCCAAGGAAGCGATGGACGAAGCGGCTGACGCCGTCGCCGACGCAATGCCCAGCGAGGCTGGCGCTCCCGGTGGCGCTCCTGGCGGGATGCCGGAAATGTCGCCTGAGGGCGGCCACTCTCCTGAGCAGATGGCGGAAGTCGCCAACAAGCTCATGGAGATCGCCCACGCTCTGATGGAGCAAGCTGGTGCCGCTGCCCCGGGCAGCCCCGCCGCTGGTGGTCCTCCGATGCCGGAAGGCGCCGAAGCTCCTCCTCCTCCGTCTCCTGAAGCGGCCAAGATGTCGGCCGACCTGACCAAGACCGCTGCAGAGGCGGACTACGAGAAGCTCGCCGCGGAAGTCGCCGTGGCGTGCATGGAGAAGGCGGCGGCGGAGACCAAGACCGCGACTCCGCACGGCGCTCTGATTCACGGTGGCGACAAGGGCAACGACGCAGCCCAGGCCGCACAGGTCGGTGAAGTCGCTGCACTCGACCAGAAGCAGCGCCCCGAGGGTGCGTACCACAACGGCGTCGGCAAGACCGAGCTCGAGACCATGCAGGGTCACATCGGTGACCTGAGCAAGAACCCGAAGGGTCCGACCAACAGCCCCTCAGGCAGCAACTCTGTCGCGAAGGACGCTGGCAGCGCCAAGGCGGCGGGGCTCGACGTTGAGCTCAAGAAGATCGCCAACAAGCTGGTCGGTCTGCATACCGGCAAAAACGAGAACTCTCCCGCGGAGTCGGCGAAGTACGACACCGTTGCGAAGCTCGACCTGAAGAACCGCCCGGAGGGTGCCTACCTCGTGGGCCAGGGCAAGACGAACATCAAGGAGGACGCCGCAGCTCGCATTGGCAAGGAGCAGCCGCATCCGATGGCGCCGAAGAACAGCCCGTCGGGTACCAACTCGGTCATCGACGCTTCGAAGACCTCCGAGGAAGATGCCTTCCTGGTTCTCTTCAAGAAGACCGCTGATGACGTGGGTCCGTACCTCCCCACGATGAGCGATGACGAGAAGGTCGCGGCCATCACCCGGATGATTGGGTACGACCACGACGCTCGCCAGGGCTACATCACCAGCCTCCATTCGGACGTGGAGAAGAAGGCTGCTGCCGACGAGTCGAAGCACAACAAGTACAAGAAGGACCCGGCGCACAAGGACGAAGTCGGTGAGCCGCAGAAGAAGGAAAGCGCGCTGCTCGGTCGTATCCGAGAGATCGCCGCTTCAGCCTCGGCGAGCTAAGCCGGGCTCACCAGTTTGAGGGCCCACAACGGCCGTCGGGTTCCTATACTGGACTCGACGGCCGTTTCGCTTTACGTGGTACACTGACCGCAGTAGGAGATTCTAAATGCCCGCAATTTCGCCACGTACGCAAGCGATGGGACAGCCCGGCGGTACCAGCGATCAGGCGAAAGCCATGTTCGACCAGGGCCTGTCGCAGATGGCGTACAACGTTCTGCTGAGCAAGCTGCCCAACGTGGCCCCTGACGTCGTCACCTTCAAGGTTCTGGAGACGGACCACGAAGAGGGTTCTGGCGTCGGCGCCTTCGTCATCATGCGCCGCGGTCAGACGCTCTATGTCCCGGTGGTGATGGCGGACAACCAAATCAAGCCGCTCGACATCCTCTACTACAAGGACCTGAACGCGTTCATGCCCTTGAGCAAGGAATGGCTCGAGGAGCTCGACAAGCAGTCGATGGGTGAGATGGGGAAGGGCGTCACTCCTCCCAAGACGATGGCGACGGACGTCGACATCCGAAACACGGTTGTTCCGCCCACTACGGGCCGGTACAGCTACGCGGCGGACAACTCGACCGCGGCGATCAAGCAGGTTGGTCGTGTATTCGATGAGGCCCGCAACCAGACCGAGCCCAAGTTGGCGTTTCTCGATTTCCTCAGTAAAGCGCCCAACCGCGTCAAGACCGCCGCGGCGAAATTGTTCGAGACACGTCCCACCCTGCTGAAGCAGGCGGTTTGGTTCTACGGCGAGAAGCCGCTCGTTGATGCGCTGAAGCTGGCTGACTACGGCGGCGGGATCAAGATGACCGGTGGGGCCTTGTACGTCGCGGACGACAAGACCACCACCGCGGAGTTCAAGGACATCTTCGGTTCGAAGTCGCCCGCGGCGTTCCAAGGCGTGAAGGTGAAGGGCTACTACGCCAAGGACGACCGGAAGCGCATCAACCGCGCTCTCGCCGTGCAGCCGTACCTCGATCTGCACGATCCGAAGGATGCTGGAGCCTACAAACTGTGGAAGCGCGACGGAAAGCCGGTTGTGGCCCTCATCGTGGCCAACCCCATCAACCTGTTTGGTGACGTGGAGGGCAAGCGGATCCCCGCTCGCAACATCCGGTTCCGCCCGAGCAACGAATCTCCTGCGAACGAACTGCAGGGGCACAATTCTCGGTACCGCGTTCCAGGTCTCGACGGTCGTCGGGACGAATTTCACGTGGATCGCTACGTCGGAATCACCGAAGACGGTGACCTGATTCAGTCGACGGAGCTTCTCGGAACGCAGGTGGCGATGAGCCAGCTCGAGGGTTCAGCTGTCTTCAAGAAGACGGTTGGTGAGACGTCGGCCGCTGGTCCTCGCAAGGGGCAGAAGGGCATCTTCGTGCAGAAGCGGGGTGGGACATTCGTTGCCACTGCTCCGGTGACCATTGAGTCGGTAACGTCGACCGACGGGAAGAAGCACATCGAGGTGGTTGGTGGCTGGGGCAAGAAGACTCTCGTCCTGGACGAGAAAAGCCCCACCAGCAAGCTGATGGTCCCGGCGAACAGTGATGTCGTGTACATGCCGAGCAACTTCGTCTGGTTCCCCACCAAGGGCGAGCTCGTTCAGAAGGACTTCCTCACGTCGCCGAAGGACATCTTCAACTGGACCACCGACGCCATGGTGTCCGAGGGCGCTGAGAAGGTGAAGGTGTCGAAGTACACCGGTGAGAACGGTTTCAACATCGCCGGAGAGTACACGCCGAACTTCGTTTCGGCTTTGCGCAAGCTCGCGACCGAAGCGGTCATCACCGTCGAGGACGCCGAGTACGCACTCAAGCAAGCGGAAGAGAAGGGTCGCTACGACTTCTGGATCCTCGAGCCCGCGCAGTACGTGAAAGTCGCTGCGCGTCTCAGCGTCGCCGCGGAGAAACAGCCCGAGCAGCCGGATCCTGCCGAGCAGGCGATGCTGCAGATGCAGCAGGCTCAGATGCAGGCTCCCCAGGGTCCGTCGCCCGTCGACATGGCGGTCGCCGAGCAGATGCAGAGCATTCAGGGTCAGATGGCCGCTCTGACGCAGATGCAGCAAATGGTGCAGACCATTCAGCAGCGGGCCAGTATGATCGCCAGCGGTGGTGGAGCAGGCGCTGCTCCAGCAGCCGCAGCCGCTGCGATGGGGGGCCCGATGGATCCCTCAATGATGGGGGCGGGCGCACCGGTTCAGGGAATGGGTGGAGCTCCGCAGCAAGCACAGCCTCCGCCTGGGGGAGCTCCTCCGCCCGGCGCACAAGGGCAGCCTCCGCCTGGGGGACAGCCGGGCCAAGACCCGAACGCTCAAGCGCAGCAGGGTCAGGATCCCAACGCCCAACAGCAGCAGCCCCCGCAGGCGATGATGGCAGCGGACGACGGGTCCGTTGACACCATGCAGGCGCAGGTGAACCCCCAGTTCATGGAGCAGGCGGGACAGCTCAACGACGCAGGCACCTTCGACGCGGCAGCGCTGTCGTCGATGGCGCAGACGCCGTCTCTCAAAGAGATGGTCGCCGGGTACCTGCCCAATCTCGAGAAGTCGCTCGACAACCTGGGGCGGGTTCTGCTCACCCTCTGGATGGATGAGATGCGCATCAAGGGCGACATCGGGGATGATGCTTTCATCTCGCTGGAAGACAACCTGCGCTCAACGTTCCGTGGGATGGGAGACTTGATTCTGAAGATCAACCAGAACACACTCATCCTGCGGGACCAGAACGACCACAGCGCCTTCCAGGGGTAATGATGAAACGGGTATCGCCACGGCACCGGTTTGAGTCCGTGCTTACAGCCGCGAAGACACCCGTTCCGCCTCAGGGCGAACTTGAGCTGGCGCTTTACGGGCTCATGACCAAGACGGGCACCCCTGACCCTTGGGCTGAGTACGCCTACGACCTCTACCTGGATTCGCACCACCGTGCGGTCATGGACGCGTTCATTCTGGCGGGAGCGGACAAGGCTTCGGTCTCCAAAGTTTTGGGGATTCCTCCACTCGCGCTTCTTGCGTACGAGTACCTCTTCTTCGATGTGACCACATTCCGGAATCGCCTCGAGAAGATCTCGTACGCCTCAAATTACGCCGGGGACGCTTTCGCTGCGGAGCTTCTGAAGACCGGCGTCATGGTAGGCCCGGACTACCTGCTGTGGACGTACGGCGGGGCGGAATCCGTTGAGACCAGGTCCGTCGTGCGGCACACGATGATCGATGCCTTCTTCCGAGGCATGTCCCACAAGGGCAACAGTCTTACGAGCGGTGTGGCGAAGGAATCCCAGAAGTGGTGGGCTACCGCTATCCGGAACGCTGAGATCTTGGAGAAGATGGACCCGCAGGCGAGCAAGCAAGCTTACGAAGAGTTGCGCATCGCGCTCGAGGGTACTGATGAGACTTTGCCGGTGGAGAAATCTCCGGTCCCCCTCGACGACATCATGCACTAGGATAGACCCATGCCACGTTGGAACGAATCAGAATACATCAAGCACGCGCAAGGGCTCGCCGAGCAGCACCTGGTGACCAAGAAGAGCCTAAACGAGCTCTCGGAGAAGTTTGCCCAAGAGAACAAGCTCAACCCTGAAGAGATCCGTACTCTCGTCAGGCTGGCGAACGTGGCTACCTTCCAGGAAATCTTCAAGAAGAAGGACGGTGGAGACAAAATGGTTGAATTCGACACCGGAGATCCTGAGGCCGTCATCCGCAAAATGGTGGCCTCTGCCAATGAGCCTCCGCAGACCGCCAACATCAGCAACGACAAGTTGGCCGGTGAAGTTCCCGACATGATGCGGGAGAAACGTCTCGGTAAGAAGTTCGACCCTGTGCCTGAGGCAGAGAAGGTCGCCGAGTACTCCGAGAAGGCCGCTCGCCCTGACATCGTCGTGATGAACCTCCGCAAGCTCGCCGGGGAGTTTACCCTTGCTCGCATTTCTGCAGGGGCGAAGTGGGAAGAGAAACTTGGGTCGTTGGCGAAGGTGTTCAAGCGCGCTCCGGGCTACGGCCCCAAGTTTCGCGACTTCGAGAAACAGGCCTGGGCTGACCTGGGTTCTGAGGCTGCTCCTGAAATGGCAGTGCTGTACGAAGAGCTCAAAGTTCCAGGGCTGCAGATGACCTCGGAGAAGTTGGCACATCTTCAAGACCGCCTCATCGTCGACAACACTCCTGAGATCAAACTTCTTCGTGAGGCTCACGAAGCACGGCAGACCTACCAGAAGATGGCGGGCGCGTTGGAGTGGGTCGACAAGAACATGCCGGCGCTTGGGCGGTAACGTGAAGAACCTCGTCTTCAAAGCACAGGTTGCAGCTCTGTTCGAGAAGACTGCTTTTGGGCAGGATCCCCGGGCTGTTGCCGCAATCGCTCCGCCTCGTGTGGCGAACAGGATTCACCGCGGCCTGGGGTTGATGGAAGGCGCGAAAGGTGTCGCGGGCGCCGGACGAGACGCTGCTGCGGCTGGCTACTCTTTGTTGGGCAAGGTGCTCGACCCAACGGTGGCTCCCAATGGCCTCTTGGAACGGGGCGTCAAAGGAATTGGAAACGCGGTAGCCAGCAGCCCGCGATTGGCTGGAGCAGCCATCGGGACTGCGGCGTTAACGCCTATACTTGCGAAAGCATTCAGCGCATCGCAGAAACGCGAAGAGGATGAACTCGTGAACGCACACCCGACCCGCGTCATTCAAGCGAGCTTGAACGACTTCCTCGAGAAGAAGGCTGAGCTGTATTCGATGACGAAGACCGCCGCTGGCGGGCCGCATCCGTTCTCCCCAGGGAACGCGATGATTGAAGGGCTTGGCAAGGGTGTGGGATCCGCGTTTGGCGGCACTGTCGTCGGCGCGATTGCTCAGCTTCTTGGCTCCGGCGGCGCAGCTCTCATGAATCGTTTTTCGGATGAGCCCAAGCGCAAGGCACTCGTTGAGTCACTTCTCCGCACGGACCCCGTGCTGAGTGATGCTGTGAAACGTCATCCAGACAGCCTGGGTCACATCATGGAGTCCTACAAGACGATGACCCGGTTTGCCCCGGCGTTGTCGATGGACCCCAACGCAGTACGCTCTTTCTTGCGTGAATCTGTTCTCGGTGGGGCAGGCGTGAACTACGCCACCATCAAAAACCTGGTAGACACGGAGCGGTCTATCGCCGATGCCAAGCCCCAGTACGGGGGGAGATAAAATGAACGACCTCGACAAGCATGTTTCGCCGGAACTCCGTGAAGCCATTCAGCGGTTTGGCTTCGACAAGCTCGCCGCCAAGATGTACGGCGTCGATGAGATCAATGAGAAGACGGCCTCGACCATCGTCGGCACGAATCTGATGACTCGCTTGGCGGAGCAACGTCAAATCGCGACGGGCCTCGCCGCGCTCCAAGAGTTGAACAAAGATGCTGCTTTTTTGGTGGATGACCTTGTTGGCGGCGCCATCGGCTACAACCAGGGCAAGAAGCAGCGAGCTCGTGGGGAAGAGCACACTTTCGGACCCGGACAAGTCGCCGCTACAGTGTTTGTTCCTGGTGGCGCGGGGTATCAGCTTGGGCGCTTCGCGGGGCACAACACCAAGGACAAGAAGAAGGACGAGAAGAAGAAGGACAAGGAGTAGCTCATGCACTACGTCACGTTCTGGAAGAATCTGCAGGTCGTGGCTGGGCTCGAGAAGCTGGCCTCTGGCGGTGACGAGCTTGTCTCTCAGCAGGCGCAGCCTCTTCTTGCTGGGGCCTGCGATGAGATTTTCAGTGGGATGAAGAAAGCCGCATCCGAGCTCCTGAAAGACGCTTCCCCCGTACAGATGACTCAACTTCTGTTTTCGATGCGCGATTCTCACCGCGTCACCGGCGAGAAGTTCGCTGCGGCTCCTGAGGAGACCGCGGAGCTTTTCCAGAAGTTGGTGACCGCGGCTTTCGTCGACGATACGCTCGAAGCACAGCTTGAGAAATTGTCCGGCGACGAGTACGACGCAGCCCGCCGGGTTCAGCTGCTGGGTCGGGAATACGCAGTAAATCTGATGCGAGGACTCTTTGCGTAAGGTTGTAGAGATCGATACGCACTTCGCCACCGGCGAGGCGACGGTTCAACCCGTGCTCCTGTGGGGCGCGAACGGTCGTCCCTTGCGTGAGAAGTTCACCAAGACCGCCAGCGAAGCGTCGGACTACATCAAAGCTGTTGAGCCGAAACCAGGCACAAGTATCGTTCTCGTTCTGGCTCTTGGGGCCTACGAGACGTACGACCTCAACCGCAACGGTGACGGGTTCAACGAGTTTCCCTTCAAGACCGGATTCAAGCCCACCTGCGGCTGCTGCTCTTTCGACGGCGCCTGGGTCAATCAAGCTGAGATTCTTCCGAACCACTACAAGTCGTTCGAAGAACACGGGAAGATTTACCGGCACCACCAGAACAAAGATCCGATGAAGGCGTGCGGTGACGTCCTCAAGTCTTTCTGGAATCCGCAGATGCACCGAGTTGAGCTGCTCCTCGGTTTGCGCAACGAGTTGGCTCCAGACTTGGCGGAACGCATTGCCAGTGGTGAGTATCCCGCTGTTTCGATGGGCTGCCGCATCAAGTACGACGTTTGTACGATCTGCGGGCATCGCGCTCCGACGCGGAAGCAGTACTGCGATCACCTCAAGTTTGGGATGCGGCAAGTTACTCCAAGCGGTCTTCGCGCTGGAGCACTGAACCCATCCCCTAAATTCTTCGACATCTCCTTCGTCGTGAAGCCCGCTGACCTCACGGGCTACATGATGAAGAAGGTGGCGGACGAAGGCGCGTACGTTGTACGAACGTCTTCTGAGCTCGGGGAGTACCTGGACGCTTTCGAAGAGAAGCGCGCGGCCATCCGGAAGATCGCAGACATCGACAAGGTTGTTCGCGGTGTTCCGGTTGACCACAAGACGTCGCCGCTCTCAGAGCTCGACGTTCACAACACCCAGCAGTATCGGGACATGATTCTCCCGGCGGTTAGCCGGATGCCGTCGTTCGACAACGGCACGCTCAAAGAGCTTTCGAAGTACCCCGTTGCTCAAGTGCTCTCGACTCTTTCAGCGGCTGGCGTCATTCTTACCACGCCGGAATTCGTGAAAATGATCGTTGAGCGCTTGGCTCCTGGAACCCAGATTCCAGAGCACGTGCTGGACGGGGTCGTTGCGATGCAGGGACACATTTTTGACCTGTTCGCGGCGCATCCACAGTTGCTCGAGCAATTGGGCGCAACGGGGATGTACGACCGCAGCGTTTCCAACGTGAACCCTGAGATTGGGTCCATCGCTGAAAAGTACCTCGAGAAGCGGTCAACCATTTCAGACTACCTGTCCCGCAGTCTCTTGCCCGCAGCCATGCGAGACGAAGAGCCTCACTGGACCGACCCCCTTCACGTGAGCGACCCCGCTACGGGGGAACGGTATGAGACTACTCGAGGAGCCGCACGCTCGGCTCACGACGAGATCGCAAAGAAGCAGCTTGGTAAACTGGTAGGAACCGGCGCTCTCATCGCTGGGGGCGGGCGTCTCGCCGCGCATCTCGTTCCTCCTCACTTTCGTCCGTTGGCCTGGGCTACCGCTGGCCTCGCCGCGCACAAGGCGCTGCGCCCAGATTTTGGTCCGCAGTACCTCACCGACGAGAATGTTCCCATCTCCACGTTGACTGAGATGCGCAAGCAAGCTGGCGCTGGTTCAGTGGCTCTACCAATCATGGGCTCGGCGGCGCTGGTCGCAGCGCTTGGGCACGACTACGTCTCACGGCTGCAAACGGGCCAGCCGGTAAATGAGCCTGGCGCGCCACTGGGCCGTCAAGTTCTTGACCGCCTGGGTTCGTTCTACGCGGACAATCCGGCTCTCGGAGTCCTCGGCAATCTTGGCGTCTACGGCGCGGCTCGCCACGCCTTGAGCAAATTCTCTGAGTACGTAGACACTCTGGGTTCAGAGGTCTCCGCTGACAATGTTCTCGCTCCTGAAATCGACATTGATGACGTGGTCGAAAAAATCGGTACAGTGCTACTTCGGTAGTTGTTTGTTTTTCCACCGGGGGTCTCCTAGACTTCCTGCAACTGAGGGCTAAACCATGAAGATCGACAGAATTCTTGCTGGCATCCGGGAGTCGCAGGCCGCTGAGAAGACGGCAGGCGAAGCACCCGTCGCCGCCCCAGTGGCGGAAAAGACCGCGTCCACTCACCTCGCGCTTGTTTCGGCGTTGAATGAGGCGCTTGTTCCCGCGAAGGAGAAGGTCGCTGCTGAAGCGCCTGCTTCCCCGGTGAACGACGTCATGAAAATCGCGGAAGAGATCGCGGGCTCAGAGAAGGAGGCCGCCGTCAAAGAGGCCCAGATTCTCGGCGCTGCTTTCGCTGACGCCGCCGTCGCTCGTCTGGGTGACTGGAGCAAGGTCGCTTCGCAGATGGTCGCCGCCGCTCCGGCTCAAGCCGCTCCGCTCCACGCTGCTGACTTCAGCAAGTTCGCAAACGCGAACCCCGAGCTCGTGAAGCAAGCCGCGCAGCTTGGCTACGAGAAGGCGAAGGCCGACCTCGAGAAGCAGGCCGAGGATTCGTACGTCCAGGGCTACAACGACACCGTCGAGACAATTCACAAGACCGCGTCGCTCGAGTTCCTCAAGGCCGCAGCTGTCACCGCTCAGATCATCGAGGCGTCAGCGCGATAACCCCATGTACGACGCCATCACGCGGAGCACATACGCAGAGCTGTTCAAGTTGGCGGAAGCCAAATTGCCTCAGTCTGTGCGCGATGCAACGGTGAAGATCGCCAGCGTCGAAGCCCCTATTGCGCAGGCTTTGTCTGCGCGCTGGAGCAAGACATGAAAGACCTCAGTCAGCTCGCCGCATCTGTGATGAAAGAAGTTGCTCAAGGGCAGTTGGTGAAACAGGCAGAAGTGGCCTATACCTTGAAGACTGAAACAGGAAACATGCTGTTGAAAGTCGCAAAGCAACTTCGGATCGCAGGAACGTCGGACATCACCTATACTGATTTGGCTCGTTTTCGGGAAGTCCATGACCTCTGAGAATCTCAAAAAGTTGGCTTCGCTCCTTCGTGAGAAGGCCGCCTCTGTTGAGGTCGCCACTCAGGTGAAGTGCGGCCAGGTTCTTCAGGCTGCGACGGCCCTGAACATCCTTCGCGCAAAGGTGGCCCATGTCCGCTGATTTTCTTTTGAAGGTGGCAGCTGTGCTTGAAGAGACTGCCAAGGTCATCGACGGCCAGGAAGTTGAAAAGGCCGCAGCGGTAAAGACCGCTCGAGACGCTGCTCTGAAGAGTGTCGCTGACAAGTACACCGAGGCTACTGGGGAAGAGATCCCTGAAGAGGTTTTTGCCAAGCTGTCCTCTTCCGGTGAAGATGTCCTGTCCACTGTGAAGCAGCTGCTGGAGAAGACGGCGGGCAGTACCGGCGGAGTAGAGAGTCTTGGTAGGTCGAGTGAAAAGTCAGCGCAGAAGCGACCGACGACAAAACAAGAGGCGGCGGAAGCTGCTTACGAGCGGTTTGGCAATTTCATCAATTCCTAACGCCCACCAGGCGGATAGAAAGCAGGGAGACACGCAATGAGCATCCTGAACTCGAAGTTTGACATCACGTCTGTAGACAACCCGGTTGCGCTGGCGGCCCTGGCGCAGGTCCTCAAGGTCCCTGGTGGGATGACGCTGAATTCGGAGGGCACCCCTGTCGCGGGCGTCATTCCGGCCGGCGCCATCGTCAAGATGGATCTCGTCACTGGGGAGGCGTTGCTCGCCACCACTGCTGACGTGGTCGCGTCGCGACTCAACGCGGTCATGGTGTTCGTCACCATCGACGGCAACAAGGACTTCACCGGTTCGTTCGTGCAGAAGCTCACCGTGCTGAACGGCGGCTTCACGATGCTGACCGACCAGTATGACGCGGGTGCCTACACCCCCGGCAAGCTGGTGTCGTTCAACGCGGGCAAGATCAAGCTCGCCGCGGCGACCGATCAGTTCATCGGCGTCGTTGGTCCCGCGGGACTCGACGCTGTCAACGGGGTTCTCGAGGTTGTTGTCCCCCAGGGCAGCGGCATCTAAACTAGTTCAACGCAACATTCACGCAGATGCCGGGATTCGCCCGGAACATGTTGGAGGAGACTGATACATGGCTTACAAGACAGAAACCCAGCAAGTCTCCGCCCAGTTCGTAAACTCGAACTTCGTCAAGAAGATCGAGGATGGGCGGATCAAGGAAGCAGCAGCCGAGGGCTCAGCGTTCATTCGTGAGTTCGTTCGTCAGGAGTCGTACGCGCGTGAGATTCTCACGCCCGTCCTGCTCCAGGACGACGAGATCGACCGTGACGAGAACACGGACGAGCCCAAGAAGATCGTGGAGAAGGAGCCCAAGTCGGTGGCCACCTTCGTCCAGTTCCAGGGCGCCGGTCCGCGCACCTGGTTCAAGGGCCCGCGCTACTCAGTGTTCTTCGGGAAGACTGAGAGCCAGCACTTCACCAAGTCGAAGTTCCAGCTGATGACCTACCAGAACGACATCCGAAAGATGCTTTCGGACAACTCTGTGAAGGACATGGCGGACCAAGAGGACAAGAAGTGGCAGGAGACCGTTGACGCGCTCATCGCGCTGAACCCCGTGGAGCAGAACGTTGCTGCCGCTGGTTTCAACTCGACCGCGTTCAAGACCGGCTTCCAGAAGATGGTCAACCGTCGCCGCCCCATCGGCAAGATGACGATGACCAAGAGCCTGTACTACGAGGCTCTCGATCTGGTCGCCACCTCGGTTGGTAACGACATCGCGTCGCGGCACTACGACGAAGGTGTGGAGAACGAGGAGAAGCTGTGGGGCTTCCCGGTCATCACCACCATCAAGTCGACCATCCACGACCCGAAGAAGGCGTACATCTACTCGCCTGAGAACTACCTGGGCAACTTCT
>Ga0315284_10007511_pt1 | contig 15579 bp, 13 predicted proteins | sample YL17G09_16_MG_FD_203696 | JGI IMG/M metagenome (GOLD analysis project Ga0315284, IMG submission 203696) | Sediment microbial communities from Yellowstone Lake, YNP, Wyoming, USA - YL17G09_16 | ecosystem: Environmental > Aquatic > Freshwater > Lake > Sediment | place: USA: Wyoming | collected... | reverse complement strand
TTCGACTACTTTTTCGTCCATTCTAATATATTTAATATTACCATATGTTTTATTAAATTGTCTAGTAATTTTCTTAATCTTTTTTTCTATACTATCTCCTCTTTCAAAAGTTATTGTAAATTCTGGTGTACGATAACTTATAATACTACCTTTTATTAAAATACTTGCTATAATTGCTATTAAATTTTCTTCAAGTTCTGTTGGTGTAGGAAAAATAATATTATCATTTTTTACTGCAAATGTTTTATATTTTTCTACTGAAAGATGACTAATTGCAGCTTTAATTCTTCCAGCAATTTCATTATCTGAATATTTTTCATAATAAGAATAATCTATTTCTAGTGAATCTCCTGCAGCTAATGTACCAATAATTGTTATTTTACCTGTTACTGTAGAATAAGAATAATTAGCAGTTATTGTATAAGTACAAGTTCCACTAGTTACTATAGCATTTATTCCAACTACTGTAAATGTATTATCTGTTAATTTAGTTACTGTATAAGATGCTAGTGGTAATGCAGTTGTATTACTCGAAGTAGTAATAGTTACTACATCGCCAGTAATAAGTCCATGTGCAGTTTTTGTAATAGTAATTATCGCTAATGTTCTAGTCCAAGCAACTCCACTTCCTGCAACTGGAGTAATAAGCCAGAGTATACCATTTTTATAAACATTAATTGTAGATGCACTTACATTAGATTGTGTTAATGTAAAGATTTTAGAAGAAACTATAGATTCATAATCAAAAACATCTCTGCCATCGGTTTTTAATCCGTCTTCGATTAAATTTCTGGTCTTATCTATTATAGTTTGCATTGATTTATCTCCTTAGTCTTATTTTTATAATATTGCTGCCAATAATTGCGATTAGTATTTGCTCTTATATTACACCAAAAGCATAGTGTTAATAAATTACTTTCTTTACAATTCTTTTTATCATAATCAATATGATGAATATGTAAAACTTGACCCATAACAATCAAATGTTCTTCTTCTGTCATATTACAATTTTGACATTCGTAGTTATCTCTTTTACGAATAGAATCTTTCAATTCTACAGTCCAATCTGAAGAATAAGGTTCTTTACTACTCCATCCGTTAAAATTCGGATTCCTTTCTCCATCAAAAACACATTTACTACAAAAATTATTTGTAAACCATATTTCTTTACCGCATTTAGGACATTTTTTAGGATTGTCGCTATAACCACCATGTTTGTAATTGCCACTTAATTTATTAAATTTACCAAACATGGGATTTTTATCTCCTTTATAATTTATTGATTTCCTTATAGAATCGCATTTTATACAAGTTTTTGATTTTTTAGTACTTTTTTTATTTCCGCATATAGGACATATTAATTCAAAATTTTTTATTAATTTTTGACATTCCCTGCAAGTACATCCTTCTTTATAATAACTTAATTTTTTATCACATACTATACAATGAGATTTTCCACCTTTCCATCTAGGATTATTATTACCAATATTATAATGATTTTTATTTTTCATTTAATATAACCTTTTTTCTTCATCAACAAGATAATTATCCTTCGGAGTAATCTTATAAAATTCTCTAATTGCTTTTTTGTGTAAAAGAACTTCTCTACCTCTCATACCTATATTAATAAATCCTTTTCTTTCTAATATTTCTACTAATGGATTATTAATCTTTAATTTAGCAAATAATTCTTGATTCATAAAATTAAATCTTAAATATATCATTAAATCATAATAATTTTTATTTGATTCAGCTAAAAGTTTAATATAAGGTCGATAACCTTTCTCATGCAATATAATTAATAAACCTTTTAATCCATTATTAAAAATGCCATATACTTCTTGTGTTTTTAAAATTTTTTCTATCAAAAACCAGTTTTTCTTTAAAAATTTTCGTTCTTTATTAATTGTTATATACATATCTTCATATTTATCATAAACTTTATTAAAAAATTCTACTAAATCCAATAAGTTTTTTTTACCTAATCTTTCTATCATACCTTAGCCTTTCTTTTGTGGGAAGGGGAACTTTCGCCCCCCTTCTTTTATCTAAGGATTACGCAATTATATCATCTGAAAAAGCTACTGCTCTTTTATTTGTTAAAACTTCAATAATCTGTTCATAACCAAAAACACCATAACCTAATGTATTGTGTCCATTAACATTAACAATTTGCGGTGTTTTGATAACTTCTACTAGACGAACAGCACCTTCGCCAGCACCACTAAGTTCGGCAACTTCTTTGGTAAATTTTCTGCGAACTACTGTAAGAGGTTTACCAATAGCTAAAGAAGAATCACGACCAACTAAAATTGCTTTGCCAGCAGCCAAAACGGGAACGTTGCCACCTACCAAACCTGTAGTTGATAATAAACCAATAACTTTTACTATTTTTGTAATACCTAAGTTTGCAATTTCTTCCTTAATTGCCATTTTATAATTAAAATTATTAGCATTTTCTTTATCATATTTTTCAATGGCATCCATAACATCAGAAGCAACCAATAAAATATAATTAGTTGCATAATCGGAAATTTTCTGCTTCATTTTTATAATAACATCAAGTAAATCTTCGCCAGAAATTTTATTTACTTCCTGACTTGCACCAGCACCTAAACAAAGGTCTAATACATTCTTAACTTCTTTCTTATCCATACCACGAATTATACTGTCTTTTCTTGCAGCTAAAGCACCAGAGTCTTTAGAATTTAACACATCATCAATCAAAACGGTCTCTAAATTAGACTGTAATCCAACGGGAGTAAGACCAACCACACCATTCATCGGTACTAAAGTGCTAACTAAATCGCCATCTGAATTAATAGACAAAATATAATCAACAATAGTTCTATCGGTATTAAAATATTGTATTGTCTCTCCAGCTTCAGCTTCTTTATACTCAACTAAATCTACTAACTCTACAGGACATCTTAGATTTGGGTCTATCGGTTCATTTATTAACTGATAAGCCCTTTCGATAACATCTTTTCTTTCCATTTTTATTTTTCTCCTTGTTTCATTTTTTATTTCTATCTTTTAAGCTAGGTTTATACCTTTTGCTTATTCCTTTATCTAAGGAATTATTTATTTTGATGTTTAGAAGCAATTATTTCATTTATTTCTTTTGCTTGACGTTTTGTTTCGCTATCTTTTTCTATTTCTACATTACCAACTGTTAATACTTTTTCTTTCTTATCTTCAGGTTTAGGATTTTTTAAGTCCGCAATCTCTTGGTCTTTTTTACCAAGTTCTTCTTCTTTATTTTTAATTTCACTATCTTTTTCTTCTGATGCTTTTTCTTGAGACTTTTTATATTCATCCCAAGCTTGTTTCATTGCTTCTTTCATTGATTTACCATCTTTCATCAATTCTTTGATTTTATCGCTAACTTCTTTAGGCATTGCAGCAACTAATTCTTCTTGTGCTACTTTTACCTCTTCCTGTACTTGTTCAAAAGTATAGGTTATAACTGTTTTAACTTCTTCTACTACTTTTTGAACTTCTTGCCCTGCATCGTTTACCACAACTTCTTCAGTCTTAACTTCAGTAGTGATAACTTCAACATCGGGTTTTATATCTTCTACTTTAGTTATTTCTTGAGTAGTTGTAACTATTGTTGCTTCTTCTTTTACTTCTACTATAACTTCTTCCTTTATTTCTTCGGCTTTAATTTCTTCAGATTTCGTTTCAGCGATTTCAGATTTCTCTTCAATCTTGGTTTCTTCTGGTTTAACTTCAGCCTGGGTTTCTTCGGAAGATTTTTCTTTTTTCTTTAAACATACTGCACATACTTCTTGTTCCTCATCCTTTAATGGTTGTTTACATTCTGGACAAAGACGTTCTTGTGATACTTCAGTAGATTTTTCTTCTACTATAATCTCTTCAACCTTTATTTCTTCCACGATTTTTACCTCCTTTTTACATGTACAAGGATTACATCCTTTACATTTTGGCTCTTCAATAGCCGATTGAGCATAACATAAATTTTCTTCAAAAATTTTATCTATTATTTTTTCTGGATTTTTTATTTCTTCGCTACCAATCATTTTAAAAATTTTAGCCTTTGGGCAAGCTGGAGTATGGGTAAGTAAAACTCCCGTACCATGAAAAAGAATGGGCGAAATACTTCTAGTTCCATTTTCTAAATTGTGAACAACGGATTCTCCTTGTTCATCTCGATTATAAATTTCAAAACTTACAGCAGCTTCTTTTGATTGTATTTTTTCTCTTAACTCTATTATTTCTTCTGGAAATAATGACTTAAATAAAACATTGATAGTTTCTACTTTATCGCCATTTATTTTAGCAGATATTGTAAATCCGCAAACTCTACCACTTCCTTCATGTTCCCAATTACATTGTTTAAATAATAATGTAGGCAATCCTTGTTCTACAGCTTCTTTTGGTAAAACTATTCCATTTAAATTTACTTTATTTATTTCCGCATAAATTGTTTTCATGACTAAAAAATCGGGAGAAGGTAATAAGATACCTATTTTTTCTGCAGCCTCAACTAATTCTTTATCTTCTTTCCCTGTTTCTATAAAAATAGTTTCCGACCTTTCTCTTGAAATTTCTAATAGAGCCTGGGATATTAATTTTTTATCATTCATTTTATAATACTCCTATAGATTGTAATTCTATTTTATCTACTATTTTAATTCGTTCTCCACAATATTTTTGTTTAAATTCTTCAAATTTAATTTTTGCATCGTCTCTCCAAAATCCTTTTACTTCTATATAAAAATTGAATTCTGGTAAATAAAAGTCGGGAGTATAGGTAATATTTCCCAAATCAAAAGTTTTAGATTCATATAACCATTGTATATTATGATTATCACACCATTTTGCAAATGCAGTTTCCCATGAACTATGCATATAAATTTCTTTATATTTAAGATATTTAGTATGGGTTATTATCCCAAAATTAGGATGATTTTTACCTCTAAAAAATTTATAATGACAAATTCTACATCTTTTATTATGCAATTTAATTTCTTTACCACATGAACAATATTTTCTTTTTTTCTGTTTTTTTATTATCGATATATTATATTTCTGTAAATAATTAAACACACTAGACTTTTTACATCCTATAATTTTTGCTACTTCTATAATATTTTTCTTTTGCTTTGTATATAAATCTATTAATAATTCTTTAGTAATTATTTTTTGAAAAATACCATCCCATGATAATTTTAATCCTAACTTATATTTATTTTTATTATCACAAGAATAACATCTTAAACTTCTATATGAAACTAATGTTTTACAATCAATACATAACTTCCTATGTTTTTCTAACCATTTCTTAGTTGCCATTAGTTAGTCTCCCCAGCTTTTACCCATTTGCCATCTTTTTTCACATAACCGTGTTTCTTTAACCATCTTTTCATTGACGTATAAGCCACAGGAAACGCATAATCTTCACCTTTAGGGTAGGTTTCATTAAATGTTTTTCTGAAAGCGTCTTTTGCTCCTTCAGGTAAATACTGTAAATGTTGTGGCAAATCTTTATTTGTATCGTAAGGAGCAATTTCTAAATCTTCCAATCCAGCAGTTTTTGTTTTGGTTTCTGGTGTATTTTTAAGTTTATTTTGGTCTTCTAAATTTTCTTTTTTATCATTTTTAGGTTTTGCTGGAATACCCATTCTATCAGGAGTTGCTTCTTGATTTTGAATTAAATGAGGATAGAATAATTCTTCATCACCGTTTTCTAATTCTTTTTTGCGTCTTTCTTTTTCTGTAGTTGGGTCTAATCCTAGTATTTCTTGATAAGATTGAATACTCATTGAACCTCTATCAAATCCACTTCTTAAATCTGCAAGGAAATTTTCAATATTTATTTTTAGAGGACTATTTACAATTATAAGTTTTCCTTTATCAGTAAATAATTTTCTATGTAAATTCTTATTTCTTTCTTCTATTAAGTAAATTGCTTCTAATAAAATTGATTTAAATCCAGATACACCCTCATTGATTTCTGAAATAAATGATTTAGGATTTAATCTACTTTCTTGTCTAGAAGGAGTAATTTCTAACATATCAATAAATCCCAACCCAGATAAAATAGACCGATAACCTTGTCGATATAACTCTTCTTTTAAAACATTCGTTAAATCAGGAATTAAATGTTCATATTTTGTATCAAATGGTATTGCATTAGTTGGTATCTTTCCTTTTTGATTTCTATATTTAGTAACTTCTGATTTAAAATTTTCAGTTAATTCTTTTAATTCTGTATCAGAATAATTTACATCACCTTGCAAAAATAAATTTTCAGTACCTTTCTGTATTAAAAATAGATAAGGTAGAATCTTTGAAATTACTTCATCAGATTTATCTTGTAATGTTTTCATTCCTAACCAATTCTTGTATACTCCTTTTCTAATTAAATAAGGAGTTGAATACTGGTCAAACCAGCGATTATAAGGTTTTTGAACTATTATTTTCTTATCTATATTTTCAGTTATTTCGATTTTCTTTTCAACATCTAAATAAAATTTATCAGAACCTAATTTATAATTTTTATCTTTAGGTCTTGCTACATAGATAGAAGAACCATTAACAAACCACATTGTAGTTGGTACTTCTATAGTAACGTTATCTGCTGTAATTTTTTCCCAATCTTGAACTCTTAAAATACAAAAAGAAGAACCTTCCCATCTTTCTTTAAAATATTCTTTAGAAAGAGCTTGCAATCCGGTGGGTATTCCTTTTATATCTAGATTAACTTTATCAAGCCACATATTTAATAATTTTTGGAGAGTTGATTCTGAACATTCAACCCTATAATTGGCTTCTGAAGCAGAATTAATTGAATAATCTAGAATAGTATTTATAGTTCCAGAAATATCATTATCTAGCATTGTTTGTATACCTGCACAACGACTATGATAATCGTTGGGAACGGAAATATCTCCCGAAGTATACAGCCAATCTATAAATGTTGAAAATAAATTACCGCCTAATCCTTCAGCCATTGGAATCTCCTATTCTTTCATTAAAATAATTAATCTAAATAAATTTTTGGTTCTAAAAGTTTTTTTTGTTCTTCTATTTGTTTTTTTAATTCTTCTATTTTTTCTTTAATTATATCTTCTGGTTTGGGATTTGACATTTTATATCTCCTTAATAAGCTATATTAACTACTCCACTAGGAACTGGAGGTTCTACCGTTTCGTATGTATAATGATAACCCATATCTACTGTTCCTGTATCTAAAATTACATTATCAATATCTGTTCCTTTATCATTTAATTCTGCTGCAACTGCAGTTTGAGACCCAGAATCTACACAAGGAGAAATATCTTGGTCTAAATAAAAAGCTAATTCTCCTAATCCCTTAGAAACAAATTTTGGGTCTAATAATATATCGTGTTCACCTAAATTAATATAAATAGTATTTGCAGTATGATAACAATTATAATCCGAGATTATAATATCTACTGGATATTCAAATATTTTAATGCAATCTTTAAAAATACAATTGCTAAGAGTATAAACTGGATTGGTGAGATAAACAGCAAATACAAAAGTATACCCAATAAATGTGCAATTAAGAAATGTTTGCTGTAACGTTCCTGCTGCATAATAAACATAACCTTGTGCTGATGATGATTTGAACAAACAATTTATGGCGGTTATATTACATCCCATAATAGGAGAAGAATTTGATACATTTGGTTTATAAACTTCCCAAAATATAGTATTTTTCATCGTAACATCAGGAAAAGCATAAATACTCATACCATGACAAAATTTAAAAATACAATTATCTATAATTAAATGGTCTTTATTACCTATCAGTACATTCCAGTTATCTTCAAATTCACAATGATTAAAATACATTGTTCCAATTGCAGCATAATAACAAAAAATTGTTGCACCATAACCAAAGTTTCCACCATGACGGAAAATAGTATAGTTAAAATGATTATCACTATCTCTTGTTTCAATTTCAATTCCATCATAATTAGGAATACCTGTTGACCCATCTATTATTTCACCAATCGTATCATCATTCTTACTTGTAAAATAAACTTCGTGTCCTTTAGTTCCGTTAGTAGTAATAATTCCTGAACCATATGCCCAAAATCCCATTATGCTTAAACCCTTAACAATAACATCTAGCTCTAAAGTTAGATTATAACTTCCTAAATCAATTCCACCTATAATATAATATGTCCCCGTTGTCCATACTTCGTCTGTAGTTAAAGCTCCACTTTTTGTACTATAATTTATAATAATTTCTGAAGTTTCAATATTAGAAATTTTAACCATTTCTACCAAATAATTTTTATTATCTTTTATTATAAACTTACGAATAATTCTTTGGTCATCAAGAATATCTAGTAATGGTTGATTAAATTCTGTTACTGCACAGATATATTCTTTAGTTGTAGTAGGTAATAAATTTTTGTCGGGTATTACTATTCTTTGTATAAATTCTCCAAATATTTTTTCATATTCTACATAACCATATTGTAATGCTGTAAATAATGCTCTATCACCATCTAAAACTGGAGCTGTACTATCTGGAGCATCGAAGATTTCAAAATCTTCTCCAGATTCGGAACAATAACCAATCCCTATAAAACTAGATAAGTAAGTTGTTCCATCTTTTTCGTATTTTATTGTTCCTATTAATTCTTTACCTATATATACCTTTGCATCACCTTCATCATTTTTAAAATCATAATTAGAGTCGATAATCGAAGCAAAACTATTTGTAGTTTCTTTCCAAATTCCATTATCTAAATAAGCAATACCACCGCCTTTTTCGGTATATTTAAGAGCATTAGAATTGTCTCTAACTTCTATAGTATGATTATTTATTATTTGTCTTATCATTTTAATTTCCTAGTTGACAATGTAAAACTACAGTAACATCTTGTCCTGCTATAGTAGACCCAACTTGGTCTATATCTATAGTTATAATATCGCCTTCAACTAATGCAATTGTATCAAAATTTTCTTGAGTTCCAGAATTTGCACTAGCAGCTATTGTTAATCTATTTGCTGGTGTAGAATTCCATATACTTGTACCGTTTAATTTAATATCAAATATTACGTCTGCATCTGTTGGTGCTGTTTTTGCATAAGCAAATGCTTTAAGTATCGTTCCGTCTTTTGGAACAATTAATGCATTAGTTACATTTTCAGCCTGAACTAAAGGAGTTCCTAAACCTAATAAAAATGTAAAATCTTTTATCATTATTAATTGGTCTAATCTTATTCCATCAACTGATAAATCTCTACCATCTATTTTTTTACCAGAGTCTACCGACAAATCTTCTTTAAGTTCTCCGTTATCTATCAGAGTATTTACTACAATACCTAGAGCTTCACATATTTCTATTTCACTTATAAGTGTAATATCTCCACTTGTCATATAAAGTCTATAATAACGATATGCTACAGCATTAGCAAATAAATATTCTTGCCAGTTGTCGTTATGTTCCTGCGTTCCTGAATATAAATCAGCCCAGATACTATCATCATTAGAACCTTGTAATGTAAAATCATGAAGATAACCAGATACTGCAATTAATCTTAATTTTCTTGCTGTTTTTGTAACACCAACTCCTAAATCATATTTCCACCAAGCTGGCATATATGTATTCTGATACCAATAATCATTAATATTTAAATTACAAGCAGTACCAGGAGGATACATACTAGAAATAGCAGAAGCAGTTCCACCAGTAATAAAACTAGCACCATAACCAATTATCTCACTATCAGCCAATAATACTTTGTCTGTATTTTGTAAATGTTTTGAATCAACCGCTAATTTTGCATTAGCAGCAGTAACTTCGTTTGCAGTTCCTTTTGCTAAATATGTATCTTCACCTCGTGCGTGTCCTTTTCCCATTTTAAATATCTCCTATAGTCTTGCCTACCCGACTTTCATCGAGCCATATGTTTCTGCTAACTATCATTTTATTTGGGAGAGAAGATTTCTCTTCTCTCTTTTTATATTAACCTAATTCAACAGCGACCTGGTCGCCTGAACCTCTTCTAAATAATAAATAAACTCTATTACTATCATCAGTATCAATCCAAATAGCCATTCTATTATCTGCTGTTAATGTTGGTTCTGTTGTTTGTGAAAAAACTTGAATAGATAATTCTCCAGCTATAGCAAAATTACCGTTTGTACCTGTATCAGTATTTGGAGAATGTTTTTTTTGTACCGCATCATAAATATTTGCAGGAGTAGATACATTAGCATCATTCATATCGCCTATACTACCTATTTTAATTGCATCTCCTCCACCGTATGTTCTAAAATATCTTTTTTGTGTCTGATTATGATATTCTACATATGAATAAAATACATTATTTACAGCATTTGCAAATATATAACCATCATGTTCAACATAACCATCATTATTTAACGAATTAGAAGTAAATCTATAATCAACTGGAATAGAACCGTTAATATTTTGTTGAGAATATATTTTACTTCCAGCTATTGCAGTAACATCTGTTTCTATACCTGATTTTGTAAATTTACAACCAACTACAGATACTTCATTACCCTGTACTAAACTACAATTAGAAATATTATTAGAATCAAAAGTAAGTAATAAACAATATATATTCATTCCTTTACTATTATTTGTATTCTTAACTATACAACCTACATTAACTCCAAAACCTGTTGAACTTGCTTTCCAAATTACATCATCTGGATTGAATGTAGAACTAAATATTTGGTAATTAAAATAATGAGAAGAATCTTGTCTATTTCTTGGTTGAAATTGTTCTGTATAAATTCCAGGTGCTAATGATATACCAACCGATTGACCATTTAAATTATCAGGAATAAGTACATCTGCTCTTGCAATTGTTTTAAGTGGTAATAAGGCAGTCAATCCTGAATTAATATCGAGTCCTAAAACTGGGTCTACATAATATGTAGTCCAACTTGCAAATAATTTTTTTGTAATTTCACTTGCGTTTATTTGATTAACTCCACCATAATCTAAATATTGGTCTGAATTTTGTGTATGAGTTTTTAAATAATCAGCATCTCTAACCCAATTAATCCCATCACAAACATATACTTTCTTTTCATCAGCTGCTAAAGCAGCAAATCCTTCTTTCTTAGTTATAAAATCATAAGTAGCACCATTGTAGACTGCAATATCATTTGCATTAGGTGTCCAAATTGTAGTTCTAAAATAATCTCCAGTATCTATATGAGCATTTCTATAGACTGTAACTGGATTTCCACATTCATCTGTAAAAGTTGTAGAACCATCTGCTCCGAAACAATGTAATAATAATATTGTATTAGCATCTACAGCATTTATTGTAGTAGAAGGAGTATAATTTCCAGCATATCTGGATATATTACTCATTTTTATTTCACCTAATCTACCCCGATGACAATAAGCACCATTAGGATTAGGAACACCACCAATACCACCATAAGTAGCTATAGTTAATTTAGCATCTGTATCAAAAAGAGTTACTCCAGTCATATCAGCAGTTATTCCTAACTGAACTCCATCTCTAAAAAACTTTAAATCATTACCAGTTCTTTGAATACAGATTCTATATTTTATTCCTGTTGTAATTGTATCATTATAGAATTTAGAAATAGCAGCAATACCATTAATACTATAATCAAATCTCCATTGATAAAGTCCACCACCAGCTGGGATAACACCAAGTCTCCAAACTCTTTTAGCATTAGCATTTTCATATTGACCCACTAAAGAATCAAAAACGGTTGGCATTATATCGAGAGTTAAATCTATTTCATAACAAAATTCTCCGCTACCTGGTTTTAAAGTCGAAGTTATAGGAATAGTAAGGTAATCTCCTACTGAACCACCTGCTGCAGTAAATAAACCAGATGCTGGTGGAGTAATTAAATATTTATCTCCCGAAACTGCAGAAACTGGAGGAAAAGCTATTGCACTTTTAACAAATGATGCTTTTGTATTATTTACTGAATCTTCATAATCAGCTTTTGTAATAGAACCGCCACTTTTAAACGTGATAGAATCATCTTTTAAATTAACTATACTATGGTCATTCATATCCAAATCAGCAGTTAAAGCACCTAATCTTGTAGTTGTTCTATTTATTATTGACCCTACATTTTCGGTTACAACTGAACCACCATCCGTATCAGCATCTATATTTAAAGTTGCACCGCTATTTACAATAAATTTTGAATTACCAGCTCTATCACCATAAGCCGAAGCTATAATAGTTCCATTCAATGTAACTTGAAATGGGTCATTTATATCTGCATTATTAATATTAAATTCTTTATTAGTTGCTATAAATGTAGAATAATAACCACCGCCCATTAAATAGGCATATACATTAGTTAATGTAGCATTAGCATACCAAAGACCTCCAAATACCTGCAAGTATTCATCATCGGTAGGAACTGTCGGATTGAATGTCCAAGTAGTACCAGTTACATTACAATCTATACAATTAATAGCAATGTGTGATGCTAAACAAGTAAGACCTCCACTTATTCTTAAACCGATAAATGTAATCTGTTCTGGAGTAGGAGATGAAGGATTTGTTACTGTTATCGCACCAGATATTCTTCCACCTTGAAGACCGCTACTTCTAAAAGTAAGATATGGTTTGTTTATCGCTAAAGCATCTGTATAATACGCACCAGGTGCAATTTCAATTAAATATTTATTAGTTATAGAAGGACTAATTGTAGCATCTATAGCATCTTGTATTTTTTTAAATGGTTTTGTAATTGAACCGTTTGCTGTATAAGAATCTCCACGATTTCCGTCAACATATAATGTATTTGTAACTGCAGTAGTTAAATATTTATCAGTTTCTTGTGTATGCTTTTTAGAAACAGCATCATCAATATCGGATACTGAAGAAGAAGGTCTACCAGTAATTGCTGTCCAATTTAAATCTATAATGTCTCCCTGGTCAATCCAGGAAACACCATCCCAAACATAAAGATGTCCGGCATCATTTGTAATTCTAGCATCATTTTGAGTATTTCCAACTGCAGGTAGGGCAGCAACATTAGCAACTCCTGGTTTAAAAGTAATAACTAAACCAGACGGTACTAGATTGAATTGCCCCGTCCTAGTATTTAATTTCTGTTTATAAAGACTCATTTTTGGATTCTCCCTTTTTTAAGTTAAGAATTTTTATACATTGGGGTCTACTAATGTATTTGGATAATCGTATGTTTTTGTGGCTCTAGCTGCAAAAATAGTATCAAAATTTCCAGCACCTAAATAATATTTTGCTGACATTCCATCTTTTGGAAATCTAGCAATTAAAATAGTACCTTTTCTAGTCATATAGCCAACATAATCATAAACTAAATCTGTTTCGTCTACTTTGATAAATAGAAAATTTTGCTGACCGAAGCTAAGGCTCTTATCCACCATTTTATTTCTCTCCTTTTATTTATTTTTAACTTTCAATTCCATAAATACTTCTCATGAAGCAAATATTTCCTTGATTTAAAATATATTCATTTCCAGATTCTGCTAAAGCAATTCGTAATTCGTATATATAATTTCCAACTAAATTTTCTGTTTCTAGTTTTTCTACTTCAATCAATGTATTTCCACATGCTGGATTAGTTAAGTCTGTAATTGTTTTATTAATTATAGCATCATCATCTTTATCAGTTGGATTTGATTTAACTAAGAATGTTACTGCAGCCCCACTTATATCAACTAATAAATCATCTTCGTCATAGCAGTAAATGTTAATTATATTTAATGCATTACTACGGAAAAGTAAATCTACTTGCTTATCTTCTTCGTATGATTTTTTATAAGTGATATAAGTATTGATTCTCATGTTTTTCCTTTATTATATTGCTGGATATACTTCTATAGAATTTATTACTGTCTTTTCTAATAAATCTAATTCATTTTCTTCTGGATTTAATTCTATAAATATTTCTTTTCTTATTCCCATATCTCGTGATTTAATTAAATATTTATAAACACATCCATTATCATTTGAAGATTTTAAATATAAAGAACTATGAACATATGCGTCATCAGAACTTATTATATTTAAAAATTCAGTTACTATCATTTTAACCTCTTGGATTTAAGACACCTGATAAACTTAATAATCTAGATTTTGCTCCAGCATTTGTACTACGATATTGTAATTTTATACTAGTAGCTGGAGGAATAAATATTGTTCCCGAATCTGCTTTTTGTTCATATTCTATATTTGCTGTAGTTAATAATAAATAATTTATTTCTTTATTAACATAAATATCAAATGCTCCTGCTTGTCCTGTTCTTGTATGAGTTACATTTGTTATATCGATTATTCCAAAATCTCCTGCAGCTAGAGTAACTTCAAGTCTAGTTCCGACTACAGAATTTTTTTTAATTGTAACTGTGGCTGTTTTACCAATAGTACCTGCTTGATTTGTATATGTAATTGTAATAACATCATCTCCAACAGCACCTATTAATGTAGTTACATATACATACATCTTAGCATAAAAATCTGGAAGAACAACTGAAGTGCTATCTGTAAAAGTATTGGTTGCCGAATTATAATTTCCAAATGTTAAAGCAGAAACTACTCTTGCTTCATCTAGTGCTTGTGTAGAAGTAGAAAAAAATAAAGACGGACTAAAATCATATCCAGAAGGAATCGTATAAACTATACTATCTTGCCATTCATCAGCATTTATTGGTGTAGAATTAATAACATCATAAATTAAATTTAACATAATAGATGCAGTTCTTGGAGCTAATTCTACCTTTAAATTCCCTGATTGACTTAATGTTCTTGGTAAACATTCTACTATAGGACAAAGAGAAGATTGTAATCTTAAATAAGTAGTAGTACTACCACCATTATTAGTAACTATTACTCTAAAATAAGAAGCGATTGCTTGAAATGTTCTTCCTTGACCTATATTAGCTAAACATGTCCAATTATCTATAATATCCCAATTAACATTATTTATAGATTGCTCAAGTTGAACGGTACAATTTTGGTCTGCTATAAAATTAATTTGTATTGAATTTACTCCTAAAGTAGATTCTCCAATTCCTGTAAAACTAGCACCGGAATTAAGATTAGATGTAGAATTATTTGACCCAGAAATAGTAACTTTTTGTTTAACATTAACATTACCTTCTACTGTTCCTTCTATACTAATAATATTATAATTATTTATTTGAGCAGAATGAATAAGAAAATCAGTAGAAGATGCAACACTCGTTCCATTTGTTACTCTAAATCTAGCATATAGTGATATATATAAATCGGGTATATTATTATTATGTACACCCATTAAAACTAAATTATCAGTATTTCTTCCTACATAAAATTCTACTTGTTTTCCATTATGAACTATTCTATAAGTTAAATTTTCGCTAGTATTCATTCCATATGGTAATAATACTTGAATGTTAGCTCCTTCATCGCCTCCGGTATCAAATGAAGACTGTGATTCTAATGCTACTTTAGTATTATCTGTTCCAAAGAAATGAAATCTAACTCTCTGTGCAGCATTTGGTGTTGCTGAACTTGATAAACCAAAATATAAATCTTGATTTAATATTCTTT
>Ga0315284_10007510_pt1 | contig 15580 bp, 13 predicted proteins | sample YL17G09_16_MG_FD_203696 | JGI IMG/M metagenome (GOLD analysis project Ga0315284, IMG submission 203696) | Sediment microbial communities from Yellowstone Lake, YNP, Wyoming, USA - YL17G09_16 | ecosystem: Environmental > Aquatic > Freshwater > Lake > Sediment | place: USA: Wyoming | collected... | reverse complement strand
CCAGTACGTCGTTCTTGGGGCTCCATTTATAGATTATCTTTGGATAGTATTTTACGTCTCCGGTGCCTTTATTTTCTCTGGGTACGAATTCCCCCATTTCGAAAACCCTTCTGAAACCTCTTCTACGGTCCCGGAACATGACCACGTTCAGGTGGACTGAATCCAGCGTGCTGTGCGGTATGCTTATCGGAGGATTGGTGAGCCTGCTGATAGTCTGGGCGCATGTGTCGGCGTGCAGGGTCGCATATACCGAGTGGCCTGTGTGCATGGCTTCGAACAATACCTCAGCTTCCCTCTGCTTTCTGATCTCTCCCACTATTATCCTGTCAGGCCTCATCCTCATCGTGTTTACAAGGAGGTCGAGCATCGTCACTTCGCCTTTTCCTTCATGGTTGGGCTCTCTTGTAAGGAGCGGGCACCAGTACAGGAAGTCGGGTAATTGGAGCTCTTTTGTGTCTTCTATTGAGATTATCCGGTGGTTTGGCTGTATGAAGGGCATGCATGTATTGAGGAAAGACGTTTTCCCGGACGCGGTGCCTCCGGATATTATGATGTTCATCTCGTATTGCATTGCCAGCCATATCAAGGCCATCGCTTCAGAACTTATGGTCCTGTTCCTTATCATGTCTGTGGCGGTCCAAGGGTCTCTTACGAACTTCCTGATGGTTATGGTGTGGCCTTTTATCGATATGGGGTTTAACGTGGCATTTACCCGATCTCCGTTGGATAGGTATGCGTCAAGCCTTGGGTTCAGGGTTGTTATCTCGCGGCCTACCTGTCTTGCTATCATGTGCGCATAGTCTAATGTGTCGTTTTCCGATTCCATCTGTATGTTCGTATTCATCCAGCCGTATTTCTTGTGGTACACTCTTACGGGTTCCCTTACGGAGTTTATGACTATTTCCTCGATGTAGTTGTCGTTGAGCAAGAATTCCATGTCTCCGAGGCCTAGGGTATCGTTGATCAATATCTGTATCAGGTGGTCTTTGAGTTCGGGCTTCATACTCAAGAGTTCTTTTTGGAGGAGTCTTCCCGCCTCTTGGGCCAGGACGTTTCTCAGTTCTTTCATTACCTGGGGGTCGGAGAACATATTGCTGCTTAAGTCCATAGAAGAAAGTATCCTCTCCTTTATGTCGCGGATGAGGGCGACCGTAGCTATTCCGATCTCTGGCAGAAGGAGGTTGTAGTATGTGAGCCTTTTACGCGCTGTTATTTCTACTTTTGTTTTTAGCTTTCCTGATGAAATCTCGTAGGTTTCCAGTAATCGTCTTTTGTGGTCTGCTATTTCTTTGTTGTTTGTGTATTGCAGGACTTCTTTCGGATTTGCATAGCTGTACATTTTTTAGTTTTTTGGGCAGTAATAGCTATTGGGTTGAGTAAACATTGGAGCACAATATTAATAAATGCTATATTCTGTTCATATAATTGTCTGTATGCCTACATAATAACCATCGTTTATTATATTTTCTTGGTTCTTAATAAGACGAGAAAATCAGGGAATTATTTTAACTTGAATTTATGAATTGCGATCATCTCTTTCCCAGCGTCCTCTTGGACCTTAGCACCTTGTGGTATTTTACCGCAAACCTGTGGGCTTCGTCGCGTATGTTCTGCAGCAGCCTGATGGCGCGCGTTTTATGGTCGAGCTGCTGCGGCTCGGCAAGGCCCGGATAATAGATCTCCTCCCGTTTTTTCGCAAGCCCTATCACAGGTATCCTAAGGTTTAGTCCGTGCAATTCCTTGAAGGCGGCCGATAGCTGCATCCTTCCCCCGTCTATCACGATAAGGTCTGGAAGTTCTTTCTCCTCTTCTATTAGTCGGCTGTATCGTCTGCGCACGACTTCGGCTATCATGGCCGGGTCGTCTATGCCTTCTATGGTTTTTATTTTGAAGCGCCGGTAATTGGATTTATCCGGTTTCCCGTCCCGGAACCTGACAATGGATCCTACGCTGTCTGCGCCCTGTATGTGCGATATGTCGAATGCCTCTACTATCTTGGGTCTTTTTTCAAGGCCGAGCCTTTCTTTAAGGTCCTGGAGGTTTAACTCGTCTTCTTTGTAGAGTTTTTCGACATTCCTTTTCACAAGGTCCAGCAAGTCTTTTTTCTCGCCTTTTTGCGGGACTGCGATTCTGATGGCCGCGCCCTTCTTCTCTGAAAGGTACGAAACCAGTGCCAGGCTGATTTTCTCTGGCAGGATCAGTTCCTTGGGTATCTCCCCTTCTGAATAGTATTGCAGTATGAATTCTTCAAGGAAATCGGGATGGTAGTTAAACTCGTATTCGTCCTTTCCGGACAGCACGCCTCTGTAGGCGTTGAAGACCGCGAGATGCACGACGGAGCCGTCCGCCACGTAATTGATTATGTCCTGATCATATCTCCTCAAGGTTTCCATGTTCTGCTTTTCCTGCAGTGATTCAATAGCTTTGATCTGGTCCCGGAGCGTTTTGGCCTGTTCGTATTCCTGACTTTTTGAGGCGGCGTTCATCCTCGCCTTAAGATCCTTAAGGAGTTCTTTGTTCCTTCCGTTGAGCAGTTTCTTTACGTCTTCTATCTGCGTCATGTATCCCTCCTCGGATACTTTGCCCGTGCATGGCGCGCTGCAGTACTCCATGTCTTCGCGGAGGCATTTCTTCCTGGGCATTTTCCTGCACGTCCGTATCCTCATTATGTTGCCTGCGAGACGCAGCAGGGCATCCCTTTTTTCGGCCGAGACGAAAGGCCCGAAGTATATGCCGTCGGCGTCTTTACGGCGCGCGAGCACCAGACGCGGGTATTCCTCATTCGTCAGCATGATATGGGCGTACCTCTTAGAGTCTCTCAGGTCTATGTTATACTTGGGCAGGTATTTCTTGATCAGATTGTTCTCCAGAATAAGGGCTTCTCTCTCGTTTCCGGTGATTATGTAGTCGATCGACGTTATATTTTCAACGAGGTTCTGGGTCTTGGAATCGAGGTCGTTCTTCCGGAAATAAGACGACACCCTTTTTTTCAGGTCCTTGGCCTTGCCTACGTAGATGACCCTGCCGGAATCGTCCTTATAGATGTAGCAGCCGGGCTCGTGGGGCAGATGCTGGTTATCCATACCTTTTTTTTGTTTACTATATAGGTTTTCTGCCGCTATTTATCCGGAAAGACTTAATACCTTATCGGTTTAAACGATGGACCCAAAATATGTGAAACCCCTGGTCTGGAACTTCTGCGTCGTAGGCGGGAAAGACGCATGGAAAGAGGTTGTTTACTCTGCAAGGATGAGCGGCGTTCCCGCTGAAGTAAAGGATGCCGATGTTTTCAAGATGATGGTGAGGAACGATTACAGTTCGTCGCTCGAACACATCATCATAAAATTCGACGTAAGGCTTTCTAAAGGAAACGCTCCGGAATTCCTCGAACACCGCATGGTCAGTCATTCGGGCTATTCGACCCGGTATACAGAAGTTTCCAAAGGCATCGGCAAGGAAGAGCCGGCCTACGAAGTCATACTGCCGCTGCACCTAATAAAGGATCCGGCGGTCGCGGACATGTTAAAAGGCTCGGTCAAGGATTCCGTCCAGAACTACATCGAGATGCTTTCCCTGAAAGCCCCGAGGGAAATAGCGCGTTACGCCCTGCCATTCTCCCAAGCGGTGGGTATCTATCATGTGACCCTGAATCTACGATCTCTCCTGAATATGCTCTCACTGCGCCTTTGCGTCCGTTCCTCGCCGGAGTTCAGGTGCATTGCAGCCCAGTTATACTTCGGCCTTTTGGAGGAGATGCCTGAACTAAGGGGCCTTTTAGGGTGCAGGGGATTTATGAAAGGCGTATGCCCTGAGAATGACGTGACCGGCGTTCGAACCGGAGAACAGCATTCCTTCTATCCTGTTTGTCCCTTTAAAGCCCCGAAGACCGAGGTCTATATCCCCACAACCAAAGAGCTTCGTTCTGGTCCTGCCTCGGAGAGATTCAACAAAGAGAAAGCCGTAGAACTCCAGGAAAAGCTTTTCAGTAAATGGGCTGATTGGAGGTAAATGTCCAAAATACATAAAAATGGATAAATTATACAAAGAGTCAGAGACCGGCTGCTGTAAAAGATTCGATCCCGGGCCATGGGATGGGAAAGAGATAAAATGGGAAAACAAACTGTTCCTGAGAGACCATGTGAGGAGCGTCTTACACATTCCTCTGAATTTCGGAAAAGTAATGGTAACAAATATGGAGAAGATAGCGCAGGCCGGCGCCTTGGCTCCGGAACCGGTCATGCTTTCAGACGAGAAATCCCTCTGGGGAGCCGACGTCTATATCGCAGTGTGTAAGGATGTTCCCGGAGCGCAGATGACAAAGATATCCGGCACCTTTCTCTCTAAGGTTTTTGAAGGCTCATACAAGGACATGGGTAAATGGATCGAGGAGATGGAGGTTTATGCGAAGTCCAAGAGTAAAGAAGTCAAGAAGATGTATTTTTTCTATACTACCTGCCCTGCATGCGCCAAGATCTATGGAAAGAATTATACCGTGCTACTGGCGGAGATATGATTACAAAATCGGCACATACCTCGACCTTTAGGTCGAGGATTGAGAATATGTCTCTATGCCGATTTTGAAAGCAATACTCCGGCCTTTAGGCCGGAGTATTTTATTCAGGGAAGAGAAGCGAATAACTCCCTCTGCCAGTTCCTCAGGCAATTGACATGACCTGTCAGGGCGATATCCTGCATCTGTTCCTTGCTGAGCAGGAGGTGTTTCTGTATCCCTAACTTGACAGCTGCCGCATCTCTGATCTCGGACAGCTTTTTCAGCCGCTCTGACTGTTTTGGCGTGTAATGAACTTTTTTTATCGGGATCTTGGGTATCGCGCATTTACGTCCCTCCTCTACCGCGTCATAGAGCATCCTTGCATTCTTCCTGACTATCGGGTGGACACCTCGTATGTTTTTCCATTCATCGATCGATTTCGGAGGGTTCTTGACGAGTTCTGTAAGCCTTTTGGTGCTTATCACGAAATAAGGCGGCTTGTTCGCTTCCTTGGCCATTTTCTTTCGAAGCTCGAACAGATGCTGGAGCACTGAACGCTCAAGGTCTGTAAAAAAACTGCTGCCCGGGAAGTCCATAAAGGTCTTCTCTAAATAGATCAGGCCCTTAGTCTCTACGACCGAAAACTCCTCCTGAACCCAGGAAAGCCGGCAGAGTTTGAGAAGGTCTTCAGAGAGGATATCGCGCAGCCTGGGAAGGTATTTTGTGTCTCCAACGGCATATGAGAGCATGCCTTCCGTTAGCGGCCTTTTCGTCCAGTCGACCATCTGGAAGTGGTTCTGTTTCTCTACGCCGAAAAATTCCTTAAGCAGGGCGCCGAGGCCGAGCTCTTTTTTCCCCAGAAAATGCGCGGCTATCTGGGTGTCGAATATGTTATTCGGCCTGCACCGGAATTGGTGGTAGAGCATCATAAGATCGAAGCTTGAGTCGTGGAATATCTTCTCTATGTGTGGGTCTTCAAGGATCGTCAGCAGGGGCTCTATCTGCTGCAGCGCCAGGACGTCGACGATCCAGTGGCGTTCACGCGAGGATACCTGTATTATTGAGATGTATGTCCCGTAGTAGTGCAGGTTGTTTTCGCATTCCAGGTCTATTCCAAGGATCTTGCATTTGCTCCAGTGCCTGTGCGCTTCTTCCAAGCCTTCCTGAGAATCTATAAAAGTGTATTCCTCCATCCTAAGCCTTTGTGATAATTAAATTGTCGCCTTCCTTTAAGACCTTTAGGGCGTAATCGAATCGGTCAAGGCTTGTTGAATAGAAAAAGTCTTGCTGCGGGAAATCGGGATTTCCGTTAAAGAACCTTTTAGCGCTCTCGGTATTCCTGAGATATTCCAATAGATTTTCGTAATTACCCAGTTTATTCTCAAGAAGGCAGCGCAGATAATCCGCGCATAGCTCATCCTCTTCAGTTGGTGTCTTTCCCTCCCAACCCATGGGTACGAGAGAGACTAGGCTATTATTGTTGTTTCGTATGTATTTCACGGTCGCGCCTGCGTTCACAAAACCCGTGAATAGTATCTCGTGCGCATTCCTGGCCTTCAATATCCCATGCGTCCCGGAACTGGTCTTAAAGACTACAGTCTTACCTGAGAAATCCTGACCGTCAATCCCGGAAGGGGAATTCCCGAAATCAAAACCTTTCACAAAAAGGCCATGCCTCTCGCCTATCAGGATGTATGATGGATCATTCTTCTTCAGCTCGAAAGCGTGCTTAAGGCTCTTCGCTACGATGATCCTCTCAGCGCCTGCGCCGAAGACATAGCAGGCCGTGGTCGCGGCCCGAAAGACGTCGATAATGACCGCGGTGCCTCGGGCCCTGGCGGCGCCGTCCAAAAGAGAAAGAGAAGCGATCTCCATTTTATCGGTAGATGTCGTCGTGATGCGCGAATCTCTCGAATATGACTTTTTTGCCGCTGACTCTGAAAGTAAGAATGAAACTGCCCACATGGACCCTTTTCAGATGGCTCATACCGCCCTGCAGGTTCTTAAAGTGCTCGATGCCTCTTTCATCCAGGCTGATTATCTGGTCGATCTTCTTCCTCAAAGCAACAGCCAAGGATTTGTCCCTGCTTGCCAGCTTGTCGAGCGTCCTCTCAAGATCTTCGGATAACTCGAAATCAAAGCTCATTTTAGGCCCATCAGTTCATCCAGCTCCTTTAGGGTCATCTTTTTGTGCGGGCCTTTTTGTATCTCTTTCAGTTTCTTTACAAAGTCCTCCCTGAGAGGCAGCTCGTCCACCGGGTGCCAGTCGATCTCCTCGCAGAACCTTTGGTCCTCGTCTGATATCTTCTTTGTCTTCAGGTACTTCTCAAATATCTCCTTTCTCCTGACTTCCTCGCGCGCGACCTCGGACCAGTTGATCCAAGGATAACGCTTGAGTTCTTTCTTGAAGGAATCATTCACTGACAATATCACGCTCGCCATTTTCTTAGATCCTCCCCTCGTTCACAAGCTGCTCGAATTTCTCAAGCTGCGCAAGCCGCACCTCGAAGCGCTGCTTGATGTATTCAGGCCAGTTGATCTCCGGGAGCTCGTTCATCTTTTTCTTTAGATCGTCCGGGATATGCACGGTGAAAGAAGCCATCTTTTGATACACAAGATTATGTATATAAAATAGATTATGTGGATAAAAATCACCCACATCTGAGACTTTCCTGATTAGATTATGTCATCTCTTCATGTGTTTTTTCAGATAAATCCCGGTATAACTTTTAGGATTCTCCGCGATCTCTTCGGGCGTCCCTTCGGCTATGATCTCTCCCCCTGCGTCGCCTCCTTCCGGACCGAGGTCGATTAAATAGTCTGCGGACTTGATAACGTCGAGATTGTGCTCTATCACGACGACGGTGTTTCCTTTGTCCACGAGCCTGTTCAGCACCGCCAATAGTTTCTTCACGTCATGGAAGTGTAGGCCCGTAGTCGGTTCGTCCAGCAAGTACAGGGTCCTCCCGGTATCTCTTTTCGCAAGCTCTCTTGTGAGTTTGATCCTCTGGGATTCGCCTCCGGACAAGGTTGTAGAGGACTGGCCTAGGCTTATGTAGCCTAATCCGACGTCGTTTAGGGTTTCGAGTTTATTTCTTATCGAGGGGATGTTCTCGAAAAGCTTTAAGGCTTCCTCGACCGTCATAGACAACACTTCTGCGATGTTCTTTCCCTTGTACCTGATGTCGAGTGTCTCCTTGTTATACCTTTTGCCTTTGCATTCCTCGCATTCCACGTAGACGTCCGGGAGGAAGTTCATCTCGATCTTTTTGACCCCGTCTCCTTCACAAGCTTCGCAGCGTCCGCCCTTGAGATTGAAAGAGAATCTTCCCGGGCTGTAGCCCCTTATCTTGCTCTCCTGGGTTTCTGCATAGACGCGCCTTACCTCGTCGAAGACCTTGGTATAGGTCGCAGGATTGCTTCTCGGTGTCCTGCCTATGGGGCTTTGGTCTATTATCAGGACCTTGTCTATGAATCCGTTGAATACGATCTTTTCGTGCCTGCCTGCTTCTTCCCTTGATCCATGCAGGTCCTTCATCAAGGCCTTATAGAGTATGTCGTAGATGAGTGTGGATTTGCCAGAGCCTGAAACACCGGTTATAAGGGTCAGGCATCCTGTCGGGATTTTCACGTCGAGGTTCTTCAGGTTGTGTTCCTTTGCGCCGAGTATTTCTATAAAGTCCTTCCCCGGTCTCCTATCATTCGGGGTTTCGATCGCCAGCCTGCCGGACAGATAGCCGCCCGTAAGAGATTTATCGTCTTTTGCAAGGTCTTTTGGGGTGCCCTCGAATACCACGTGTCCGCCGTGTATGCCTGCGCCCGGGCCTATGTCCACGACCCAGTCTGCAGTCTTTATGGTGTCCTCGTCATGCTCTACGACGATGAGCGTGTTTCCAAGGTCTCTGAGTTTCATGAGGGTCTCTACAAGCTTGTGGTTGTCTCTCTGATGTAAGCCGATGGAGGGCTCGTCAAGAACATACAGTACGCCCATAAGGTTTGAGCCGATCTGCGTGGCAAGCCTGATCCTCTGCCCCTCGCCCCCGGATAACGAGGCCGCACCCCTTGAAAGCGTGAGATAGCCAAGCCCTACCTCTTCAAGGAATGTAAGCCTTGCGATTATTTCCTTAAGGAGCTGTTTAGCGATGATCCTCTCCTTATCCGAGAGATCGATGGTCTTGAAAAAAACCAGGCAGTCCTTGACAGGCAAGTCTGTGACGTCGATTATGGATTTGCCGTTTACCTTTACGGCTAATACCTTCTTTTTAAGCCTCCTTCCATGGCAAACCGGGCAGGTCAGGATGCGCATGAACTTTTCCATCCATTCCTTCCTGCCTTCGGATTCGGTCTGCTTGTACAGGCGCTCCAGCATAGGGATAACTCCCTCGAATCCGCCGTAGTAGGAAAAAGACGAGTCCCCGGCGCGTGAAGTATAGTCAAACTTTATGTCTTTGTCGGTACCGTAGAATATTGTGTCAAGGGCTTCCTTGGGCAGAGTCCTGATAGGCGCGATCATCGAGAACTTGAATTTCCTGGCAACGCTCGCAAGCTGGCTGATCCTCCATCCGTCTACCATGCTCCCGAATGCCGCGATGCCTCCTTCCGCGACGCTCTTCTCCTTGTTCGGTATGATGAGGTCGGGATCGAATTCCATCTTTATTCCAAGGCCTTCGCATTCCTCGCAGGCTCCGAATGGGCTGTTGAAGGAGAACATCCTTGGTTGCAACTCTTCAAATGTCAGGCCGCATACAGGGCAGGCCATCAGCGACGAGTAAAGTTTCTCCTTCTTTGTTTTGGGGTCAAGGGCTATCAGCAGGCCTGCACCTTTTTTCAAAGCATTCTCAACGGCCTCGCCAAGCCTTGAAGAATCAGGGGATACAAGACGGTCGATAACGGCCTCTATGTCGTGCTTCTTGTATCTTTCCAGCGTTACCTTCTCATCAGTTGATACGATCTCCTTGTTCACGCGCGCCCTGGCATAGCCTTCCGCATTCAAGTCTTCAAGCACCTTCTCATAAGTCCCCTTCTTCTGCCGCACGACGGGTGCGAGTATGACGACTTCGCCCGTGAATTCATCGGCTATCGATTTAGAGACCCTCTCAGGGGTCTGGGAGGTGATGGCGATGTCATGGTCCGGACAGTAAGGAACGCCGAGCCTTGCATAGAATAGGCGCAGGTAGTCGTATATCTCTGTCACGGTTCCAACGGTCGACCTCGGATTCTTTGACGTTGTTTTCTGCTCTATTGATATCGCAGGAGAAAGACCTTCTATGCTGTCGACGTCGGGCTTGTTCATGAGCCCCAGGAACTGTCTGGCATAAGACGAAAGAGATTCTACATAACGCCTCTGCCCTTCGGCATAGATGGTGTCGAAAGCCAGCGTCGATTTCCCTGAGCCGGAGAGGCCTGAAAAGACTATCAGGCTGTCCCTTGGCAGAGTCAGACTAATATTTTTTAGGTTATGCTCGCGAGCACCTTTAATAACTAAATCCTTTGGGGTTTGTGTGCGCATCTTTATGTTTTTTTAATTAATGGTCTTGCCGGGGTGTAATCGTTTTACAGACTTACAGTTTTTTTTCAGACCTAAACGATAGAACATGGCTATTACACAGGCTATAGTATTCTTGATTTCCTGATTATAAATAAAATCTTCTCTCAACCGGCAGCCCAGGCAGTTATCAACGCCAGCACCTCAGACATATCGGCCTCGCCCGTAGACCACATAGTAATTGAGTCGATTATCTCTGAAACGGTTATTTCACCACACGGTGGGTAATCTCCTTTCATGCTGCATTCGCCTGCCAAGGTGGTGGAAGTAGTTGTTGATGACGTTGTGGTGGTGCTCGCAACCGTGCTCGTGGTTACAGTAGGCGGGGTCTGGGGACTCCAGGAAGCATAAAAGCTTAAACCGTCGTCCGTGATCTGCAACAGGTTTCCTCCATCAGAGTCTATCCTAAAGACGTTTGCGGTGTTGTCTGGATAAAATATGTCGAAGATGATCTGGTTTCCGCCAGGGGAAAATGTCGGGTTCTCTATCCGCCCGCTCTTCCCGGAAACCGAATACAGAGTCCAAGGGCTGCCGCCTGCTGAATCCGCCAGGCGTAAGTATGAAGTCTGCGGGAAAGTTGTGTCATAAAGGGAGTAAGAGTTCTGGATGAAGGCGATCAATGAACCGTCAGGCGACCACTCGGGGTTGGTGCAGGGCGTGAAGGGGTTTGCGCAGTCGACAATCCTCTGCCTGCTGCCGCCGTCCAGATTGCTGACAAGAACGTCCCTTACGGATAAACCCCCTCCCCAGCCGACATATACCAGTTTATCTTCTAGAGGCGACCAATCAGGGTCCCATATGGTGGAATCGGACGAAGGAGGATTCATGGAAACCTTGCCGCTCTGGTCAAGGTACATGCTCTCTATCTGGGTAGTAGTCGCGCCGGGCATGACGTGCAGGCTCTCCTGCGCGTATCTGGCATTATCAGGCGACCATCTGGGATGATATTTGTAGAAGACGCCGTCGCTGAGGTACAGGTTCACATTAGTCGTCGCCTGGCCGGCTGTTACGATAGTATCCCTGTAACTCCACTCGCTCCCGGTGCCGGAGGCTCGCACCCAACTGGTTTGAGCAGGCACGTTTGTTATGGTATAGAAGCCGTTATCGTCCGTGTAAACCGGCAATAAGACGCCCTTGGCCCTGACCCGGGTATTCGGTACAGGCGTATTCGTCACAGTGTCTGAATAAACCCTGCCGCTAATACTGCCGCATGGACACGAACCCGGTTCGCTGTACTCCCCAGTCAACGCGCTAAGAACGCCAGTTCTTAGATCATACAAAAAGACGTTGTTTATGTTCACGCTATAACCCGAATTATGATCCGAGTCAAAGAGTATCCGGGTGCCGTCATTAGACCATGAAGGATACTGCATGAGCGTAGCGTCGAGATATGTACGCCTCTGCTTGTTGCCGCCGTCGGGATCCATAGTCCAGAGATCATAGTACGTAGTGCCTCCCGACACATGAGCATTCACATACACGACGCTGCTGATCCCGTAAACAAGGCCGGCATAGTTCAGAAGAAACAAGACCGCCAGCAAGGGAAGCAAGATATTTTTCATGACACATCATACCCTATTTAGCCGATCGAGATATAAAAGCTTTAATGTATGCCTTTTTTAGACCCCGAATCTAAATGTTAAAGAAATAAAAATGCACGGCAAAAGATTCGGTAACCAGACAACCGAACAGATCGTAAAGCATCTGCAAACTCTTCTAGACCCTGAAGTGAGATACCACTTGTCGGTAGACCCTTTAGGGATACATTACACCATAATGGAGTCTACAGACGGGATCAAGAACTCTGGCAAGATACAGATGCGTCGTGAAGCAACGGAAGGCATGAGCAAGGGAATGAAAAAGCACATGAGCACTTGGAAAATGAAGAGGCCGAAGATCAGGTCGGTCAAGAAAGGCCGCACGGTAAACCTTAAAGGACAGATATACTAGATACCAAGCAAGAATTTCTCCAAAAACAATGCCTGAGAATGTATTAGCCCCGCCAGTAGTATATCCGATAAGTCCGAGTCCTTATTTTTATAGGGATAAAATGAAGCTCCAGAAAACAGTAAAAGGCCAATACTTCTTAACCGTCCCAGCGAAGATCGTCGAGGCTAAAGGATGGGATAAAGGTAAAAAATTAACTATCCGCTTTAACGAGCGCGGAAACCTCGAACTCGAAGAACAGAAATAAGAACAAAACTTTTATTTCACCTGTTAAGGTAGGGGCCAAAGGGTTCTTAGTGTATCTTTATAGGCGTTATTTAATTAAGGTTTCAATATATATCCAAAAGCGTGGAGAAAGAAATAGAGACAATGAAAAAGAGTATTTGTATTGCACTTATGGTGCTACTGTTATCTATTTGCGTAAACGCGACGAATATTACAACGGCTACGAGGACTTTTACAACCCCTATAACTTCTGGCGCCACTATAATAATCGCAATAGATATTAGTTCTGCGCATCCTATAACTCTTGGTGTTACCGAATATTATCCGGTTGGTTGGGTTGTAAGCGACATCACAGGCGGCGGAATAAACAGGAGCGATCCGGATAGAATTGAGTGGGGTATGTATTATCCTAATGGCACACTAGATACGATCCTTACTTACAAGGTAACTTCGCCAAACAATGCTTCAGGATATTACTACTTCAATGGATCTATCTATTCTCCAGGGGGCTCTAATTCAACAACATCAGGGTGTGCAGCCATTTATGTAATACAGTCTACAAGCACTACTACTTTAACCTCGACCACTACCTCCTCGACGACGAGCTCGTCAACAACCACCTCATCAACCACGACTACGACCGTCTCAGGATACTGTTCTTCAGCTAGCCAGAGTATGTCGTATGAGCACGTCAAGCGGGTCGTGCTGAACACTGGCGACAGGTCGTCGAGCGCAAGCTATTACTCGGACTATACGGGGACCGTTTTCACAACGTTGACGAACGGCCAGACGTATACGCTCAAGGTGGAGGGCTACGCCCCCAATGCTTTTACCGAATACGTGAAGGCCTGGATTGATTTCAACCAGGACCAGGACTTCAATGACACCGGGGAGGAAATAGACCTGGGCAGCCACACTTACACCGGAGCCGGAGCATACAATTTCTTGAACATCCTTACAGTGCCTCCGGCAGCACTCCAAGGAAATACAAGACTTAGGGTATCCATGAAATGGAGCACAGCACCTTCACCATGTGATAGTAGTATCTCGTACGGCGAAGTAGAAGACTACACGGTAACGATAAGCTCTGGCGGGACCACAACGACGTCAATTACGACAACCTCCACAACCACGACATCTACATCAACGACGTCTACAACCACGACAATGCTCTCGACGACTAGCACGACTTACGTAACTACTACAACAGTGCCTTCGTTTACAGTCACAGCCATACGTAATCTTCCATTGAATGTTAATCCAGGACAGAATTTTACAGTAACCATTCCAATAACCATGGGTTCGGGCGTGATTGGAGCGGGGGTTGTTGAAATTTTCCCAGCCGGATGGCCCGTTTCTGCAATATCTACCGGCGGCCATGCAAAAACCAGTCCAGACAGGGTTGAATGGATAATATTCACAGGAAGTAATCTTACCGATTCGACACTGAGCTATCAGCTTACGGTTCCAGTGAATGCCTCAGGCACTGCAAATTTTTCAGGTAATCTGTCCTTTTCCACAGGGTCTGAGAGTGTTATTACTCAAATAGGGGGAGCTAACAGCGTAAACATCCTTCAAGGATGCAGTTTAAAGGGCGATTACACGCCATGCGATACTGTAGAAGTGGTAGAAATAATTGATGCAATAGCATCATGGGCTACTGGAGGCAATATCACAATATCCGATGTATTGAACTTAATTAGTGCTTGGGCAACAGACACAGGGCAATAAAAAATTTTATTTAAAGCTTATCATGTAAAGATTTGGGATTATAAAAAATAGCCCCGCCAGGATTCGAACCTGAGTCACCCGGTCCAAAGCCGGGTAGGATTGGCCACTACCCCACGGGGCTGTTTTGCGTGGGTTAAAGAAGCGATGCGCCCGTCGGGATTTGAACCCGAGTTATCGGCTTTCTTCGTTTCGTCCCGTCATGGTTCTTCTGGGAATGAAATAATCCCTTAGAGGGAGGATTCCTTGGAAGGCCGAAGTCCTACCAGACTAGACTACGAGCGCTTGTCGTTTTTTATATACAAAATATAATACTTTTCAGTAATATATATTCCTTGAGAGGTTTGAAAAAAATGGATGGATTGATTGTTTTGAATTACAAGACGTATGATGAGACGACTGGTGACAAAGCTGTTATGCTTTCAAAGATCTGCGATTCTGTTGCTATGGAGACTGGCGCGAAGATAATCGTCGTGCCCCAGTTCACCGACATCTACAGGATATCTAAGGAAGTGAAGGTCCCTGTCTATGCCCAGCATGTCGATGACGTTAAGTTTGGCGGCTTTACCGGAAGCGTTTTGCCCGAGTCCGTGAAGGCTGCGGGTGCAACGGGTTCCCTGCTCAACCATTCCGAGAAGAGGCTGAAGCTCTCGGAGATCGATGCAGGCGTGCAGAAGCTTCGCGCACTGGGCATGGTGTCTATCGTCTGCACGAATAATATCGCCGTTTCCGTGGCTGCGGCCGCTTTAGGTCCTGATTACGTGGCTATCGAGCCGCCGGAGCTTATAGGGAGCGGCATATCGGTTGCCCAGGTCAAGCCCGAGGTCGTTTCCGGCAGTGTTGCCGCGGTCAAGAAGGTCAATCCCAAGGTCCGCGTTCTATGCGGCGCAGGCATCGGCAAAGGAGATGATGTGAGAAAGGCTCTGGAGCTTGGAACTGAAGGAGTCCTGCTGGCTTCGGGAGTGATTAAGGCGAAAGACCCTAGAGCGGTTTTGCTCGACCTTGTAAAGGGTTTGAAGTAGACGGATGGGGTGTCGTTCAAGGCATCAGCACGTTCATCCCTACCCCTTCTTTGAATTCTATGGGGTGGATGTTTTCACTGTGGGCTGTCGCTCTCATCTTTCTTATCATGAGGTTTCTGCTTGATTCTATGCCCACCATCACGTATTGTAGTGTGATTACGCCGTCTACCAGGAATTCCGATATAGTGTCCCTGCTCTGTCCTCCGCTCTGTGTTTCAACGAGTTCGGATACTATAAGGGAGGTGCAGTCCAGCTTTCTCAGCGAGGATATTACATTGGCAACGAGCAGTCTTGTCGCGACCGACACGTGTATCGGTGACGGCACTAATCTGTCCAGGCGGTCTTTGAGCGTGAACGATATGTCTATGTCTTCTATGGCTATGGGGTATGCGAGTATCATTGACAGGGAGTCCACCACTACCCGATCGTATCCGCCGTCTTTTATCTCGTTTACGAGGGCTTTCATGTTGAATTCTTTTATGTCCACGCACATGATGTGCAGTTTTCCTGATTCTATGTATTTGTATACGTCCCAGCCGAAGACGTTTGGCTGCAGGAGCACGTCTTCCACTTGTTCGTTGAATGCTATGTAGAGCCCTTTTTCCCCGTTCCTTGCGCCGT
>Ga0315284_10007509_pt1 | contig 15582 bp, 9 predicted proteins | sample YL17G09_16_MG_FD_203696 | JGI IMG/M metagenome (GOLD analysis project Ga0315284, IMG submission 203696) | Sediment microbial communities from Yellowstone Lake, YNP, Wyoming, USA - YL17G09_16 | ecosystem: Environmental > Aquatic > Freshwater > Lake > Sediment | place: USA: Wyoming | collected... | reverse complement strand
GTCAAAGGCCTTGGACAACTGCCGCTTCTCCTCCTCATGGGCTTCTTTCATCTGCCGCTTCATGCTCTCCACTTTCTCAGCCTTCAGCCAGTCCTTCTCGTTGAAGTTGGCGACTGCCTGGAGGGCCTCGTCCGCGGAGCGCTTCCACGCCGGAAGGTCTTCGACCCCGGTGAACAATTCGTCCACCACTTTGTACTGGTTTTGTAACCCTTCGAACTTTTCCCGGTGCCCCTTGCTCTCTTTCCCCAGATCAATAATTTTCTGGTACATTGAGGGGACATCCACCGGGACGTCCTTCCCGTCCTTGTCTACGTAAACGGGTTTCCCTTCTGCCAAAATTGCGTGACCGTCTGTATCAGTTTTCAAAGACCACATAGGCTTCCGCCTCCTTTAGCCCCCATCCGGGGGAGACTCCTCGGTGGGATCCCGTCCGGGATCCTCCGTTTGTATTGCTCTAATTATATATGTCTACCAAAACTTATAAAAGGTTTTTTTACCAATTACTGTTTTCCCAGTATTCTTTCCTCCGCCGCTACCTTATCATCAGCAACAAAACCCTTCGGAGGTTTGTCCGATTCGGATACCACCCGTAGCATTGGTCGGAATCGATTCGCCTGGTTAATATCAAACGGGAGCAAAGTGGATATCCCATCCACAAGAGAATACATTCTTTCCTGCTTGGAATCCCAAACTAAAGTTTCCTTAACCCCGGCCTCCTCCATCATCATGTACCGAGACATCTCCCCCTCCCTATATCGCAAACTTAAACATTTCATCCCGTGGGTTGTCGATCAGATCTTGTGCGGCAACATCATCCAACCACCCTACCTTGCTCGGACGATAATCTTCCCAAAGCACTTTTAGAAAATTACCCAGTTTCCCTTCACTCTTCTTCGGTAGCTCTTCATAGAACCATTTGGTTACCGTCTTCCTTTCCTCTAAAGTAAGAACCTCTTTGTTAAACGACTTCATGATTTCTTTCTCTACTATCGCCGGGGGCTTCCATCCGGTATTCTTTACCCAGTTTGATAACATCTCTGGGACCCCTAACTTTTCCAACCACACTTTAGGTAACCGTTCAATATTTTCCGGTGACAAAGAGAATCGCCAGGTCAAAGATTCCTTACCGTAGTCCTGAGTCCAAATAGCCTTCAACCGATGATCGTATTGTAACGGCAGGACCTCTATGTCAAGCCCTGCCTTTTTTACCGCAGCCTTTATTGCCGCCATTCCCTTTTTAGAAGGGGAGTAAATTGCTTCGATATCGGAGGAATCAAGTTTTCCGTATATTTGAGCCTCGGCATACTCCACCACCGATGCCAACTCGTCCATGGTCTTCGCACCGTACAAGGCTTTGCCCTTTCCCAACATCCCCCGCTGGAATTGGGTCATGGAGATCAAAGAGTCGGCGCTTGGTTGATTTACCGGGGAAGCCGGGGCAATTCTTATCCAGGTTCCGTCCCCTTTAGCCATATTTCCGTTGTAGGAATCACCAATGGTAAAAGTGGACCGGTCTTTTATCCCTGGCTTAAACTTTACAAAGGTATCTCCATATCCGAACCCGGTCATCTTCGGATTGTTCATCGAAGTAGAGGAAGACAAAAAACCATACTTTGGAAATTGGTCGTAATCTTTAATGTCGGCGGTAATCCCAAACATCGCCCGTTCTTTTGGTACCCTGGCTTCGGCCACCGTTTTAAAAGCCCCCTTGCCAGTTTCTAAACTATTTTTGAAACCACCATTCTTTATAAGGACAGATGTACGTAAAGTTGGCTCCTTAATTGCCATCCACACAGAGGACTCGTCCACCGCCCCTTTCAATCTCCGCTCCATCTCCGCTTTCGAAGTACCAAAAACCTCTTGGAAAAATTCTTCAGAGTCCCCCGAGTAGCCTCTTTCCTTGAGGATTCCTTCCGCTCCAGACATGAGGTTACCCTTCGCAGTTTTCCAATCGCCTGGAAGGTCCTTACTCAAAGGTTTCAATTCAGCCACCACCTCTTGGACTACAGGAGCCACCGGTAAAACCGGACCGGCAACCGCTCGCTCAAACCCACCAGCTTCCGCTTCCAGATCCCGCACTACTGACTGCCATCCCTCCGGGAGATCCAGACCCTTCTTCCATCGATTCATCCAGGAAGCAATAGAATTCCGCTTTCCACCCACGGACTCCGATATAGCGGTTGCGTTGAGCGGCTTTTTATCGACCAGGACGCTCCTCTGCCACGCCTGATACGCTTTAAACTTGGGGTCGTTACGAATGGCCTCCGGCAACTTATTGACCGGCATCACGCCAGCCCTATCGAATGCAGACTGGACCTCTATCCCACCCTCCGGGATCCATCCCTTCCGTACTGGTTGCCAATGGTGCCGACAATTGTAACCCCCACGATCGGACATCGCCGGACCCGACTTTCCCTGCCAAGCAAAGGTCCACCCCTGTATTTGTTCCTTGGTGTAGACGTTACCCGCCCGCTTGATACAAAAATCCCTGGAGTCCTTTATGATATTCCCGTAGTACAGGAAAGTGTCGAAGCCCAGATCCTCCGCCTTCTTCATCATCACTGCGTTGTGGAAATTCATGATCCCATCGTTCGCCATCTGCTCGGCGTACATCGATAGGGGGCGACCCCGAGCATCTTTATGACCAACGAGGGCTCCGGAGATCGCTGCGACCAGGGAACTGAAGGGCGCTTGAGCCACAACGTTATCGTACATGGCGGAAGCAATCTGATCCTGAGCCTTTTGTCCGTACTGGGAGTACTCGGCAAAGTCCCGCTTCTTGAGGGTGTCGATCATCTTCTTGTCGAGACCGGTAAACTCAGCCGCCTCCCCCATCTGCTTGTAGTAGTCCTGGATGAAGGGAAGATCCCTACGGTACTCGTCGACGGTGGTCCGGGCCGCCGCTCCATACTCCTCATCGAATAGGGTGGTCAGCTCGGTATGGATGCGTTGGGAAATGGCAAGGTTTGCTTTGGGTCCGACCAGGTTTCCGGCGTTGGTGGTCTGGAGGATAGATATACGGTCCACAATCCGTTTCTCAAGACTGGTGATTGCATCCTGTAGCCGCTGCTTGTGGAGCATGGACATTCGTTCCAGGAAATCATCCTGGTTGTCTGCGATCTGGAGGAGTCCTTCTTTGTCCATGACGGTCTCAATCAAGCGCGCCGGGGAGAAGGTCGGGGCGACCTATCCACATTGAAAGGAGGGCCAACAATATGGGAGATCCCTCCCCCCCGGCGCGCACTAACCTTTTTCTTGTCAGAAACTGGATCACTTTCCAGCCCCCGCTCGCTGCTTCAATTTGCTCGGTGGGACTTCCTCGTCTGACTCGTCTGGATCTAAATCCGGACTGGTATCCCCCTCCTCATCTCCCACGAGTTGGGCTTGGGCCAACTCAAGCTCCTGTCGGTAAAGTTCCTCCTCCGATGGGGCCGAGTCGATGTCCTTGTCAATCTCTGCCATCTCCTCTTCGCTCAAGGTCGGGAGCATCCGGCGGGCGACCATCTTCTGGAGGTACCGGCGGAACAACTCGGAAACCACAATCGACTTGGAGGTCAGGATGTTAGCAAGATCCTCCGCCAGATTCTCGATGTCGAAGTCCTGGGGGTACTCGAGTTCGATCTCAGAGTAGACCGAATCAAGACTCTGCCACCTTAGCCAGTAATAAAGGATCCTCCGGTGGGCTTTCTGAAGATTCCGGGCCTTGGCGGCAAGGCGGGCATTCAGCATTTGGAACTCTGTCCGAAGGGCGACCCCCGACTTTGCCTCCGCGGAGGTCTCGGTTGCCTGGAGTCCCCCGATATTTGCTGACCGATAGATCTCGGAGATCTTCTGAGCGATCCAGGTGACAATAGCGGTGATGGGTTCCTGAACCGCTGAGTCCAACCAATCCGGTTTCGACTCCGGGTGCTCCGGATCAAACTCCAGGATCACAGCCGGCCCGGTATCGTCCTGGGGTTCCACCCCGGAACCGGCTTCCTGCATTGGTTTGCGCATCATGGGGAAGGCGGCATAGTCCACCACCTCCTCCCCCTGACTCAGGTTCCGGATAATGCTAACGTCGATGTAAGCAATGTCCCCGATGTCGGAAACCCCGATCCCCTGGTAGCTTCCCTTCATGTTAAAGAGCCACACAAAGGGGATCTCCCCCAGTCGATTGTCGCCCTGAGCAACCAACTCGATCTCCTCCCCGGACATCGCGATGCTTCTTGTGCCGATAGCGGTCCCACCGGAGGCTGTCTTGCTCACGGTCCCGATGGTCATCGTCTTTTCCGGCTCCCTCCAGATCTCCCACGCCTCCCGAGTCCAGATCCGGTACTGACCATCGTCATCTTTTAGCTTGAGGTAAGACAAATACGGTCGGTTACTTTCGTCCCGCTCATACTCCCAGTCCAGGATGGAAGGGGGACGGTAGGCCGACAGGTACGGATAGATCCCCGCCTTTAATTCATCCGCAACTGTCTGGGTTTTGGTGGATGCCTTATCGATCAGAATACCCACGTGACCCTGGATAGAGGCAAAGCGGCTCTGCTCGAGCATAAAGTCGTTCAGATTGTCCTCCATCAAGTTGCAGTCCTTGACGAACTCTTGCCACTGCTTGTTCTTTGTCAGGACTTCGGGCATGGTGATCTTCGGTGCCTTACGGAATAGATAATGATTCAGCAAATCCACAATACTCTTGCTGTAGGCGAATCCGAAGGCCTGCTCCAGCCGCTTCTGGTAATTCTTGTAACTCTCCCGCTCGTGTCTTTTGATGGCGTTAATCCGGATCAGAGCGCGGGTCCCATCGTAGGCGGCTTGGGTAAAAGTCCACTCTTCGAGGAAGACGTCATAGTACTCATGGGTGGATTGTAATTCCTTCAGGTCCATTCGGAAACCTCCCTGCTGCTATTATCATATCGGTTACCCATAGGAATATAAATACTATTCTTTACTTCCACGGGATCTGGAGTCCGGGGGCAAACTTCTTCTTCACCGGATACTCTCGGTAGACATAGTAACCAACAGAATCTGTCAAGTGGGTCAGTTCCGGATCCAAATCCTTTTCGATCTCCCCGGAGCCCCCTTCTTTTAACCGGACACCTTCAAAATCGATCTTGGTGTGGGGAGCCCGGACCGGATCAACCACCATCCGGATCTCCCCGGTCATGGAGAGAAGTCGGGAGTTGACAGAGTTCACCCGGTCCCGCTCCCGCGGGTTGGACATTGGCACTTTAAAAAACACCCGGGAGTTCCCAAAGTGATGCCAAAGTTTCTGCTTTATCAACTGCCAATCGGACCCGAGAATCTTTGCGGTCCCCTTGGCGCCACCGGTAGAGTCACCGTAGCAGATTATTTTCCCTTTATGGTCACCCCAGTCCTGGATGAGGCGGTCACAAATCCGAACTGTATTTGAATTGTTTGGGATCCACCCCTCCCCGATGATACCCGATCCCCATATTCCAGAGACAGGCAGCACCTGCTCCTGGATCACCGCGACCACTCCAGGGGAAACGTTAAAGTCGAAGCAGAATAAAAGGGGGAGAGTCGGGTCGTACTCGAGCCGCCCACAATGCTTCTTCTCATCGAAAGCGTAGTAGGCGGAGCCGGAAAAGTTTACGAACGACCCTTCGTACTCCTGAGAAAAGGTCAAGGCATCCAATTGTCTCTTGGCCGCATCTATTTCCGAGGATGGTAATATGTCAGAGGACGGCCACCAGAAAGTGTCCCACTCGGGGGGGAGGTTTTGTTGTAGCATTTCCGAGTTAAAGTTCTTGGCGTCCTCAAACAAATTATAGTAATGGTTTCTTCCTTCCGGGACCCCGATGAAATCACACCATCCCAAACGATCCGACAAACTGGGTCGAACATGCTCTGGCCAGGTATCCTTCTTCATATTCCCGTACTCGTCCAGGACTCCCCCATCCCACGGGGTACCCTCAATCCGCTCGGGCTTGTCCATCCCCAGAACGTGGATTTCCGATCCATTAACAAACTGTAATTTTAACTCGGTCTCTATCGGAGCCCGAACCAGAAGATTCCGGGGGACCATCCGCTTCAGATCATTCCAGTAGATCCGCTTTGCCTGATCCCGGGTTGGTGCTCCGACAAAGAAGCGGGCGTCAGGGAAGCGGGATCCCCTCAAGGCACTCAGGATGACTTTGCGTTTACCAACGATCTCCGTCTTCCCCGATCGTCGCCCGGCTGGGACCACGTTGAAACGCGCCCCGCTGCTCCACAGTCGGGCTTGCTCCGGGTGATAGCGGAGGGTATCGAACTTTATTTGAGGGACAGGATTCATGTACTCGCGCTCGCGCTCGCCGACGGGGAAATACTGGTGCTGGCCGACGGAGACAGGCTTGCCGAATGCTCCGCTATCAACCGCGTCACCATTTTGATGATCCGCTTCCGCCGACGATTTGAATATTGGGAGAGCCCCGAAACATATTCTCGCAAAGACTCAATCCCCTGATCGGCAGCGACAAATATTTCGGTCTGCTGATCCTCCGTCAATAGATCTGTTAGTTCCGCTATTCTTTCAACCCTTGACATGGCTGTTCTCCTTTTTAACTCCCCACAATATTTTCAACGGGGAAAATACAACTGTCGTTGAACGTGGCATTATCTTGTAAAATGGAATCATAAATTGCTTTGATGGAGAACACCCGGTCCTGAACCTTCTTTCCCTTGGAAATAAAAAGGTCCGCCCCGGACAGCACAACCTGAATGGTGCTGGCCAATCCCGTGATGGAGACGTCGCGCCTCCCATTTATGATGTCACCCGAAAGGGATGCCAGCGACCAGGAAGCGGACTTGGGCTGAACGACCTGCCCATCCTCATCTCGAAAGGTGATGGTCACGATCGCGGTGGAGTTTTTCTTGATCACGGTGCTGAGCTGGGTTGCCATGGGCGTTCTCCTTTATGCAACGATGCATTGATCTTGCAAAGTAAAAGTCGTTGAAGGCTGACGGATGGAAAATTCCATACTCGGTCCGCGCAAAGTAAAAGTCGTTGAAGGCTGACGGATGGAAAATTCCATACTCGGTCCGCGCAAAGTAAAAGTCATTTGTGGGGTTCTAATATCAAACCGCGCACACATGCTGTGGAACGGAACCGGCGATGGGGAAACACTCCTACTCACACTCCCGCTGGGACTGATGGAACCCGATGGACTTAATGATATAGACTCCGACGCCGAAGGACTCCCGGTTGCGGATGGGCTAGCGCTTTCCGACTCCGACGGGCTTAGACTTGCCGATGGACTTACGCTCGCACTTTCCGACGCCGATGGGCTTACGCTCGTACTTATGGATGAACTGGGGCTCTGGGATTCCGACGCGCTGGCCGACGGAGAAATACTTGCGCTGATCGAAGCACTGGGTGAAACAGAAGCACTAACAGAAGCTGAGGGACTTATACTTGCGCTAATAGAAGCACTCGGGGATACCGAGGCACTAACTGAAGCTGATGGTGACAAAGATCCGGATGGGCTGATCGATGCGCTAATGGAAGCGGACGGACTTACGCTGGCACTCGGGCTAACGGAAGCCGAAATGCTCGCTGATGGGCTTAACGATAAGGAGGCGCTTGCCGATGGACTTCGACTGGCTGACGGGCTAACGGAAGCACTAACAGAAGCTGAGGGACTTATACTTGCGCTAATAGAAGCTGAGGGACTTACACTTGCGCTGGGGCTTGTGCTCCGGCTCGCGGAAGCCGATGGGCTTACAGAAGCGGAAATACTGGCCGACGGAGAGATACTTGCGCTGATACTCGCCGACGGAGAAATACTGGCACTCGGACTGGTGCTCCGACTAGCACTTGCGGAAGGGCTTACCGACGCTGACGGAGAAACACTGGCACTAATGGAAGCCGATGGAGACAAACTCCCGCTGGGACTGATGGAGGCGCTGATAGAGGAGCTGGGACTCACCGAAGCCGATATAGACGCTGATGGGCTTATTGAGGCCGATGGGCTTACAGAAGCACTGGCAGACACTCCACCTACACTTGGGCTCACACTTCCAGACGGAGACAACGAACCCGATGGGGACAAACTACTGCTCGGGCTTACAGACGCGGAAGCCGAAGCACTCGGGCTAATAGAGGCGCTGGGACTAACGGAAGCCGATACGGAAGCCGAAGGAGATAAGGAACCCGACGGGCTTGTGGAGGCACTGACAGAGGCACTCGGGCTCCTGGATGCTGACGGACTTACGGATGCACTTGCCGAGGCACTCGGACTTATACTTGCACTTGGGCTTACACTCGCACTGACGGAAGCGCTTGGACTGACTGACGCCGACGGAGAGACCGAAGCGCTAATGGAAGCGGACGGAGAAATAGAAGACGATGGGCTAACGGAAGCCGAGATGCTCGCCGACGGGGAAATGGATCCTGATGGACTTATACTTGCGCTGATAGAAGCACTCGGGCTTATACTTGCTGATGGGGATACCGATGCGCTTATAGAGGCGCTGGGGCTTACAGACGCCGATGGGCTTATACTCACACTTATTGAAGCCGATGGGCTTGTACTGGCCGATGGGGATACTGAAGCCGAGACAGAAGCGCTGGGGCTAATGGAAGCGCTTATTGAAGCCGACGGAGAAATACTGGCGCTGACGGATGCCGATGGACTTATACTAGCACTCGGGCTTATCGAAGCCGATACGGAAGCCGAAGAACTAATTGAAGCCGACGGGCTGACGGATGCGCTTGCTGAGGCGCTTGGGCTTATGCTGGCCGATGGACTTACACTAGCGCTGGAACTTGAACTCGGGGACAGCGAGGCGCTCGGAGAAACAGAGGCACTTATACTGGCTGACGGACTTATAGAAGCTGACGGGCTTGTTGATGCACTAATGGAAGCACTTGGGCTAACAGAAGCGCTAATACTCGCCGACGGGGATACCGACGCGCTGGCCGATGACGATGGCGATAAGGAGGCACTAGGGCTTACACTTGCTGAAACACTTGCGCTTGGGGAAATACTGGCCGATGGGCTTACAGAAGCCGAAATACTTGAGCTGGGTGAAAGGGAAGCACTTGGAGAAATACTAGCACTAATAGAGGTGCTGGGGCTGATAGAGGCCGATGGACTTACAGATGCACTGGAACTTGAACTCGGTGACAGCGAGGCGCTCGGAGAAACAGAGGCACTTATACTTGAACTCGGACTAATGGATGCGCTGATTGAAGAGGAAGGACTTATGCTCGCACTGGCGCTCGAACTGGGAGAGAGAGAAGCGCTTGGAGAAATGCTGGCACTGGCCGATGCTGAAGGCGATAGAGAAGCTGACGGTGATACGGATGCACTTATGGAGGAGCTGGGACTCACCGAAGCTGATGGGCTTATGCTCGCACTAATTGAAGCCGATGGAGAAATGGAAGCCGATGGACTTACACTGGCACTTATAGATGCTGAAGGGCAAACGGAAGCCGAGATGCTCGCCGACGGGGATACCGACGCGCTGATAGAGGAGCTGGGACTCACCGAAGCCGATGGGCTTACACTCGCACTCACCGAGGATGACGGGGAAATGGAAGCTGATGGACTAATTGAAGCCGAAATGGACGCCGATGGACTTACACTCGCCGATGGAGAAATACTTGCGCTGATACTCGCCGACGGAGAAATACTGGTTGACGGAGATACCGAGGCACTAATACTCGCCGACGGGCTCACGCTTGCGCTGGGGCTCACGCTTGCGCTGATGCTGGCGCTGGGGCTTAGCGAAGCCGATGGGCTTAAAGACGCACTAATAGAAGCTGAGGGGCTGACGGAAGCCGATGGGCTTACAGAAGGTGAAATTGAAGCCGACGGGCTTGTGCTTGCTGATGGGCTTATACTGGCACTAATACTCGCGCTCGGGCTTGTACTCGCCGACGGGGAGACCGACGCAGACACCGAAGTGCTCGGTGAAATTGAAGCCGATGGGCTGACGGAGGCGCTGATGGAAGCCGATGGGCTTGTACTTGCCGAGGGCGAAAGTGACGCACTGGCCGAGGAGCTTGGTGAAAGAGACGCCGATGGGCTTACGCTGGCGCTGGTACTGGAACTCGGGGACAGCGACGCCGACGGAGAAACAGACGCGCTAATTGAAGCCGACGGCGAAATGCTGGCGCTGGCTGAAGAGCTGGGGCTCAAGCTGGCGCTGGCCGACGATGACGGTGAACGGGAAGCGCTTGGAGAAACAGACGCGCTCGCGCTTGAGCTGGGCGAAAGGGATGCGCTGGGGCTTACGCTGGCCGAGATGCTGGAACTTGGGGACAGCGAAGCGCTTGGACTGACGGAAGCACTGGCGCTGGCGCTCGGTGAACGGGATGCGCTGGGTGAGACGGATGCGCTCGCGCTGGCGCTGGGGCTTACAGATGCCGAGGGGCTGATTGACGCGCTTATAGACGCCGAGGGCGAAACTGAAGCGCTGACGCTTGAGCTGGGGCTTAGCGAAGCGCTGGCCGACGATGACGGTGAACGGGAAGCGCTTGGAGAAACTGAAGCACTTGCTGAAGAGCTTGGGCTGAGTGAGGCCGAAGGGCTTATGCTCCGGCTGGCGCTTGAGCTGGGAGACAATGATGCTGACGGGCTGACGGACGCGCTTACGGACGCGCTTGGGCTGATCGACGCCGAAGGGCTTACGCTTGCACTTGCGGAAGCTGACGGGCTTACGCTGGCCGATGGTGAAATTGATGCGCTTACGCTGGCGCTGGGGCTCACGCTGGCGCTTATTGAAGCCGAAGGGCTGACGGATGCACTGGCGCTGGCGCTCGGTGAACGGGATGCGCTGGGTGAGACGGATGCGCTCGCGCTGGCCGATGGAGACAAGGATGTGGATGGGCTTACGCTGGCCGAGATGCTGGCCGATGGAGAAACGCTGGCGCTTACGGAAGCACTGGGGGAAACGCTGGCGCTTACGGAAGCACTGGGCGAAATCGACGCGCTGGCGGAGGAACTTGGACTTCGGCTGGCCGAAGGCGATACGGAAGCCGAAATACTTGCGCTCGGACTAACCGATGCGCTTATGCTTGCTGATGGGGAAATGGATGCACTTATTGAAGCCGAGGGGCTTACGCTGGCCGAAGTAGATGCTGACGGACTTACAGATGCACTGACACTTGAACTCGGAGACAAAGAAGCGGATGGGCTCAACGAGGCGCTCGGACTTACACTTGATCCCGTCCCAATCTGCCAAACCGCCTGGTTTGTGTAACTGGTCAGCGGCGTCCCGGCATTGGACATGCTGATGCGGATCTGATCGCCGGTGCTCAGTAGCGCCGAAATTCCTTCGATGCAGACTTCCCACTCCGAAAATTTTCCGCTGCCCGGATTGAACGATGCCAGCGGGTTGGTGTCGTCGGTGATTTTGCCGGCCTCATAGTCGCCGGCGACCTTGCCGCCCGGAATGGAGAGCTGCCGGGTGGTTGCCGTAGTGCCGCCGGCGGGAATGTTTGTCGATAGTTTTAGCCGCACGGCCCAGTTGATCGTGTCGAACGTCACCTCCGACCCGTAGGAGGTGCCGACCGAATTGATCGCATACGCCTTGACGTAGTAGTGAGTCGCCGGGGCAAGCCCAGTCATCAAGGGCGAAAATGCCCCGGTGCCGGTGCCGTCGGTGGCCTTGGAGTCGGCGGTTGTCGGCCCGGTCGAGGTTTTCCAGCAGACCCCCCGCTCGGTCACTGCCGCTCCACCATCAGCCGTCACGTTGCCATGCCCCGTGGCGGTTTCCTCGGCGATGGTGTCAACAGCCTGGGTTGTCACGGTGGGGGCGACTACCGGTTTCAGTGCGATCAGGACCGACACCCACGGGTCGGTTGCGCTGGAGGCGGCGGAGCCGTTGCCCGTTGCTCCGTAGGATGCTATCGGCTTGCTGTAGATGCAGACCTGGCCGTCGTCGCCCGTGTTGTCCCCGGCATCGAGTTGTTCGACTACTCCCGTTCCCGACCCGCCGAAGGTTTCGGTGGAAAAGACTTCGTTGTCGCCACGACCACACAAGCCCAGCGCCCAGGCCCCGTCGGTCAGTGTATTGATCGTACCGGCCGTGATAGGCGTGCCGGTGCCTGCCGAAGCAGTCCCGACGGCCTCGATCGGGGTGGCCGTATTCACGGCGTTAAAAGTGGCACAAGCGGCGGCGGTTTGAAGGCCGGTGGCGCTCCCGCTCACCGTGATCACGGGATCGCCGTCTCCAGCCTGGAGGAAACGATAGAAGCAGGTCAGTTTCGGAGTATTACTTCCCCAGGGGGCACCCGATACCACCGACCACCCGCTTGCGGGCGTAGTAATTGCAGCAGTGCCTTGATCCAAATAGCAAAGTATTAGGCATAGCTGCCCAGCAGCCCAGCTCGTCGGCAGGGTGACGGTAAAAGTGCCATCCCCGCCTCGCCCGAAGCCGGTGGTTGTTCCTGCTGCTGTGACTACGCCGATCGTGATTGCCATTTACCGGATCTTCCTCTTCGTGCCCCAGGCACCGCCCGAGGGCTTGCGCTCCCAATCAAACTGCGGCGTAATAGCCGCCGGATCACCTGTGTTGTTGAGCTGGAATCGAAACCGCATGGTCCCGGCCGGGGCCGTCAGCATAGCGTTTTCAACGGCGGCCCAGGAAGCATTGGCCTCGTCGTTGTCATCGTTGCGGGCGCGAATGGTGAGCTGATCGATGGTGGCGGAGGCCGCCACCGTGTAGACAATCGTAAGGCGTGCTGGTTGACCCGAAGCATGAGCATTGTCATAACTCAATGCGCGAAACGATACAGCAGTAATCCCAAAAGCATTATTGGCGCCACAGGCCAATACCAACGTGTCATGCCCAGCTGAACCATTATAAGTAAACCCGGCAGTTATTAGCGCCTGGATGGGGGCCACCATCGAATAAGATTCGTCATCTCGGGCCTGGTCGGGTATGCTGTGATCGACATATTTTCCAGAGGCAGTTAAATAGGTGCGGTCCTCTACATGAGTCACAAAATCAACTGGATCTTGAGCATTTTCAGCGACAAATCGGATGGTCCCGTTGGCTCCAGCATTGTCATCAAGAGAGTCAAAAGTGATTACTGTACCTGAGTCGATTGATGCCGGCGTACCCCCTAAATTTATACCTTCCCAACGCCAACCGATCCAACCCCACGCTGGCTGAGTATCAGAATCATCTATAAATAGGACTCCTTGATACCCATCAACGTAGCCAGTATCACCCATGCCGTCATTATAATTTGCGGATATTTCCCCAGCGTTAAGAGTATCGGGATAAACTGTCAACCATTGCTGTGCCGATAAAGTGTACGGACCTAAAAAAAGATGCAGTATTCTGCCGCCTAATCCATCCGGCTCAACGATTGCGCTGCGGAATGGTGCCTCTGCGTTGCTCCACCTTATTTCGGTTTGACCAATTCTCCCACCGATCCTGATCGGCGTTGGATCGGTGCGGCTGGTAGGGACTTTGATCCAGGACAGGTCAACGTCTTCGGGGATTTCCAAAACCCACTCCAACCTGAAACTTCCAGCAACCGGCGAGCGCATCCGAAAGCCAAAAATTTCTTTGCCGCTTCCGCCAACCTCAATCCCAACCTGCAATCGTGCGCCCTGCGCATATCCCTGAATGTCGGGGAAATCCAGGTAGGCCGTGCATTTGCCAGCTTTGGGGTAATCGTGGGCTACGTTACGAGTCGGGACACCGTGAGGTACATCGGTCCAGACACCGGCAATGTCCCGCTGAATGTAGAGCCGGGATTTGCTAACCAAAGTTTGGCCGAGTCGCTTTATCGTCTGCCAGCCATCGGCAAACTCGCACTCGCTGTCACCGTGCCGCAGGGTTGCACCGTCCAGCACGTAGGGCGCAAAAGTACCGTCGCCCAGATCGACGTTGTGCTCACCGATCCGAGTCGTCAGAGCAAATTTATTGGGGATCGCTTGGCCGAGATCGTCCAGAACTTCGAACGTCCGGCCGGTGCGCTCCCAGCGTTTATGGCGTAGAGTTTCTGGCATTGTCGGCGTAGTGCTCGTCCATGATGGTTTTCAGCGCTGGTCCTTCTCAGGATCGGTGTTCGTGTAGTCGTTTTTCTTGAATAAAAACTCGGCCACGAATTACCTCGCATGTCTCTTTTAAAAAATCATCAAAGCGTCCCTTGGTCACACCCCAGCCCGGGATCTCATCAACCAGCGTCCACCCCAGGCAGGAGTTCTTGTTTCTAAATTCGCTCGGGTCCCAGCGGGTCTTCGTCCAGTTCTTCCCCGTACGAACGTCGACATTCGGGAACCGACTCATCCACCTCTCCGCCTTATAGTTATCCACGCCCCGTGGGTATTGGTGGCAACCCGGCTCAAAGCCCATGTTCCGGGAGTACCCATCGCGTTCGACCTTTTCAACCCGACGGCGATAATGCTCAAGGAGAAGCTCCCGATAAGCGCAAAGCCCAGAAGTCTGTTTGCAATAGTAGAAGACGGCCTGCCCTGTCTTAGCGTCTACCTTGTAGGTGTGTTCGTTATAGAAGTAGACCTCACGCGATGGCGGGCGAAAGTCAAAATGACTGGGATGGTAGAGCACGTCATGCTCGACAAGGAAGATGATGTCCGCATCCGAGGCTTCCAGCCCGGCGAGTATTTGTTTGAACATCGCCAAGTGACCGCGCTCCATGTCGAAGGTGAGGTTGTGACCGAAGGACGGAATGGGCTTCTTCAAGCCGACGGAGATAAGCTGGTGCCCGTTGCATAGCGCCAGGAGACGCGCGCGGACAGCCTCCGCGATGGGCGCGGGCGCATTGTGATCGGTATAGTAGATCAGACCGATGGAGGACTTCGCCGGTTTGGACGGAGCCTCCGGCCAGTCGGGGATCGGCGCAAACTTGTCCAGCAACCATTGGAACTTGTGGACCGCCTTTGGCCATTTGTTATTCTGCCAAATGTCACGTGAGTACTTCCGGGCATTCTCCACCTGTCGACCGGACTGGGGATAGGGGAATCCGAAGCCTTGCTGGGTGCGAAACAAATGGGAGAACCATGTCCGCTTGTTAACGATCTGCCGGCCCCCGGATAGCCAGGACTTGCAGGCCAACTCCACTCCCATCTGTCCCCAGGAACCATGCTGCTCATCCATCCCCCCGAGTTCCCAATAGCGGGCGCGGGGCATCATCCAGCAGGCGCCTACGCAACACATAAGGTCTGCAATGTCCGCTTGTGACTCTGGACGCTTGCCGCAGGCTCCCCAGTATTGGAAATGGAGGGTGTTGTCAAAGCGGGCGAAGTCGGTCTTGCGGGTAAAGCGGGGCTTCCAAATCGTGACCCGATCAAAGCCCTTGTTGGCCTTACACTTCTCGCAGCTACCCGGCATCGGTCCCTGATAGGAATGATGTCCACAAGCCTTACAGGCCCAGTCAAAAACGTGGAGGTTATACATCCGGGGGACGGTCGTCACATTGCCAGCGAGCTCGCCTGTTTCATAGGGCTCCATGAGCTTGACGTCAAAGCCCTCATCGAAGGCACAATGAGCATCGCACTTCATGATGTACTTCGCTTTGGAAAATCGGGCTGCTTCGTTGGTTGCTGCGCGCTGACCGATGGATGTGGAATGGTAGATAAGATGGACGCGGGGATGGTCAGGGATCGGGGGATC
>Ga0315284_10007508_pt1 | contig 15582 bp, 29 predicted proteins | sample YL17G09_16_MG_FD_203696 | JGI IMG/M metagenome (GOLD analysis project Ga0315284, IMG submission 203696) | Sediment microbial communities from Yellowstone Lake, YNP, Wyoming, USA - YL17G09_16 | ecosystem: Environmental > Aquatic > Freshwater > Lake > Sediment | place: USA: Wyoming | collected... | reverse complement strand
TTTAACTCGTGTGGTCTAAACTTTTCGACATTTGGACTTTTGCTTTTTATGAGACTAGTCCATAAAATGAATTCAAGCTTACAAAGCCAGCCGGCTGCCCACCTGTCTTCCGAAAGATCGCTCATATAATGTCTTAGCAGCACTGCTGAATTTTTGTCTTTTGATTTCTTAATTGTAGAAGCATATAGCCTCTTTCCAATTTTTTCTTTTGCAGCATATTCAGCTTGTATTGCTTCTGATTCAAGTCTATTTTTCTCTGTATGCTGTGGGCAACGTAATGCACCAGGAGCGACGGGAATATTGCAATCTCTGCACGTGCAGCATGTGTCTGTTCCTTTTTTAAGGAAATTGTATTGATTTGCTGATGGCAGCTGATGTATTCCTCCAATTATAATTCCTGAAGCTACATAGTGTGGTTTTCTACACGTTTCACACAGATAAGCAAAGACATTGCCATCAGGATCTGTTAAAGCGATTGCATTCATATCAGCATTTATCCTTGGTTGGTGTGCACATTTCATGTTTCAAACGCAAATCAAGTGACTCAACACCTTTTGCTACGCTTACACTTGAAACACTTAAAGTACTTAAAGTTCTAAGAGGACAGTTAGACTGTCCACAGCAATAATTTGTCATATCTTTGAACTTCATTTGACACTTGCTGCATTTACTATAAGAACCACCTGGCATAATGTTTGTGGGCGGAGCTTGTGGAATAAGTTTAAGTTGATTATTCGGTAAAACTCTGCCAAAATCGTAGAACTGATTTTGTGTTTGCTGTGCAGCTTGTGTAACTTCAATTCGAGTAAGTTGTTCGCGAATTTCCTTTATTTGTTTTTCAAGCTCACGAAGAAATGTCATAATACTGTTTGTCATTGTTTCTATTATTTCCTAAAATGGATCGCGTCGCATCTCATTGCGTTGTTTATTTTCTTCATAAGTAATAGAAGCAATAAGTGACGCATAATCATTATTGAAAATTGATGATGATGCTTTTAACATTGACTCATCAGGTAGAAAGCAGCAAATTCTATCGTTGATCTTGCTAAGTTCTTCAATTTTAACTTCGAGGCCCCAACGATAAAGTTCATGGTTTTCTGTCATTTTAGCAATTCTGATCAATGCATCAATATATTTTTTATCATCACCTTGTCGGAATTTTGCATAACCAAAATTATACCCCTTTGATGACCATTTTTTTATTCGCCAGAGAATGCTTGGTTTCGAAAAATCATCAATGCCAAGCATTCTATTTTCTTCAAGAATTGCCCATTCATCTGACCAATGAATTCCATCACGATCAAAATACACTTTTGCATTTTTGATATCAAAAGAATCAATCACTTCTTCAGCAGTGCCCGTGAGTTTCTTAATGAATTGAAAAATATTTTTACCAACGATAAATTCATGACCAAATCCCCCGAGTGTAGGAAGATTGCAAACTACATCTCTCGAGTGTATAAGCTGTCGCGACGCATCAATAGCGTTTTGCTCAGAATTAAACCAGACATCTATATCGCACACGTGTGATAAAAGAAATCTACCTTTTCCAGGAATACCATTGTCATTGTGATAAAATCTTGTCTTAATAAAGGCATCTATAGAATTTTGACAAAGTCTAGTATTGTCTTTAATTTCTTTCCACAGATCACAGTTCTTTTTTGACAGCAAGTGGATGTCTGTTAAAATTGCAACAGCAAGCATTCTTGCAAAACCACCAGATACAAAACCACCGTTATTCAAACCGATATCCAGCGCGCCGAGTGACTCATTTGTCATTAAATCATGGCTGCTTATGAGACTTACCCAGTCAATGTTTGCTGTTCTAAATGTCATATTCAGACATGTCCGTGATATTTTCTAGATCGCCGCCGCGGCGGACATAATCAAGCCCGCCATCTGTAAAAATTGACTTACATTTGCAAAACTTAAAGTCATGCCGATGCTTTGATTCTATTATATCTTTACATTTTTCGCAACGACAAATATTGCGAATTAATCGTCCCTCCGGTAGTGGTTCTCGTACTCTTTGAGAATTTTCAGTCATTTTATCCTTTCACACATAAAACTTGCTTGAGAGTATGAACAATATCAACGAGATCACTTTGTGCAGCCATTACAGCATCAATATCTTTGTATGCACCCGGTGTTTCATCGATAACTTCTTTGTCCTTACGACATTCGACACCTTCAGTTGCATCTCGATGATTTGAGAGTGTAAATGTCTTTCTTGCCTCTGCACGTGACATTCTTCGACCAGCACCATGTGAGCATGAATGAAAAGAATCTTCATTGCCCTTTCCTGACACGATGTAAGATCGAGTTCCCATCGATCCTGGAATAATGCCTAGACGACCTTTTCGTGCATTAACTGCACCCTTGCGAGTCACCCAGATGTTTTTTCCAAAATGATTCTCTTTGGAAATGTAATTATGATGACAATTTACGATTGCTTCTGAAAGCTCAAATTTGGTTTTCAGCTTCTTTCGCATTGAGCTTATCACATTCTTAAGCATCAATTCACGATTCACTAAAGCGTATTTCTGTGCCCAGTCGACAGACGACACGTAATCATCAAAATACTGAGAACCCTCAGGCAAGTATGCAAGATCCGTGTCAGGCAGCGTGACAAACCATCTCTGCATTTCTTCTTTTGCTTTGTCAATGAAATAAGTGCCTATTCGATTTCCGACACCGCGAGAACCAGAATGTAACATTACCCATACACAATCAGATTCGTCTAGACACACTTCAATGAAATGATTTCCTGATCCAAGTGTTCCAAGATGTTCAGCCGTAACACCAGACCGACCATGAATTTTTGGATGTTTTCCGACGATATTTTTCCAATCTGCATCGAGCATTTCCCATGCCAAAGCAGTATCGTCAGGAACATTGCCCCAGCGACCTCTGTCATTTGCTCCACCGTTATCAGTTCGACCATGAGGAACTGACTCCTCTATTGAAGACCGAAGATCATGCAAATTATCTGGAAGATCATTTGACGTCATTGACGTTCGAACTGCCAGCATTCCGCAGCCTATATCAACTCCCACAGCAGCAGGAATAATTGCACCAATTGTTGGTACGACTGATCCAACAGTTGCACCCATGCCCCAATGTACATCTGGCATCACTGCAACATGCGGCATTACAAATGGAAGTGTTGCGACGCGCTCGAGTTGCTTCATTGCAGAATCTTCAACTGGAACTCCATTAGTCCACATCTTTATCGGCTTAAGACCGTCTTTCTTAATAACGTTCATCAATTTAATCTAACATATTCATGTTATGAATTGCACATTGAATTCAATATTGTTTACTTGCTCAATATTGTCCAGCTCATAAATGCACCAAACGGCAAACCGGCGCATGCGCAGCAACCAAGGTATGCATCAAGCGTCCACCATCCGCCACTGTAAAAAATAATCGACACGAGTACACAAACTGCCCATACAAATGTCCCACATATGAATGACAAAAATGGCGCCAAAAAACAAAGAGTAAAAATCCAAGTCAAAATATTTACTGCATTGGGTGACTTCAAAAATATAAAGAAACCAATTGACATCATTGCAATGAAAAATGTCAGCATGCGATCACATCGTCATGACTAACAAGCTCTATAGCTTTTCCTGGTGCACAATTAAACACGTACTTTCTATCTTCATTACTAACAATGAATGTTTGATACATAACACTATTCCTGTAACTGCACTCTATATAGTCCGGATCATTTGCTTTGTTGTATGCAATAATTCGATCGATGATTCCACGACAAAATGCAGACTTATACTTCCATGTTATAAGTCTTAATCGTTCAGATCTCATCTTAAGATGAGCAATTTCTTTACCTCCCTTTTCGTAGGTAATCATGCGCTGTGGCTGATCACATCGTGTAGAAGTATCAGTCGAGATAAGACTTTTTGCTATGTTAGATGCGCAAGCCGAAGAGTAACTACCGCCGCTAGATGATGAGTCATTTATTTGTACTCGCAGAAGTTCATCATCTCCAATGTATATCCATGTCTCGTATCTGTCTTTTGTTCGCGTGAATTGCATTAATGAACGCCAAAATTTGGTGTCTACATCTTTCCAGCTTTCATCAAGCTGGTGATAACGCCTTTCAAGACTCCGCCAGTCAATGAGTTTTTCAGGTCTGACTCCAAGTGCACGATCCCTTCTACCCATCATGTCATTGTTGACTTTGATCCATCCATACTTTAGATTCTTAAACTTTGCACTTTGCTTGTTATTATCACTTACAAGCGTGTCTGTGCTCCATCCGCTTGCCGCGCGCTGGTGCCAGCTGTAATCAGGCACGAAGTCATCCAATGAAATTTTCTTATCAATTGTCATCTTTTTGTATTTCTATACGTAATGTTCCATAGAACATGTAAAAGACAAGTGCCAATATGAGAATCGCTTTTATCATCGATTTGATCCATTCTAACATGAAATGACAGAAATTTGCACTGCCATTTTCATATGAGGAAACAAATTGACATGATTGGATAGTTATCAGAGAACTACTATCAAGGTGTAATATGGGACTAGGCAATCCAGGCATGGGCGAAGGCTATACTGCGGCATATCAAATTTCTGCAACACCGTGGGTTACATCTTCATTTGTTTCACTGGGACAAGTAAAAGAGCTTAAATTCGGCTATATAACGCGATTTATTTCAGTTAAAAATACAGGTCCTACAGCAGCAGTTCTTTCTGTTGGCTTTACATCTGCAGGAATGCTTCCTGTAAATTCGAATTATTTCGTTCTAAGCGGCTCAGAAAGTGCTCAGTACGAACTTCGAACAGACAGAATATTTGTTAGTGGCTCTGCTGGAGCACCAACATTTTCTGTCTTGGCAGGTCTCACGATGATTAAAGATACTGGTCTTACACCAATAACTGGTAGTAACGGCTTTACTGGCGTCGGCTGAGCTTAAAAGAAAAAACACTGCCATGGCTTGGATGCTGCAGGTTCTGCATACATTCCAAACACATTGCACATTTCACCGGTGAATGCTTTGTCTGAGAATTGAAGATTGACATTCGTGTTATTCTGAACTTCGCATTCCCATGTGAACTTATCTTTGGTATTTGCCACAAGCGTTCCATTAAAAGCTGAACCAGATCTGTTTACGACTCTGTCAGGAGATTCATTTATGAACTTGCTATTAAAGAGCCAGACAGTTGGTTCTTCCCAATTGAAATCATCAAATATAAGCTCCTTAGTAGACGAACCTGCAACTTGACGATACATTGAAACACGTGTTGTACTTGAATGCATGTGCGCTGTAATTCCTAAAATGCGCGTGTCATCAAATGGAGGCGAACAAACAGACGCATCACTTTGTAAGACTTGATGAGCTGCTGGTGGTATATCCATACCGAGACCTCCGAGCCATTCGATTGCTTTTATTATGCTTGTAACCTCTCCTGCAGGCTTTTCAATCATATTGACCCAAATTTCTTGAAGCACGGGTGTTTCACCTGGGTTCACAAAATGTAGATTCATATTGAGCTGTTGATGTGCTGCAGTCGGCGTACCTAGGCCTTTGTCTTCTTCAGTATCACCTACCATTGCTGCATTTTGCACACGCCGTGTTGCACCGGCAAGGAAATTTGCACCTGAAGCAACTTGGCTATTTTGTCCGCTACAGCTCTCTGGTGCAGTGCTGTCATTCAAATCTGAATCTGCAGCAAGACCAAACATAATAAAATGATGCGAACCTGGTCGCATATGAGAATAGTATTCGCCTGTAAATATCTCAGCATCATTTGGCGTTTTCATATAATAACACCAATTGACATCAGCTTCAGATCCAAGAATTACCGCTCGTGGATCATTTGCATCATAGCCCCCGGCCGGAAGAATCCACTTTTCAATCTCATTTGGATCATCATAATTTGTAGGACCGATATGATACTGGAAACCATTTATTGGTGGTTTCATGCATAGTTCATCACCAGCATATCCTGAACTAAAATTATTACACGGCTCTGTCTTACCTACGAAACAAGGAATTACAGCATCATTTGGATCACAAATTTTATCGCCTCCATCAGGAAAAATCCCAGTATGATCTTTGTCTGTTGCAGCACAATTTGTAAGCGCAGAAAGCAAAGTTACAATTAATCCCAAATTCGTGGCTGTATGTTTGTACTTCATGGTGTTTACATCTTATCACAAAATTTCTATTTGCAACAAGAATTATAACTATATAGACAGCTAATGATCTGCAATGCTATCTGAGAACAAATTTTGGTGCCTGACCACAAGCAGCTGTAAATGGTTGACAAATTGCACGAATGCCTGCTTTGTCAAATTCACTTTTCATGTATCTAGATCCTGAAGGATTCCATGAATGAATCATGATCTCAGCCGGACACTTAATCACTTCAAGCACGTTACAAATGTACAGTGCAACATCTAGACCTGTATACTCAATTTTTGTGCATGTATACTCATTGTCGTGAACATCAGGCTCATGAAAATCTCCCAGATCATGATCTAGCCATGCTATGTCAAAATTCTCCAGAGTAGCAAGTGCAGTGCAACACTCTGTATAAGTGTACACATGAACAATATCATCATCTGGATATTGTTTGTCGAATTCGTCGTGTCGATCGCCGTTGTCGTCTAGAAATAAAATTCTCATCTGATGATTTCTGTAATCAAATCGCTAGCTGTAATCAAATCATCGCCTTGATACATCGGACCAACAACAAAAATATGATCTTCGGGATCGACGTCAAGATTAGTTTGATCGTCAATATCTCGTGCAAATTTCATAGCAACATCTCGATCACTAAAGAAAAAGATGTTGCGATCAACAAATTCGAGCCCTTCAAGTGACGAAATATTTCTAACAACCCAAAACGGTATACGCTGCTGAATCATACTCATCTAGTTTATACTGTGTATGACCACGTTTACACGAGATTAATCAACAAATAACAATTGTTGGTAACTTCATTTACTTTGTTAAATAATCCCTACAACCAACTGAGATCTTTGTTGTAAACATGCTTCATTCTTGAAGCTTCTCCAACCTTTGAAGGATCAACGTATACTTTCGCAAGACTAAGGCCATCGAGAAAATCAGACATTACATGTAATATGTCGTCCTGTCTTAGAACAAACTCTTCAAAACAGACTGTCATAAAATTTCGTGGCTTTGGAGTCGCTGCAACTATTGCACGTTGATATTCCCAGCTTTCCCTGAGTGTTCCATCAGACGATTTTACACCCCATCGCCTAAGATCATCAGTGAGATGAGGTGCACACACAGCATCATCGAATTCCCGAGTCCAATGAATATAGTGTGCATCAGGAAATAACTTTACTATCCATGGGAATGCAAGAATTGTTTCAGGAAGTTTCCAACCAAAATGTTCATATTTGCTGCTTATTGTAACGTCATTTGTCATCGCATGAAAAAGAGGACGAATGTAGGTCTCGACACTCAATTCAAATTTTTTCGAAGGTTCAGAATCAATTAATTGAGAAAAATCCCATTTGTTGTCAATCGTTTTCTGCGGAAGATGACCCACTTGTCGTACTGCAGAATACATGCCTTCTGGTGGAATCATATCGCCTGATTCATTTGTCTTACCCATATAGACACCAGACTGAGATAAAGTCGAAGATGCTAAACGAGTTCCGCCATGACCTCTTCCAATGACAATGACAAGCATGATCAATACTTCTGGTAGTCTGGGAGCTTTATCTTCTTTCCAGACACGGGACAAGATGATTCATGACAGTTATAACCACATTTTGGTCGTGCTGAATCGATTAGCTTTCTAATTTCATCTGCTTGTCCTGTCCATTTGATATCACGAACCAAAACATACCAACAATCTGCTGGATGTGTTGCAATGTGCTGCTTTGCTTCTGCTGTCGTCATTAATTTATTCGTAGTATTCATATTTCTTATTACATGGGATTCGTGGAATTCGTCTATGACCACATCGATTACAGACGAGAATTAAGCCAGCCAGTGATTTTCCAATCCCGTATGCATGGCCGACGATGATGCATACGGAATTTCCTAAAATTTTCTTCTTAAGCGTTCTAAGCATGCTTCATTGATAATAACATGCTTCATTAAATTTTTTTGAAAATCTTGCAAAACCATGTATTGTCTGCATCTTCTGTTGGAAATGTTATACACAAAGTAAAAAGACCAGAAGGTGTTATGACAGTGACAATGTGGCTTTGGCTTTTAACTACTATTTCGCCCGGGCAACTATATTTTTCGCTTATGTTAACTACATGCCACAGTCCTGCAAGAATTTGTGCTGGTTCCTCGTCGATGGCGTCAGCGAGTGAAAATGTAAGAGTACTTCTATTTTCCGGCGATGCCATGTAAACATCGCCTGGTTTGGGTAATGCAAACATGCTTTAATCTCTCAGTCTATTTGCACTTTTGTGACTTATAACAACGAGTGATATATTTTGGCGCCGGCGGAATGCTCTCATCAACACAAATCCACAAAGTATTATCAATGTTGATGGGCTGACCAATCAACGACGATTCAATCACGGGAAATTCTACACAATTAGATGAATTGATATAACGATCACGTACTACCGAACCAACAATAAATGCTAAACAAAATAAGGATAGGACACCAACAACAAATAAGCCAATGTCAGTCATATTCTTCATACGTTAAACTTAACATGCAATAATTTGAAATTGCACAGATAATCTACCACATACTATAGTCAGTGATATTTTCTTCAAATCCACAAATTGTACAGTGAATCTTCAATACATCACCAATGCCAGTTTTGGTTAAAGAGCACATGATATTTTCACTGTTGTTACTACATTTTTTATGCTGTTCAATAATGTTTTCCAAAAATTCCTGCTGGTCATTCGAGAAATTTTTTACAAACATGTGTACGTAGTGAACATTTATCATTTGTTTTCAAATTCAGAAGATGTTTTAAATGCCTGCCACGAATCTGCAGATACTGATCTTATGGGTGTTTTATCAGGATCGCGTGATTTGCTAGCATCAAGTCTCATTAACATCATTGCAACCTGTGCACGATATCTGCCGACTTCATCAAGCAACTTAAGTAAAGTATGAAGTTCACTAATAAGTTGTTGAAAATCTTGACCATTTATTGTAACATCACTATGCTGTACCATAGTTGTAATTATCGCTAATGATCGCATATTACGCTTGATTTATATGTTAGATTTTAGCTAATTCAACATATCGATTTTTATCTTGTACTCTCCACTTAAATCTCCACTCCGGAGGACGCCAATTCTTATATTCATGACATGATTCACACGTCGGAAGAGGCGGATGCTCTCTAGATGCAGGCATAGATTTATCTGATAAAAATGAGGGAATGACAGATATTGGTGCTGCGCTGTTTTTCTGTGTACATGAAGTCATCATCAATGATAAAATCAAAAAAATGACGATCTTCATATATCATATCTATTATTTTATCTGATAATGTTGACTGAATTACACTTTGGACAGCTGTCCGGCAATTTTGATTCTGCAGTAATTAGCGTAAATCTTTGCAAGTAACAGCTTGAACATGCATACGTCTTGTGCCGCTCTGGAAATGAAATTCCAAGCAATACCCAGCTACCATTTACAACTTTGTTAAAGTTGAGTGGAATAAATCTTAAATCAGACATTTCTAGTTTCTTCGAATGTGTTCAATCATGATATCGTGAATGTGTCCTGTCAAAGACCTCTTTGCAGAAACAAACCAGATATTACAAGTCTTATTAAAGACAGGTTCACCTCGGATATAGTACAATTCACGTGCATGAGAAAATGCCGCAATGTCGCCATCGCCATAAAATACTTCATCGCCAATTTTGAAGTCGTAAGGAACGAGTTTTGTCTTACATGTTGTTAGTTTGTATTTGGGCAGTTTTTGTTTTGACATGTTCGTGTTGCTTTATTCTTCTTCCAAAGTCTTGAAATTTGTTCTATGTATATGAAAAGCGCCAAGCGGTGTCATTACAAATAAAAACGACCGCGCAGAAACATAATCTTCGAAGCCATCAGACATGGCTGAATCACGAATTATAGAAACAATACACTCTTTTTGTTTCAAATTGGGATATTTTGACCTTGCACTCTGCCATTTAAAAAGTTCTTTATCATAGTACTCGAATAAGTCTGAATATTTAACTAGTCCCATTATCATTATGATGTCAGTGTCTTCACAAGCTTGAGACGAAGGCGAGACTTAAACAACACTGCAGTCTTTTTGCCAATTGCAGATCTTGCAGGCTTACTGTCCAAGATCTCGCCGGCGCCCTCGCGCATGACATCATCAACCATTGCAGAAATTACTGCAGGCATTTTCTCGATCTGAATATCATTGCCAAGCTTATCAAGCACATGTTCAAGTCGAGTCATTGTGACCCATTCGTTTGCAATTGCATCAGCTGCTTCCAAGACGAGAAGCTTTGCAGGATCGCCAACAACGCGCGCCGTCCTCGTCTCTCGTTCATCATCGCGCTTGTGTTTTGCCATGATTCGTTCTCCGTTTGACGTGCAAACTTCGAAAAGTGGCCTGATAACAATTCCTTCACGATGTTGATCGTCTACAATTCCATTACGGCGTGCCTGTTCTGAATTTGCATCTCGCTGTTCATCAAGCGAAGCAATGTCTGTTGACACCTTGATAAAATGAATGAATTCAAGACAAAGTTTTGCAACAAATTCTGCAGCTTCAGGAACAGGAAGCCATGTTTTCTTCTCAAGTTGTACGTCAAATACAACAAATTTCAAAGATTTTCCATAGCGATGTGACATGCCCTGTTGTTTTCCACCGTATGCCTCGCCGTAAATCACGACTTCTTGACACCCTAGTACAGTAAATGCCTCAACAAGAGAAACTTGATCAAATAGTTCAACAAATTTGTCATGCTTTTCGCCGCCACTAAAAAAAGTCAGCTTGCCGTCAGACCAGCGAATGTGTGCGCTAGTTCCATGGATTTTCTCCAGCGCATAGCATTCTTTAAATGCAAGGACACGCTGGTCCTTGTACAAGTTATTGATGTGCATGTATCCCATTTGCTATCAGATCCTTCTTTAGATTAGGTGTAACATGCTGATATTAACATGAGTAATTGATATATTGCACAACGATCAATTTATATTTTCGTATGAGCACTCATAAAGATTGCCATACACATGTCTGTCATCACACGCAGTTCACAAATTGTTCCTCAATTTCATCAACTATGCCGTTTGGGCACAAAACGACAATACGATTATTATAAGGAATAATTTCAAGTGCGATTAGCAATGCTAAACTTGAATCATCGCTCTGCTCGAAGACAAAATCATATGCAGATCCACGAGCCCAAACATGATATCCTTCTGGCCCGATAGGTGTCCTGCTAAGCAAAAGCAACGATCCAATCTGCAAGTTGCCTCTTTCATCATGCGTCATGGAAACGAATCTGCTGTTTCTACAATCACAGCACTAATTTCTCTCATCATGTTGTTTCTAAACTTTATCGTGTATGAATACTCATCATTATTTTTAAGAAACTCAATGATATCTTCAAGCTTGCCTCTTGCGATTCCAAGCTTCCTGCGAACATCAGATCCTTCCGCATCTGCAAGTATTTGATCAATTTCTTCTGGTCCTACTGCAATATGCACGTCTTCTACAGGATGCGGTGTATATGATGGTTTCTCTACAACAGCAAGAATCGGTTCTGGCTTGTCATTTAGAATCTTTAGATTCTTGTTCAAATCAGACAATTGTCTTACAAGTTCTGGCATTGTTCTCTCATAGAATGTTCTACCACTTTGTGTCATATGAAATTCTGTCATATGCTTATGCTATCATAAAATGAATGTCTTTTGCATTTTAATCAGATCTTCATCAGAAACTCTTCCTCGATATAACCTGGCTTCCCATTTGGCGCGATCACGCAAACTAGTCCATGCGACATGTCGCTGGCGTTATAATGCATGCATGTAACAATCGTAACATCATTGCTTGTTTCTTGCTCATAGACTGAACTGTTTGTACTATAAATGACGTTATCTGCTGAGTGAACTCCGCCCGGACCGCCGTACATAATGAGGCCTATTAAATCATTATACACGTTAAAATTTTTACTAAATTTCCACGACATCAATAGAAGGTCGCCTGTTTTAAACTTAGGTTCTGTTGACAACTGCATGTCCTTTACAGTATTGAGATAAGATCAAACTCTATCTCGCCAATTTTGCCATTTGGACAGATCACACGTGCGAAGGTGTCGGCGTAGATGTCGGTGTGTGTGTTAGCAACGGGTTCCAAATATATTAAGAATACATTTTCTTCTGGTTCCTGTACAAATGCCCAATCGTCTGATGTCAAACCCCCAACGTTAAAATAGAGAATCTGACAATTGTATTTCTTGTCATTTGTACAAATGACAAGACTTCCTTTTGTAAGTTTGCGTTTTTCTCCCTTAGTCATCTGTCGGTCTATAGCTTGCAAATATCTTCATAATGAAGATATCTCAGGCTACACAATGATCGATCGTTCATATCGACACTAAATATTCAGCTTCTATATATCCCATTTTGCCGTTCGGCAAAATGATAAGACAATACAGGCCATCGTTGCTCGATATATTTAATTCACTTGATAAATATATCGCATACGTAGTCTCACTCGAATTAGCCTGAACATAAACTGTATCGAAGCATAACACGTCAGACCAGACACAAAGTGCGTTGTTATAGATATCTTCTTGTTCAGCCAAGTCGACAACAGAGACAGTCGAATTCTCCCAATTCATTGTCAGCAAATCGCCGCATTTATATCTTTGAACAGTTCGTCTGACCAGACTTTGCTCTTTTTGCTTTTTATACGTCAAAATCCAGGATCTCTGTCAGCCTGTTCATAACGCCTTCGTAAGCAGCATTGGCAATGATATCGCGATCCGGCGTATCACTATGCTTGTATGCTCGATTCACACCGCAGGCTGCTCCCTCTTCTACAGCCTGACTAATTATCGTATATGCTCTGAACTTCAATCCTGATGCGATGATTTTCTTCTTTGTCATTTTATTGCTATGTTGATGTTGTCTATACTGTTTTCGAACTGAATGGCTATGTCAACTTTGAGCAGGCCTGCCTCAATCTCAGCAGCAGTATGTTCTTGTGTCGATACATTGTAGTGGGTTATTCTTGCGCCTTCGTACAGCCACACTTGGCCGGACATGTACTCCACAAAGAGCGTGTCACGCTCCCACCATATCTTATTGACATTAGCGGGAGGCTCATCATCAATTTCAATCTGTTGGTTCATTGAACGCTTCAATTAATCTTGTCTGCAATGCGACTGCTTCTTCACGCGTCGAGAACATTGCACGCGTACAATTGCCAACGACTACGCTCCACGGATGTATGTGCAGCGGTGCTTCAACAACGTAAATCCACTGCTCGAGTGGCATGTCAACCCATGATTTCATTTTATTAATCTCTCATCTTAGCCAGAAACTCTGTGGGCATGCCCAATTTATATCCTCTGAAACGAGATCGACAACAGTAGATTCAACATATTGCCAATCGCCACCTATGTCTTGTAATGTGAAGTATTTTGAACTATCTCCTGTATTAACAATTAGCACGCCAGATGGTGTGCCCGTGCCACCGACTTCAATAGAACCGACGGTCGGCCATGAACCATCTTTTGCACTGCCTATTAGATCGATCTTCATTTGTTACATTCCTGTTGAATTCAATTACTTCGTTCTAGGTATTTCATGTTCATGATTTCTATATAAGCAATAATCATTGATACACCCTATTTTTCCAATAGGGATCATAATTCGACACAATCTGTTAGTAGTATTTCTGTCAACAGATGATTTGTTGCGCTTTTCAGTGATGTAAGATAAAAATATTACAGGTGTAACATCATGTACACTGTCTTGAAGAAAAATTCTTTGATTAAAATCCAATTTTGCTTCTTCTTTAATATGGCAATCTGGGTATATATAAAAACCTGGGCCGCCCGCACTTGGCGAACGGGACGGGTCCAAAATGAACAATAGTTCACCTGCAATAAATTCTTTTCCCATCAATCTTGTGTCCATAGCCAGCTTGATTCGATAGCTCCGACGCGTCCATTTGGCACAATAATTTTTGCAAGAATTGTTGTTGTAGTTGTCGACCAGAATTCTATAGGTGAATTCTTCTGGTCAATGTAGCAAAGAAAAATCACAGGAGTCATTTCAGCTGAATTGATTTGCGTATAGACACTCGCCGAAGGTAATCTTGTCACGTTGCCTGTATCCACCAGTATTCCGTAGACAAAGAGGCGCGGCCACGAACCGGTGTCGCGAGCCACAAGAGCATGCCCTCGTCCGAGCTGTTTTTTGCCCATAAATAACAGATCACCACATTTATACTCTGAAGACGACATGTTTTAATAATTCCTTGAAAGATAATGCGCATCGATGCAACCTACTTTACCGTTTGGCGCAATAATACGAATCAAATTTTCTCCTTCCGCTGTGTAAGGAGGAATCTTTGATAAGAATATAACAGGTGTAAACTCACGGGCAGTTACTTGGCAATAGACAGCAAAATCATAGTTCGAATTCAAGAGATCCGAATGTGAACAATCTTGGTATATGTAGAGACAGAGTCTGTTAGAGATGTCGTCTTTAACATCCGGCAAATTGTGCTGTTCAACAGTCAAGAATAAAAGTTCTCCGATCAGAAAATGATTTTCTGATTCTAATTTTCTCATCTTTTGAGTCATGTCGTCATTGAAGATTTTAACGTTATAAAATAACTTGCACAGAATATTCAAAAAATTGTCAACAAAACACATCAATTGAATTTAACAGAATATTCTGGCATCAATCTGATGAAAACAGATGTATTGATTCGATATACCCGCGGACACCGGTAGGCAGAAGAATGAGAACAACGTACGGCGACCAAGTCGAGAGAAAGATCACGGGCAGAATCTCATCTTCACGCTGTTGTATATACGCGGCGTGTCCATAACTCCAATTAGGTTGTTGATCTTCTTCGTTCACTGAATAGAACATCACCGGATAATAAGGGCCGGAATCGGCGCGACGTCTACGGAATATACTGGCCCCCGGTGGCGGGGGACCTACAAAAAACAGCAGGTCCCCCGGCTTTACATTTGTGCAATCATAAAATCTCTTCATGAATTTGTTCCATGGCGAATTCAATAAGTGCTCTGTCGTCAGGCGAACCTATTAGCGAATCATCGCATGCACTGCATGTTGCAACTGGTGCACCATCACTTACTCTGATGCTCCATATGAGATGTCTTTTGCCACAACTTGGACATGCGGGATTAAAGTCGGCTCCCAGCGGAAATTCTTCTTGATGATCCATGCGAGACATCTTCATCATATCATAAGGTATCAGTATTTTGCACTGGTCACTATCTGTTTCTGACCCGATGCAAAACAATTCTAAAATACTCGCCAAGTGCAATGCCCGTTACGAGACCAATTATAAAGTCTGTTATCATCTCATAACCTTATACTTCATCGTGAACTCCTGAATCCTTGAGCTAC
>Ga0315284_10007506_pt1 | contig 15586 bp, 17 predicted proteins | sample YL17G09_16_MG_FD_203696 | JGI IMG/M metagenome (GOLD analysis project Ga0315284, IMG submission 203696) | Sediment microbial communities from Yellowstone Lake, YNP, Wyoming, USA - YL17G09_16 | ecosystem: Environmental > Aquatic > Freshwater > Lake > Sediment | place: USA: Wyoming | collected... | reverse complement strand
ATTAATGTATAAAGAACTAAATGAAGAAATTAGACATCTTAAATCTGATTTGATTAATAATAAAATAGTTGATTCAAAAGAAGAATATCATAATTGGATTAATGCAAATAAAAAATTTTTATATCCTGATAAAATTTCAAAATCAGTTGCATATGATGTAAAAATACATCCTGAAAAATATTTGATATACTCATTTTATATTAATTCAAAAATAGAAGAATATGGATCTAAAAAAATATTTCAAGTAATACCGCAACGAAATAATATAGTTCCTAAAAATATAGTATTAAATACATCAGGTATTGCAGATTATATTGGTAATAAATATCCTAAACTGTTTGATTATAGTAAAAGTGAAATAGTTTTACATTGTAAAAAATATCAAAAACACGTATGGAATAAAATATTAAAATTAGAAAAAAGAAGTATATTTAATCATAAAGATTATGTATTTTATAATCAAATAACAACAGATGGATTTAGTTGTAGTTTATTATTTATCTTAAAAAAATATAAAGATAAAGTATATAGTGATAAAATACCAAAAAGTATTACTGATAGTTGTGATATTAAAAATGTTAATAGTTTAACAAAAGATGAATGTAATAAATATTTAACAGACGAATATAAATTAGTTTCAGTCGATCCTGGAAAGATCAGACCATTGAGTATGATAGATGAAAATGGTAATTTTTATAAATATACAGCATGTAGAAGAAGATTTGAAACATATACAAAAAGATGTAATGAAATTATTAATAAGGAAAAAATAAAACATAAAATTATTGAAAAAGAAACAGAATTATCTAAATTTAATTCAAAAACATTAAAAATAGATGAATATAAAAAGTTTATAACAAATAAACATAAACTTAATAATAATGTTAAACCATTTTACAATAATATTTTATTTAGAAAACTAAATTTTAGAAGATTTACAAGAACAAAACAATCGGAAGAAGTATTACTAAATGAAATTGAAAATAAATTTTTAACTAAAAATGATAAGATTAATAATAAAAAAATATTATTACTGTATGGTAATTGGAGTCATGATACTCAAATGAAAGGAACAATACCAAGCCCTAATATAGGATTTAAAAAATTATTATTAAAAAGATTTGAAATATTAGAAGTAAATGAATATAATACAAGTAAATTATATAACAAAACATTTAAAGAATTAGAAAATGTATCAGTAAGAAGAAATAAGCATAAAAAACATTTACATGAAATACTAACTCCAAAAGAGAAAACCGAATGGTGTATTTTTGTAAATCGTGATAAGAATGCTTGTAAAAATATTTTATATCTAGGGAAATATTTTTTAAAAAATCAATCAAGACCAATAGAATTTTGTCAGAAGTCAAAAGAAAAGATAATAGTTGTAAAGCAACGAAAACCAAGACAGAAGAAAGAAATTGTTGTTTAATCAAGGTAGTAGATTAAATAACATCTGATGGGATTGTGTGTATCTACCTTAATATACACATAAGAAAGCCCATTATTTAGAATTTAGAAACTCTTTAATGAGTAAAGCGATGCTTTATTTTTTGTGCTTAAAAACGGCATTTAAAATACGCAACGCTCTAAATATGCTGGAATAATTTTTATGCAAGGTAATCAAGTTTTAGCTGGTCTTCAAAGAAAATGGAAAAAAAATGGGAATAATTGGAAAGAAGAAAGATTTATAAGTGGATTTGGTGGGACAAAAAATTCAGGAGAAACATCATTAAAAACAGCAATTAGAGAAACATTAGAAGAATTATATGAATTTATTGACATTCCAGATCCAGACTTTAATATAGATTTGTATAACCCAAAAAGTGTTTATGGAATAAAAAAACGCACAGTAATTTCAGAAGAATTATTATTTAAAATTCAAATAAATGTAAAATTTGTTGGACCATTTATAAATAATGGATATCATTTATATCAATTAAATTTTGATGATTTAAATAAAATAATTTCTATGATTAATCAATATTTAATTGTAAAAAGACCTCCTCTAGGACCATGGATAGTTTCAATTGCATATCGTGGAAATCTTCCAAGAAATGTAAATGACCTTATAACTTTTCCTCGACAAGACCTACATCAAAATATAGAAATTTTACAAATTTACAATTTATTTATTAATGGGGATGAATTACAACAAAAAGTATTAAATAATAAAGTAAGAAATACTATATTTAAAATAAATCAAAATTTTTCAAATAATGTAGAAAGAGTTAAAAATAATAATTCTCGTAGATAAATATGAAAAAATATTTTGTGCATCTTTATATGAGCTAAAATAATATAATATAATTTATATATATGTTCAATGCAGGAATTATTTTTATATCTAAAAATGATATTTTAGGTTGTTTAACAAGAAAATTTATAAAAATTAAGTCAAATAAAAAAGTATTATGGAAAGAAAGTCAATTTATAAGTGGTTTTGGTGGTCATAGTATTATTGGTGAAACTCCTATTATAACAGCAATTAGAGAAACTATTGAAGAAATATATGAATTTATTGATATTCCGAAAAATACTGAAATATATAAAAATTCAGAAAAATTTATTCAATTAAAAAAAAAATTTAAAATTCCTGGTGATTTAATAAATTATATTGCCAGATTAATAAAGCCAATATTTTTATCATATGAAGATAATTATTATTTATTTATGTGCACTTATAATAATATGATAACAATAATGAGTGTAATTAAATTATATTTATCTATTAAAAATAATATAATCTCAACAATTTATGGAAATAAATTACCAAATACAATCAATGAACTTTTAATATTTCGACGATATGATTTTTACAAAAGTAATGAAATTATTAAAATTTTACGAGTGCCTTACAAAAATAATATAATACTTGATAAACTTTTTAAGAAAGACATAAAAAAAGTAATTTCTTATTTATGAGATATATTAAATATTTTTATTCTTTTTTTATAATATAAATGGATTCTCATAAATCTCCAACCAAAATTATTATAACAATTATAATTTTCATTTGGGCAATTCTTGGTATTATAGGATTTATTATGTCTATAATATGTTTTGGTAGAAGTGGTACTTCTTCACAACATATTATTGGATTATTAATAGCAATTTTTTTTGGTCCCATTTATTGGATATTCTACTTTGCAGTACCTGATTATTGCAAACGTCTTTTTTCTTAAATAGAAAAGGCTTAAAATTTATGATATATTTTATTACAAAGCTGCATATTGAAAATAATTTGGCACAATTGATTGTTGAAGGTGGGATTATATTTTAGAAGCATTCTTTTTCTAGGATTCTATAATTGAAATACTAGTGATAGAGATTTTGCGTCCAAATTGGAGAATTAGTTAAAAAAAGAATGAAAGAAGATTGCAAAACGATGTACAAATATACGTTTTATTGGAAGAGTTAATTATCCAATTGTTAGAGATTTTAGATTGTGTTAGGTATAAATAATAAATTATAAAAAAATATTTAGATAAAATTAAATATATAATATTATATTATATATCGAATCCAAAAAACAATTTTGACTGGGACTATTTGTTTCCTCAACCTAAACCAAATACTCCAAGAAAACCAACAAATTATAACAAAAATTTATTTACAGATGATTTTGCAAAATCATTTAGTAGCGTAGAAGCAACAAATTTGGGAGACCAATTCAAGTATTATAATAAAAATAAAAATGGGAAAACTAAAATAATGAACTATACTACAGAAACTATTAAAACTACCAAAAATTTAAATAATAGTGGGAATCCAAGGAAAAATATTAATACTACAGGAACTATTATAACTACCGAAAATTTAAATAATAGTGGGAATCCAAGGAATCCAAGGAAAAATATTAATACTACAGGAACTATTATAACTACCGAAAATTTAAATAATAGTGGGAATCCAAGGAATCCAAGGAAAAATATTAATACTACAGGAACTATTATAACTACCGAAAATTTAAATAATAGTGGGAATCCAAGGAAAAATATTAATACTACCGAAAATCTAATAAAGAACGAAAAATATTATAATACAATGTTAAGACAATTTAAAAAATTTAAAATTATTGGAGAAGAACAATATAAGAAAATGAAAAAATTATTTGATGAATTTAAATTTAATAAGAGTATTTTAGATAAAATAAAATTTACTAGCTAAGTTTATTTATCTTTATACTTTCTAGTGCCAATCAAATAAGGTCGGAGATTACTTTTTATATATTATATAATAATCCAACATCCCTATAAGTTTTAACTTAAAATTTATGATATATTTTATCACAATGTATCATAATAGTTTTTTAGAATCGAAGCGCTATGCGAAGCTGCATATTGAAAATAATTTAGAAGTTAGAAACCAGAATTTGGCACCATTGATTGTCGAAGGCGGTAGTATATTTAAGAAGCAGTCTTTTTTCTTAGGGTCAATTGTTGTGGGCGACCATTTTGGTGAAAAGGAAGGACAAATTGTCTATCGCAATGGCGAGTTTATGGGATATAATGGCGCAAAATGGCGGAGTTTTACAAGAGAGAATCTCTGGATGGAGAGCGGCGAAGGTGTTATTACTACGGAGGGGAAAAGGATTGGAATAAATAAAATTAATCCGAAGAAAACGCTGGAAGTCGGTGGAGATGCAGTTATAGATAAAAAGATGCACATTGGTGACATATTGAGCTGCAATAATGGAATTGTATTAGCGGAAAATCAAACGAAAAAAAGGTCTGGAATGATCCGCTTTTGGGAAAATAAATTTGAGGGATTTGATGGCGAGAAATGGGTTAATTTTGCTAGTGCTCCAGAAGTTCAAGAATTGCCTGTCCAGGATATTAATTTTGAACGCATCCAATCGATTGGGCTATTAAACTGCCCACTAACATTTTTACAAGGAGACTCTATTTCCCAAAATAAAACGCACATTTGGTTTGATTGGGAAAAAGAATGCTACCACATGGGGCGGTTATTGGAGGGAAATATGGAAATAATAAAGAGGGATAACTTACATATTCGAGAATTAAGTTTGGATGGTGATATTATTATGAATGGAAAATCCACGATTCGAAATGTAATGGACCCCCAAAATGGTGATGAAGTTGCTACAAAGCGGTATGTGGATACAATTAGTCAGGGACTCCAAAACTACATGTTCGTAAAATTTTTATTATTCGAGGAAGATGTGGAAATAATGGAAAACCAATCGACAATAATACTCCGCCGAGATGTTAATGACGCCATTAAATTCAATGGTTCAATTATTGGATTAATTCTAAAAAAAGGGGCGACCATGTATGAAGTTATAGAGGTAATTGATGGCTCCATTATTCGACTTAAACACCTGCAAGAAATACAAACACCGGCGAAATTATGCGTACAAGATGGACGCTATGGTAACAGTGAATATTTCGTATTTGACAAAAACGACGAAATTGGATATCTACAAATAAACGGAATAGAGAATTTGGAATATGACGGATGTATTCGGCGAAAGGGGAAAAAAGTAGAATTAGATGTTGCACCCCTCTTCCAATCAACCCCACAATTGGACATACAAGAGGGTGCCATTAGCGCGAAATACCTGGGAAATGGAGTCATCAGCAGTAACCACATCTCCGATGGCTGTATTCGCGCCACAAATCTAGCAAATGAAGTCATTGAAAACCGGCATTTGGGAAAAGCTGTTATAAATGGCTCTAATATTGAAGAGAAAACTATAAATGCAAAACATTTGAAAGAGGGGTGCATAAAAACTAGCCATATGGGAGCTGGAATTATTACAGACCATGAATTATCCAGTGAATGCATCCATATGACGCATCTTAAAGCATCCATTATTTTACAGAAGCACTTGTCAAAGAATTGCATTAGTGGTGAAAATATTATGGATAGTGCAATTGAAAGACGGCATTTATTGGATAAAATCATTCTGACATCTCATCTTAATGATGAGATTATTTTGTCCAATCATATATCTAATGCTCAGATTGAAGCACGCCATTTAATGCCCAATATTATCCAAGAATCCCACATTCAACAGGGACAAATCAGGGGTGCTCATATCCGAGAAAGAGAAATTACTGGACAACACCTAGCGGTTGGAAGCATCGATGGTCTCTTAATCAAAGAGGAGTCAATTGGAGCAGGAAACATTAAAGAACAAAGTATATTTCCGCGGCATATGACACGGGGATGCATCTCTGACTGGCATATTACGGATAAGCAAATCAAGGGTCGTCATATAGAAGAAGATTCAATTGATGGGGGCAAATTAATTAATGGAGCTATCACAGAGCGGCATATTCAGCCACAATCTATTAGCAGTGAGAATATTAAAAGAGGGGCAATTCAGGGGAATCATTTGGCAATGGGAAGTATTGATGAAAAACATATTGGAAATTCTACCATTAAAACAACGAAGCTAATGGATGGGGCAGTCACTGAAACAAAATTGGGGGAGAATAGTGTTACAACGAATAAAATAAAGGACAAAACGATAACAAATGATAAATTGAAATTACCATTTCTTAAAATAGAGACGGATTCTATGTTCATCGCCCCAAAATTGGTTCATTTGGGTGAAACTCTACAAATAGGATTGAACCAGAATTATATGATACCGAGGAAAAGGGATGGTATCGTAGAATTTATGGGTGCAATTAGGTTTGGAGAAGAGGGTAGTGGTCAAACAATGGAGGTTCATATGGAATTGGATGTTCGAGGAAAGATGCGGGTGGCTGGTGAGAATTTATTTTTCCCCGGTGAAATCCGGACAGTCGCCAAGGGTGTGAAAATGGATGAAAAGAAATGGTTACTATGCGACGGGAAAAGGGTGAAAAGGAGCCAATATTATGAATTGTACAAAGCAATTGATGAAAAGAAAGAGGATGGTGATGATTTTTATTTACCGGATGTTAAACATGATGGGATGGAATACTATATTAGACATTCTTAAGTGTTTTAACAGCTGCACTTACTGCGACATTTGGAATAATCCTTGTATAAGATTGATTTACAGCTTGTGCTGCCATGCTACACACAAGTACAAAAACCATTAAAAAAATAATTGTATTGTTTTTCTTTTTCTTCTTTTCTTCTTTTGGCTGTGGGTTTGAGCATTTACCAGATAAGCTTAAATACCACATAAAAATTGAAAAAATAAAAAAAACTAGAAATCCAATTAAGATTAAAAAAAAATATTTTGCTATAAGTGTGTCAGGTTGTTTCATATTTGTTATGTAGAAAATATTATCGTTTTATATTTAAAAAAATTATACCATAAATGCATATATAAGAATGGCAGAACAAATTGACGACGATAATACGGTGCATGCAATTGAGGACAATAGTGAATTACTTAAAATTAGCGAACTCACTGTCCAATCACAGACAATCTTAATTTCGCTATATAATTTGAGAGTATCCATCAAAAATATCGAGACAAATTTTCGTAATTATGAGCGGGAGTCTATTAAATTTATCCGACAATTGCGGAAAAATCAGAAGTCTAGGGGAACATTAAAGAAGGTGGAAGACAAAAAAGAGAGGGAACCATCAGGTTTCGCAAAAAAATCGAAAATAAAGCGTGAATTAATAGAATTTCTAAAGAACCCAGAGATTATTGTGATTACGAATGAGATTGTGCTTGAAGAGGATGCTAAGGAAGAATCTAAATTTGAGAAATTGGATGATGAGAATATGATTAATCGCCCATCAACAACAAAGATTATCAATAGATACGTTAAAGATAAAGGGCTACAAAATGTGACGAACAAGCAATTTTTCATCCCGGACGATAAATTGAAGAAGATATTGGCGCCATTAGAGACTCTTGACAAGAAGAATGGGGGTTATCGGTATTTTAATCTGCAGAAGTATATTAAGCATTTGTTCTTGTAAGATTATATCAAGCAATGCATAAATATTGGAATAAGAAATTTCTTTTCAATGTTCGCCCGAAGAAAAATCCCCAATTCCTCCAATTGGCTATTCTTTTTAACAATGGATGCTGAAATGCGGTCCATTGTTTCCTCAGGAAGTTCCTTTCCAAAAAGTTCCCTGGCTTTCTCTATTTGTTCTAGATTGATGCTATAATCAGTATTTTTTACAACTTCCTCAATTGACCCGTATTGAAGAATGAGCTGGAATGATTTGGTGCAATTCATATTTCGTATTTTCGTCGTATAATCACAGCCACAGAGAATACATATATCCACGAATTTATGCATTGGAACTCCAAGGTTCTCCAATATGTCGTTCATAGTATATAGCTCACATTTCTCTTCTTTGATACAGAAATTTTTTAGAACCTTTTTCGCCCCGAACACCAAAACATCGGAATCATCCGACAAAATATAATCTATTTTATTGGCAGCGCTCAGTTTAGCTAAGATAAAATCAGCTTCTTCATTCTCGCTAATAACAGGAACCCCCAATATTTCGAAAAAATACAAGATATCTTGTACTTGTTTCTGCGAAAAAACTACGCACCGCCGCTCCAATTTCGTAATTTCTGAGTTTATCATTGAGCTCGTATTCGGGCTATTATTCTCAGATTGCTTATCCAATAAATTGGCAATATTATTGTACATTTTTTGCCGTTTTTGCGCCCTTCTATCAAGTATGGTTCTCTTTTCCAGGGGAGCAATTCCGTCTATGACGTAAATAGGCAAAATTTTGTAACGGAAGAAGAGATGGATTTGTCGCAAAAAACACTCAATTGGATTATTATTATTATAAATGAATCTATAAAGAAAAAGTGAAAAATCAACACCAATTTTTGTGCCCCGTAATTTATCAAATGTTGTCTTTTTCATAGATTCTTTTATCACTGAATTTAAATTCTTTATTCCCATTTTGTAATATTATTATTACAAAATACTGAAAATCTATTTTTCGAGATAATTATTATCATATCGCTAATATCATCTTCTTCCCAATTGGACTACCCATGTGTCTCATTATCTCTCTAGCAAACGCTCCATTCTTTATAATATCCAAAAGAATATATTGGTAATATACTCCTATTCTTCCCACAAATCCAATTGTCAAGAAATCATCTAAACATTCTAATCTGTTAGTATGTTTCTTAGTATTACTCTTGCATTTTGTCAAAAGGCTCCATAAGAGTCCAGTTCGTAGAATAATATAGCTAAATGCAGCTGCTTCTTGTCGGTAATTTTGCAAATAAAGATTTTTTATAGAATGAATATTATTCGATTCCAGTAATTTTGCACAGTTCTTCATTGAATGCTCCAAATCTTTCATTAATAGTGCTCGCAAAAGTTTTCTGTTTGTGTGAATAGCCGTATTGGGCGACAATTTTAGAATATTATATAAATAAACCGCACATAATTCAGTGTATGCTTCATTTATATTCAAACGATTAAATCCGTCCTTTTCTAGTGCAATTAATTCCGGGATAACTTTTTGATTTATAATATCAATGTCATAATGCACACTATGGAGCGCCTCATGTATCAGGACTTTCTCAATATCATCTTTGCGCCAAAGATAAATATGACCATCATAGTAGTCTGAGTGAATATGAGTAGATGCACTATTCATTTCATGGATGCCAATATTTTTCACGAATTTTTTAGACTCTGTGATTGGGAAAATATAAATAGCTAAATTTGTGTTGAATCTTTTTGGTGGATTAGAAACTAGTTGGGTTCGTAGATAAACAACAAAAAAATAATATCGCATGAGTTTTTGGATTTTTTGTTTTGATAAATTGGAAATAAAATGAAAATAGACTTCTCCCTGTCCTTCTAATTCCAATGGGACGATATAATCATGAATTCGTGCAGTTTTAATAATTCGCCCCAATTTTTTACCCAGAGATGGAGATAGAAAGGGAGATGACAAATAAGTTTTATAAATATTATTCTTTTCGTGCTCACTTGTAATAAGTTCCTTTGAGCTAATTTTTATATTCTGCCAAAAATTTTTGTATAATTCTAACATATTATTATTAAACTATAGATAATATTTTCTCAATATTCAATTCTACTCTTTCAAATTCCAAATATTTATCTTCTTGTTTTTCTTGTGCTTCTAGCTGTTTCCAGCTTTTGAACACATCCATCGAATCCATAAAGAAAAGATAAATGTGCATCTGGGGCGCAGCTAAGCTATGATAAAGATAAATACCGTATTCACTATGAATATGAAACACCCACTCATAAATTCTAATATATTCAAGACCTTTCGTTTTCTTCAAAGAAATTGGAATCAATAAATTTTTTGAATTTGGATTATATTTTATAATCTGATTATAGATTTGTATGCGAACAATAAGGTCACCTGACTCCTTATATTTATAATGGGTATGCCCCTTATTGGGGAAAATATACACTAATTTCTCTAAATCGGACTCCAAATGGAATATCATTTTTTCCTCCAATTGCTCGAATGTTTTGGAATCTTTTGTTTTGTTATATCGCCCAATTTTAATTTTTTTCACTTTAGCCCCCAAAATGTCTTCAACTGTGACCATAATTTTTTTCTCAATGTTCTCATATTTGGCATATGATTTTATTATTTTTGTCTCTATTTTGGGAACAGATTTTTGTGGAGGCTGATACGGTGGATGTTGTAAAACGTCCGACAATTTTGTCTTTGTTTGCTGAAGAATATCGAAGAAATTAATATTTTTCGACATATCAGGGATTTTATCCATATTAGGCATTGCGGCAAAACTATGGATTGAAAATTTAATATCAGCTCCACCCAATATATCATCGAATGAGCCCATAAAAGGATTATTCCCTTGAGAAGAGAAGAAACCATTTATAAATGCATCCATATCAGTGTTCTGGAAGAATTGATTAAAAATGGAAAACGGGTCAATATGGCTCATTCCATCGGGAACACCCATATCATAATTTCGGCGTTTGGCAGGATCTGATAGAACTGCATATGCTCCTGCAATTGCCTTGAACTTTTCTTCTGCTCCAGGCTCCTTATTTTTATCAGGGTGATACTTAATGGCGAGTTTATGGTAAGCTTTTTTTATTTCATCTTCGCTGGATGTGCGACTAACACCCAAAATATCATAGTGATTCATTATATTGAAATAATAAATAATTTTTAAGCTTTCACCGCCGAATGATAAATATTCATGCAATTATAAATAAATGCTTCCAAATGTATGACTTGTTTATTTCCCTTATTACTGGAATTACCATATAGGCACGCTTTTTTTAGAATAAGTCTCTTCTTTTCGTCACTAATAGAGGCATCATTGGCAACAAATTCAATAAAAACATATACAATCTCATCATATGTGAAATGATATACATACAAATCATATAAAATAGTGCGCAATTCTTCAATAAACATGTCCGTTATTTTATTCTTCTGAGTTATTTTGTTGTAAATTGCCAAGATAAAATCTTTTAGGGGATTCTTATATTCCAATTCTTTCTTAAAATTAGACATAACTCCAACATATTTGAGAAAGGAGTTAAAATTATAATCATTGAGTCCCAATTTTAGCTCATTAAGAATATTAACTCTGTCAAGATTGGGATAGAAAGTTTCAAAAAATTGGGAATAAAATTCTTTTCCAGGATTTATAATATTTATTTCATTCAAAGTGGAAAAAATAGATTTGTCTATTTTATTGGAATTCGATGAAATACAAATAAAATTGGCGTGATCTTCATTCTTCTTAACAACGTAATGTAAAGAATCAAATGCGATAACTCCCAATTTATCTATATTCCAGACAATAATATTTTTCTTATTCCCAGTGATAATATTAGGAGCATTACTTATTTCCTCAATATATTCACCAACAATATTGCGGTCATTAATGCCATATTCAGAAGGGTTAACCTCAATATGATTTTTCGACATTTTCACATTGAACGATATATTTTTATTATTGAGTAATTTATGCTCATAATTGCAAGTAATTGATTTTTCATTTGGAAATATATAATTCATTATTTTTTCTATAAAAAGATTGGACAAATAGGAATTCTGACATGTGACAAGAATTGGCGAATAATTTTTTGTTTTAGTGGATTCTAGGTTCATAGTTACGAATTTCTCAAAAACATTTCGAAGAAGTTTATCATAAAAATATTCTTTACATTGGTCCAAAATTGTTATTTCCATTAGTCTAATATATTCAGTGTGAATATTTTTAAGTCGATTTTCCACAGTATTTTTCCATGAATAGATTATATAATTTCATCTGATATTTTTTAGTATTGATTTTATTAATGTGTTCCTGATTTTCTAGATAGTTTGTATTAGAATTTTGGTCAGATATGACATTTATTTTGGTATATAATTTGCGTAAATTATTAGAAAGAATAGATTTAAGATTTGTGCCATTATCTTCTATCCATTCATCACCATTCCAGAAATAGGAGTCATTTTTTTTGTCTCTTTTGAGAGGATAATCTTCTTTAGGAATGTCATCGAAATAATATTTACCGAGTAATTCACAATCTGACTCTATTTCTTTATAAGATAAATATCGCCCCACGATTATTGGGTCCATTTGTATTTTCTCACTTTTAATTGCACGATTGGGATTAATATTTTTGTAAACAATGAGAGCCATTCGTCTGTCTTGGGTAGCGGAAGAATCTAATGATTTTTCGTTGGATTTATCGGAAGAAACAATTGGATTAGAAGCTTTCAAAAGTGCTTCTTCTAAGTTAGTAATACGGTCATGCATAGAATTAATTTGGGCTAAAAGTAGTTCTGTTGTAATACGAGAATGTTTATAATCGACTGAAATTATTTTTTTTATACAATCATTCATACGAATATGTTTATCAAAATAGGATTTTTTATAATAGAATTTATTGCATTTTGGACAAAACATATCTAATAGAATTCAATATTTTTTATATTTAAAAAAAACCTACTTTAGATTATAAAATGGATAGAAATTGGAATCGTAGCGGAAGCAGCGGAAGCAGCGGAGGTGTTAGTAGTGGTGGTGGTGGAGAAAAAATGTATAGACAGCCATATTCAGGAGGAGGAGGTGGACAACATCAGCAGCACCAGCAGCAACACAACCACTATCGTAAGAAGAATGATTTTAGTGGTCCAGAATTTTATAGTAAAAATGCTAAACCAATTATTCAACCATTGAAAAAAGAATCACTTCAAGTTGCATTAGTTGAAGATGAATTAATGGATGTAAATTTTTCATGGAACAAAAACTCGGGTGGAGGAACCTAGAGGTATAACATAGATTCCCTGTAGCCCACTCCTATATTTTTTATAATAAGTTAACCAAAATAGATAGCCTTTTTTGAAAGGTTCTACCTCATTCGTCCCCATAAGTGTAATTTTTTATTTGAAATATCATAGATGTCATATGATATTTCAAAAGTAATTTATGTTAAACAAGACCCAGTTGGCGCTGATAATATCGCAACTTTTGTAATTGACACAAATAATTGGAAACAACCACAAACAGACGAAGAAATTGTTAAAATAACTACTTTCATTGCCAGCATTGCAACTCAAACATTACTAAAATCTCAAAAGCAAGGAGCGAATAAATTCGATGTAAATGTCCTTATGGAAAACTTCAAAGTCGGCAATTTAAACTACAAATTCGTGAAATATTTAGCAGATATACTAAAATCTCTTTTTCCAGAAAAATTGAGGAAAGCTACAATAATAGACCCTCCTAAAATATTCATAACAAGCTATGAAATAGTTAAAACCTTTTTAGACAAACCAACTCGTAAAAAAGTAGAGCTAATATCTACAAAAGACAACAAACCAATCTATGTTGATGCTTTAGAAGACTAGTTACCAATCCACCATGTTTGGTCTAAATTCTGGGATGCAGAACAAGGTGTCAATTTTAATTGAGATACTGTCCCATTATTCGAGTCTTTCTTCTCTGTTAAATTATCTAAATCATAACTATTATTGGAATTACTTGTATTCCTGGAAAAATTATCCACAGAAATACAATAATTTTGTTTAGAAGCAGATGATAACTGCATATTAGGACCCCAATTAAATTTCTGATTCAATGGAACCTGTCTACCACAGGTATCACTATATACAGACCCTAAATTATCGGTTGTCATACAATTTCCAGTGAATTTATTAACGATTGATACAGTCCCATCTGGATTATTTCGCATTGTCCAATATTGAATCGGAGTATATCGCCGATTATCTAAATAAATAATAGAATATGGGCTGGTGCCAGTAGTTGGCGTGGCAACCATCTTTTGACCAACACATAGCAATGGACCTGCACCAGCATGAACACCTCCTGTGGGACCTGTTGGTCCCTGAATTCCAGGCGGTCCTTGATCACCACGTTTCATATTTGTAGCCGCAATTTGACTTACTGAATTTGATTGTTGACTGAGTTTTTTATTTTTGTCTTGTTGGATAGATATTTCTGTATTCATTCTATCCATTTTTCCAATATTTTTCATTTGCATTCCAAATGCGACAAGACCAAGAAAAGCTATAAGTCCAATTACTGCAAGTACTATAATTACAAAAGTCATTCTACTACATAATAATTTCACATTGTTATCCATATTATAAATAATATAGAAAAAAATGATTTTTTATTCCCTAAAATTAGAAGAATCAAAATAAGCGGAAAATGAAGAAAACTATTACGAAGAAAAAGCCTGAATCTGAGCCCACTTCTGCAGCAATTGAGGAAACAATTGAGAAAATTGGAGCCCAAATTGAAAAAATAGTTGTCAAATCTGACTTTCAAGTGGAAGAGTCAGCTACACCTGCATTTCTGGATTTTCCTAAAGAATTATTGGAAATGGAGGATAAAAAGGTCCCCACAGATGATGACGAAATTTTGTGCGATTTCGAGCCGCATGATCCGGAAAAGGAATACAAGGATATTGTCTATTATCATCGATTATTATCCGGGCTTATTCAATATTTGAAGTGTGTAAATCGTCTAAAATTAGGTGATGCCCAACAATCGAAAATAAACTGTTTGATTGCAAGATTGTATGAAAAAATGGTTATTTACCAAAAACATATCGATTTGGCGCCTACAAACCCGGAGAATATTAACTTGGATAATGCACATAAAGAGAAATTGCGTATTATTGGCACAATGATTAATAAATTGCGCGACATAACGGCGAAAATGAGGACCAAAAAATCTTTCCTGAAGAAGGATTTATTGCCAATATTGAATAATTCGAAGTTTCTTTTTAATGAGATTATTGAGTATATTAATTCGCCTGAGACCTCTTAAAACTAGCCTTTACTATCCCATATTTAAATTCATCAATAATATTCACATATATTATGCTTTTTATAATTATCTTTATTTTTTTAGTAGTATTCCATATATAAGCATAATCTTTTTTAACCATCATTTCTTTACATTTATCAATTTCAATAAAATAAAAAAGCGGCGTATTCCTATCAATTTCAAAAAAATTATTATTATTTTTCTTAATATAATTAAAACAAAATCCATCAGATAATTTTTCTTCTAGATACAAATATTTATTATTTGTATAGATTTTTGTATTTTTGGGCAAATCGATTATAATTTTAGGTTCATTCTTTTGTATTTTTTTAAATATTTTAT
>Ga0315284_10007504_pt1 | contig 15591 bp, 13 predicted proteins | sample YL17G09_16_MG_FD_203696 | JGI IMG/M metagenome (GOLD analysis project Ga0315284, IMG submission 203696) | Sediment microbial communities from Yellowstone Lake, YNP, Wyoming, USA - YL17G09_16 | ecosystem: Environmental > Aquatic > Freshwater > Lake > Sediment | place: USA: Wyoming | collected... | reverse complement strand
CCCATGGACATCTCCGACGCCTGGAAGAACAGTTACAGCGAAAACACCTCGCAAAAAATGTGGGCGGCCAAGTACACGGCCCGGCATCCGAATCTCGTGGCGTTGGAGCTTTCCAGTTTCAAGTGCGGCCATGATGCGCCCATCTACTCGGCCGTGGAAGAAACCGTGACCAAGTCCGGCACGCCCTACTTCTCTTTCAAGGATATCGACGAGAACAAGCCCACCGGCTCCATCAAAATTCGTGTCGAGACGATCGGCTACTTCCTCAAGCGCTATCGCGAGGACTTCGTCTACCGCAAGCAGAAACAGTCGGAGATCGACGCCCAACTCAAAGAACTTGAAGCCCAGCTTCGCGCCGAACTGGACTTCACGCCAGGCGCGGAACTTCCTCCCGGCCCGCCACCGGCCGCCTACGAAGTCGAAACGCCGGTTGGAATAAACGCGATTCAACGCGAAGAATGAAGAGGGATTCGGGTTTCGGGACCGGCGATTCGGTTGCGCGGAGCACTCTGACCTTCTGGCCAGCACATTCACGCGGCTCTCGCCAGCCCCGCCGATCTTCCACCCACTTATTTCATTGACCACAATAGCTGGGGTTTGGTATGTACACGGGGAGGACTTCGGGCATCGTAGTGGCCAGTTTTGGTTCGAACGACGCGAATCCCGAACCCCCAATCCCGAAAACCGAGTCCTTCAATGGCGTTTGAATCTGACAAGATCATGTTCGAGATTTACAAGGAGACGACCTACTCCGGCCAATACCGAGTGGTGTTCTTCACTGAGCTCCAGGACCACAACAAGGAGCACGAAATCGCGCGCGCCATGGCCGGCGAGCATTTCTACGACGGCTTTATCCGCCAGTACCGCAAAGACCAGGCCAAGGAAGTCATCAGTAATTTCATCGCGCGATTGAATAACGGCGAGCGGCTTGCGCCAGCGGACATCGAACGAGAACTGAAACCCTTCCTGCCATCCTGATTTGCACTTCACACTTCATACTTCACACTTTGAGCCATGGCCCGACGTCACGACAGCCTGATCCCCCTTTCGCACCAGCACCAACACGCCTTGGCACTGGCGGTGATTGTTCGGCGACGATTTGGAATTGAAAAGGACGAACGGGCGTGGCGCGCGGAGCAAGTCGAGAGAATCCAGAAGGCTTGGAAAGCCGAACTCAAAGGCCACTTCGAGGTCGAGGAAGGACTTTTGTTTCCGGAGATGCAACGCTACCTCGGCAAGATTCAGTTAGTCGAGGAACTTTTGCGCGACCACGCCTCACTGCAAGGCCTTATCAAGCTGCTTGAAAACTCTTCGGCGTTTCCGCTGCTCGACGGCTTTTCAGCACTGCTGGAAGCCCACGTTCACAAGGAAGAGCGCGAACTCTTCACCGAATTTGAAAAGAAAATGCCCGCCGACGAGGCCCGCAAGCTCGGCCGCGAGATCGAATCCCGCCTCGTCAAAGCCTGCCCCAATCTCTGAATCGGTTCATCGAGTCATCCATCCATCGATTCATTGGCTCGTAATTCACCAAATCGATCGATGGACCGATGATCCGATCACCCGATGGCTGGATCATCCCAGCGCATCGATGACAGCGTCCGTGAACTCCTCTGTGCCAGCCCCGCCCCCGAATCTGAAGGCATGCGAAAAATACGGGTTGTTGTCTCGAACGAATGACACACGTCGCATCACGGTCCGTTGCCGCCCAGTGCACCGCGCATAATCTGGTCGACGGCGTCTAGAGATCCCGAGCCGGTTAATTCCACGCGCGAACCGTTTGTCTGGATCTCCAAACCTTGCAACAGCGTGGCAAGGGAAGAGGGCAGGGGATTGGTGGTTGCCGTTTGCCGCGAATCGCGCCAAAGCGTGAGCAGCGTGGAAAAAGCGGCGGCAGTTTCGGGGCTCTGGCAGAGAATTGTGACGTGCGTGGTAATCGCACTGCCCCAGTCAATCCGGTAGAGCATTGCTCGCACCGGGCCGAACACAACACTCGGATCCAGTGATTGCTTGGCGCCAGCGGCAATCCAGGGACCGGTTTGGTTCGCCGCCGCTTTGCCGGTAGCGATCCCCCACTGCGCCGACGTCCCCTCGAGCTCCGCCTCCCACTCCACGAACGCCGCGTTCGAATCAAGCGCCGGCCGCGTTCCCGCGCGCACGTCGAGCAGTTCTTTCAGCTCGTGCTTGTGTCCAAAGGCCGCCGAGGTGGAGTTGAAGAAAACAAAGAAAACGTCGGCAGGGTCTTCGCCCGAGCCGTATGCATAGAGCTCAAGTCCGTTGTATTCCCGAATGGGGAGTCGCTGCTCGGTGAAAAGCCGACGCACACGCTCCGGATCAAAACGCCCCTCGGCCCGGCCAAAGAAACCGCTCGAGCCCTCGCCGCGCCAGCCCATCACGACCTCGTCGATGTCCTGGTCAGCATCGGTCCCCATGGACCTTAGGAAATCCTGAAAGTCGCGGAGCTGGTGGATGAGCACCTTCCGGCGAATCTGCGGGTATTCCGGCAGGGCACGGAGTTGTGCAAGGTTGAGGTAAACCATCTGCTGCGTGTCCGCCGGGAAACTGGAGAGCGCCTCACGCGCCCCACCCTGGGCACCAAGCAGGGCGGGGAAGACAACCAAGGAGACAACAGCTCCGAAAACGGCGAAGAAACACTTTCTATTCACGAGAGCCCTCTGATAGCTGAGGTATCTTATTATGCGTATGATAGCAGCAATCGGATCAAAGATGCTCGCTGCCTTCCCGCTCATAACACTCCTCGAGGACCACTTCTGCCCAGAAACATGCTATCCGCACCTGCCAATCCCGTCCTCCCCTAGGCATTCTAGGCACCAAAGAATCCTCGGGCTAACGCCTAGACAAGAATAGACTTGCACCAGCTTGACTGCCGCATGCCGGGAAAAATCACCGCAGCAACATGTAGGTTGTTCCAGGCGCAAATAAGTTCAGGCAACGACGGTGAACCTTGATTAACGGGGTGGCATCTGTTATCCTAGAAGGCAGCAGTTGGGGTGGTTTTCTGCGTGGACTCAGCATGAGCGGAAGGAGTTTTGTATGGCACTTCAATTGACGCCCAAGGCAGTGGAAAAAGTTAGGGAAATCCTGGGTCGCCAGGAACCTCAGCCCAAGGGCTTGCGCGTTTCCGTGGTGGGTGGGGGTTGCTCGGGATTCTCGTATCAGATGAACTTCGAGCACGAGTCCAACGGCATCGACAAGGTTTTCACCTTTGACGGTTTGCAGGTCTTCGTTGATCAGGCCTCACTGATGTACCTGGATGGGACCAAGATCGACTACATCGAGACCCTGGAAGGCGCGGGCTTCAAGTTTGAGAACCCGAACGTGAAGACCACCTGCGGCTGCGGCAGCTCCTTTAGCGCGTAGGACCAGCCCGGAATTCGGGAGGCCCCCGGCGTTTCACCGCATGGTGGAACGTCGGGGGTTTTCTTTTTGGTGTACCAGAGTGGCAAAATCTAAGGCCGCGAGCCATGTCGAACTCATCATGCTGGAATGAACGCTATCGCGGCGCGCCGGCCATAATCGAGCCGAGCAAACTCCTGGTGAAATTCTCCGGCTTGTTTCCCGCCCATGGCCGGGCGTTGGACATCGCCTGCGGCGGCGGGCGTAACAGCGTTTACTTGGCGGGCCGTGGCCTCCGCGTCGTGGGCATCGATCGCTCGTGGGAAGCGCTGCAACAGGGCAGGGAATTGGCGCGGCGGCAAGGACGCAACGTAGCCTGGGTTCAGGGTGACCTGGAAGCGGTCACGCTCCCGATCGACGCCTTTGACGTCATCACCTGCTTTTATTATCGCCACCCGACACTCTACCCGTCACTTCGGGCAGCGCTGCGGTCGGGAGGGCTGCTGTTCTTCGAAACCTTCACCCGCGATCAACTGAATTTCAGCAGCGGCCCGCGAAACCCTGCTCACTTGCTGGAGCCCCGCGAGTTGCTTCAAGCCTTCGGAGACTGGGACGTGCTCTTTTATCGTGAAACGTGGGTCGAGCGCGGCATGGCGGTGCTGGTGGCCCGAAAGCCAAAACTACGGGTGTAGGAGGTCGGAAATAGGGGGTAGGGTCAAAGCGCCAGGGGAAAAGCTGGAAAACCGACTACAGCTGTCCGACAGGTAAACCCCGAAACCGAACCTGCCACCGTCGAGTACCCGGGAGCGATTTCCTACTCCCTATTTTCTACCCACGCTTTTTACCGGCTGTTTCCCAGATATAATGAGCGGTAGATGAAAATTGCCCTTGCCCAGATCAACACGACAGTCGGCGATTTCGCCGGGAACGTCCAGCGCATCCTCGACTACGCTCGCCGCGCCAAGGAACGTGGCGCAGGGCTGGTCGTGTTTCCTGAACTTGCGCTCTGCGGCTATCCGCCGCGCGACCTGGTGGAGAAGCCGGACTTCGTCACGCGTTCAGAGGCGGAACTCGCGCGCCTAGCGGGCCTGCTGCCGGATATCCCCGCTCTGGTGGGCTACGTGCGCCGTTCTCACGCGGAGCAGGGAAAACCCGTCTCGGATGCCGCCGCGCTGCTCCATCACGGTCAGGTGGTGCTCGACTATGTCAAAATCCTTCTGCCCTTCTACGACGTTTTCGATGAGTCGCGCTACTTCGAACCGGGGAATTCGCCGGGCGTGTGTGAGCTGCAGGGATACCGCGTCGGCGTGACCATCTGTGAAGACACCTGGAACGACAAGGGCTTCTGGAAGAAACAACTCTACGCGCGCGACCCGGTCGAGGAAACGGTGCGCGCGGGCGCCGGCGTGCTGGTGAATATTGCGTCTTCACCTTTCTGCACCGACAAGATTCAGATGCGGCACGACATGCTCAGGACGATTGCCGAGCGCCGGGGCATCCCGGTAGTTTACGTCAACCACGTGGGAGGGAACGACCAGTTGATTTTCGACGGCTCGAGCATGGCCTTCAACGCGCGTGGGGAGCTGGCGGCGCGCGCCAAATCGTTCGAGGAAGACCTGATTCTCTTCGACGCCTCAAACGGCAGCGGGGAAATCCGCTCCGGTCCGGCCACGGAGATCGAAGCGGTATACCAAGCGCTTCTGCTCGGCACGCGCGACTATGTCTCCAAATGCGGGTTTCAGAAGGTGCTGGTGGGGCTGAGTGGGGGAATCGATTCATCGCTCGTGGCCACGATCGCCGCCGACGCGCTCGGGCCGGAAAATGTGCGCGGCGTGAGCATGCCGGGGCCGTACTCCTCGCCCGGGAGCCTGCGCGATGCGGAGGCCCTGGCTCGTAATCTGAGGATTGATTTTCGAGTTGTTCCCATCAACTCGGTTTTTGACAGCTACCTCACCACGCTCGATTCCGCCTTCGAAGGCAAGGAGCGTGACGTGACCGAGGAAAACATCCAGGCGCGCATCCGCGGCAACATCCTGATGGCGCTCTCCAACAAGTTCGGTGCGCTCGTTCTCAGCACCGGCAACAAATCCGAATTGGCGGTGGGTTACTGTACGCTTTACGGTGACATGGCGGGTGGGCTTTCGGTGATCGCTGACGTACCCAAGACCATGGTTTACGACTTGGCGCGCTACGTGAACCGGGCAGGGGAGCGCATCCCGCGGGCGTGTCTGGAAAAGGCGCCCTCCGCGGAGCTGCGTCCCAATCAGACCGACCAGGATACGCTCCCGCCTTACGAAACCCTCGACGTCATCCTTAAGGCCTACATCGAAGAGAGCCTCTCGGCCCAAGAGATCGCGGAAAAACGCAAGTTGGACATTGAGCTCGTCCGGGAAACCATTCGGCGGGTCAACAACGCGGAATACAAGCGCCAACAGGCCGCGCCAGCCCTCAAGGTGACCGCCAAGGCCTTCGGCATGGGCCGCCGCTACCCCATCGCGCAGAAGTTCACGGAATGAACTCCCGCCAACACGGTTCGTGAAAGCAGGATGGCAGCGAAAGACCGGAGTACGCGTCACTCCTCGCAGGAGTTGCGTTGCGTGGAAATCTACTTCTCCGGGCCGGGCACGTGGCTCGCGGGGGGACGATTGTCAATCTCCACGATCTGGTCGCGGGCGGATTTTTCGCCGGGGTTGTTGGCTAATTCTAACTGGAACTCTCGCCGCGCTTCCGCCAATGCGCCTTGGGATTTGAGCGCCATGCCCAGAGCAAAATGGTATCCCCGGCCATTCGGCCGCAAGGCCAAGGCGCGGCGGAAGTCCGCCTCGGCGTCTGCCACCCGCCCCGCCTGCAGACGAATCAGACCGAGGTACAAGTGTGGGTCGGGGAATGACGCGTCAAGCGTAGCCGCCCGCTGCAGAGAGTGCTCCGCCTCGTCAAGCCGGCCGAGCTTATAGAAACAGTACCCGAGATTGTAATTCGCCAGCCAGAAATCGCTATGTCGGGCTAGGATGCGCGCGTAAAGAGGAATGGCGCCAGCGTAATCACCGCGAGCAACATACAACCCGGCATAGTTGTTGGTGGCCAAATCGTTGTTGGGCGCAATCGTGATGGAGCGGCTGTAGAGCGTTTGATTGTTCGCCCAGAAGCCGCTGTAGTAGATCGTGCCCGCACCCAAGGCTGCGACCAGCAGGCCGGCGACAACCGCCCGCGTGCCGCGGTTTGCCAAGAAAAGGGTAGGGGCCGCGCGCATTGATCTCCACGCCAGCGCAACCAGCAGCGCAAAACCCACCGAGGCGAGGTAGAGGTAGCGGTCGTGGACGATTTCACCTTTCGGAAACGCGCGCAGGTTGAGGAGGACGAGGAAGGGAAGCAAAAACAAGGAAGTCGCCACGGCTGCCGCGCTTGAGCGTCGCGCCCAACGCCACAATCCGGCCGCCACGAGAGCCAAACCCGCGCATTGAAGCAGTACTGGCCCCGCATCGGAAGGCTGGACGTAGCGAACATCGTAGAAGGCGCTGAGGCCAACCGGCCAGAGCAGAAGCTTAAAATAAGTCCACAGGACGCGCGGCAGCGTAACGACCAGGGTCTCGAACGGCAGGGAAGTGATAACCCGGCTGAGACTTTTGAGCACGGCCAGACGCGCTGCCAGGTAAACCGCCGTGACGGCGAGATAAGGCGCCGCAGCCACAAGCCCGGAGCGCAAACGCGGCGGGAGAGGCAGCGGTTCCGGACGCTCTCCGGCCGGAAGTTCGCCGATGAAGGTGCAGGCAAAAACGAGGAGCGGCAACACCAGGGCGGGCTCCTTCGAAAATGCTGCCAGCGCATAGAGGAATAGTGAACCCGCTCGCCAGAGAGACCGCCGGGCCGGGAACTCGCGCGCCTCCAAGAAACAAAGGAAGGAGGCCAGCACGAGGAAAGTAAACAGCGGATCGATGAAGCCCATCGCCCATCCCGCCGACTCCACGTGCACCGGGTGCAGGGCAAAGACCGCTCCGGCCAGCCAAGCTGCCGGTTTCTCCCGGAGAATCTTGCGGGCAAGCAGGTACACGCACCCGCTCGCCAGACCGTGCAGCGTTACCACCGAGAGATGCCATCCGACAGGATTCGTCCCCCACAGCATCCGGTTCAGCAGCAGCCACAGGAATTGGACCGGCCGATAGTAAATTCCCGGCGTGTAGGGGTTGAGAAACTGAATCAAGTGTTGCGTGAAGTAATCGGGGATGGAACGTGGAGAAAGGATCAGCGGGTTGTTGACAATCAGAATTTCGTCATCGTACACAAATTCGAAAGACAACGTGCGGATATAGCAAAGAAAGGTGATGGCCAGAACCGAAGCAAACGTGACAGGGTCGCTCGGGCCCTCGGCGAGCGTGTTTCTCCAGAACTGCCGCAGCCGGCCCACCGGCTGCTTCGCAGGAATCGGAAAGTTAATTGCCAAGTGAGACCCTCCTCACACACGCCTGGCACGCTAGCTGGAAGCTCATTTAGACCTGAAACAGAAATGATTGCAACCCGCGGCGAGCATGGAGCTCTTTTCGACGCGACTGGTGATCGGGACATCCCCGCGTCGACGCGTTGTCGTGGCTGGGCGCCGCCACACTCGGTGTGCTAGAATCGCAATCTCCGGCCATCACGGGCCCCAGGACTTAGACGAGTTGGAAGACATCTCCAATCTTCACCGCTTGATTCTCCGGCGTCGATTCTTGACCGCGCTCCTCACGATCCTGGCTGCGGCGACGCTCGTGAGGGCGGCCTCCCTGCCACCGACCCAATTCAGGTCACTCGATCTACCCAACGGCCTACGCGCGCTGTTGGTGGAGCAGCACGAATCGCCGGTGGTAAATGTCCAGGTTTGGTACCACGTCGGGTCGAAAGACGAGGGTCCGGGCAAAACGGGATTCGCACATCTTTTTGAGCACCTGATGTTCCAAGGCACCAAGAACCTTGGGCCGGAGCAGTTTTCAGACTACATCGTGCGCTCCGGTGGCCTCGATAACGCTTACACGACCGAGGATACCACCGTCTTCTGGGAAACCATTCCCAGTTCGCAACTGCCAGTGGCGCTCTGGCTCGAAGCCGACCGGATGCGCGGACTGGAGATCAACGAGAAGTCCTTCGATATGGAAAGAGAAGTTGTGAAAGAAGAGCGCCGCTCGCGTTTCGACAACCAACCCTACGGGACGGTCGTGGAGACACTCTACAAGCTCGCCTACAGCGTGCACCCCTATCACCACACACCGATTGGCAGCATGGAGGACCTTGACCGCGCCGGCGTCAGCGATATCCGCGATTTCTACGACACCTACTACGTCCCGAACAACGCCACACTCGTTATCACGGGAGACTTTGACCCGCGGGAAGCGGAAACACTGGTGCAAAAATATTTCGGCGGGCTCAGCCCGGGGCGCGGGCTTCAGGACCGCAAGATTCCCCAGGAACCTCCACAGACATCCAAACGGTTTGACCAGCTCACGATGAACGTCGCCCTGCCGGCCTTTGTTGCCGGCTATCACATGCCCGCTGACGGCACGCCCGACGCATACCCGTTGCGACTTGCGGCACGCATCCTCTCGGACGGCGAGAGCTCGCGGATCTATCGTCGGCTGGTCTACGACCGGCAGCTTGCGCTGCAGGCGGAAAGCACCGGCAACTTCACCGAAGACCCGAACTTGTTTTTCGTCCTGGCCATCATGAACGAAGGGCATACGCCCGCTGAGGGCGAAGCCGAAGTGGAGGCGGAACTCGATCGCCTGAAGCGTGAGCCCGTGTCAACGGAGGAGCTGGCTAAGGCGAAAAACCAGGTTTTGCGCGACTTTGTGGCCAGCCGGCAGAGCGTCCAGAGCCTCGGCGACGAATTGGGCCACGCGGCCGTCGTCCTGAAGGATGCGAACTTGCTCGACACGGAACTGGATCGATTCCTCGCCGTCACACCGCAGGACATCCAGCGCGTAGCGACGAAGTATCTTGTGGCAGCGAATGAGACGGTGTTGGAAGTGATTCCGGCGAAAGCGGGAGTAGAAAGTCGGAAGTTGGAAAAATGAAGCGTTTTGAAAAGGGGAAGGGAATCAGGGAATTGGCGAGAGGTGCTCGAACGGTGCGAATCAGATCTCGCATCTTCCGAGCCCCGAGCCCCGAACCCCTACTCCCGAATCCCCAATCCCTAATTCCTTCGGTATTGGTCCAACGATTACCACTCGTGGCCGCAGTCCTGTTGGCCGCAATACTCCTCAATCTCAGGCCGGCCTCGGCTCGTGAATTCCCGCCCGAGGTTCCGCCTCCGAAACCACTCGTTCTGCCCATGCCCCAGGTACGACAACTCTCGAACGGCTTGAAGGTCGTGGCGATTGAGCGCCGGTCGTTGCCGCTGTTAACGCTGCGACTGGTGGTGAAAGCCGGCGGCGAAACCGACCCGCCCGAGCTTGCGGGCACAGCACAATTCGTGGCCGGTCTTTTGAGCCAGGGGACGGAGCGCCGCAGCGCGCGCGAAATCGCCGAAGCCATCGACTTCGTGGGTGGCAGCATTGAAACGGGCGCAGAGTGGGATGCTTCCTTTGCGGCGTTGACCGTCCTCTCCGACCACACCAATTTAGGTTTCGATCTGCTTTCTGACGTAGTCCGGAACCCGGGTTTTGCACCCGCTGAAATCGAGCGCCGACGCAAACAGACCCTTTCGGCGCTGGATGTGCTGCGCCACGATCCGGTTTACCTGGCCGACGCGGTCTTCAACGTGTCTATTTTCGCGGGCACGCCGTACGGGCACCCGCTGGACGGCACGAAAAATTCGGTACAAGGCATCACGCAACGGGACCTGCAGAATTTCCACCTGCAGTTCTACCGCCCGGAGAATTCCATCCTCGCTGTGGTCGGCGATATAACAACCGAAGAAGCTTTCCGCCAGGTGGAAAAGTTCTTTGGCAGTTGGAAGGTCATGCCGTATCCGTCTCGGCCGCCAGCGGGCTTGCCTGCTATCCGTCGCACGCGGCAGGTTATCGTTATCGACAAGCCGGATTCCGTGCAGACCGAAATCCGGGCTGGGAACCAAGCGATTCGCCGTGACAGCGCCGATTACTACGCGCTGACCGTGGCCAATCAGATCCTCGGCGGTCCCGCGGCCAACCGGCTATTCAAGACCCTGCGCACCCAGCAGGGCCTCACCTACGGCGCTTCCAGCGAGCTATTCTGCCAGGAGGCACTGGGAAGCTGGGTGGCTAAGACCAACACTCGCAACGGCGAGACTTGGAGAAGCCTGCAGTTGGTCCTAGAGGAAACCAGGCGGCTCCGCGAACCGATCACCGGGGCGGAACTCCGCTCCGCCCAAGGCTACCTGATCGGCCACATGGCGCTGGAATTCGAGACGTCGAACGACCTCGCATCTCAGATGCTGGAACTGATCGTCCACGACCTGCCGCTGGACTACTGGAACCGCTTTCCCGAACGCATCCAGGCGCTCTCGACCGATCAGGTCGTGGAGGCCACGCGGCGCTACCTTGATCCCGAAAAAAACGTCATCGTCCTGGTCGGCGATGTTCGGACCTTCAGCAGGGAATTGAAAAAACTCGGCGCCCATGATGTGATTCCCCTCCAGGACCTGGACCTCGCATCACCGAGCCTCCGGCGAGCCGCGCGCGCAGCAGCCCGCTGAAAGTTGTCCGTCATGAAGAAGACCATCCTCGCAGTCGCTACCTTATTTCTCGTCGTGTCACTGGCCGAAGGACTGATCCTGGCAGGAGTTCGCCTTGATCCCGTCCGCGTGGCCGCGTTCCTTGCCTGCCTGGCGCTGATCCTCGGGGCGTTTGTCGGGCTGACGAATCCGGCGGTGGTCCGACTCCTTCGTCAGAAGGCCATCAAATCACCCTGGGCGGCGGTGGGAATCCCTTATCTGCTTTTGATCCCTTATCTAATCTTCGCCGTCGGCACCCAGACTTTTTCCTTCCTGGCTCTGGCGAAGCTGGTCGCCTACATCGCTGCGCCCACGCTGTTGCTGTTTCCGGACCGGCTGCACCGCGCCGAGCGTGTCGGCTGGCGGGACTTCGCCGCCATGCTGGCGCTGGCGTTGCCCGTCAGCGCCGGTTGGCTGGGAGGAATCTGGGTCTGGCCGGCGGACGCGGTTTTCACCGAACCCCAGGAAATCTACTTCTTCCGTCCACTGTTTTCCGTCTGCGTGGCCGCGTACGCTTTTATAGTCATCCGCAACCTGGAAGGTGTCGGCTACCGGCTGGGGTTCCGCAAGGGTGACCTGATCGATGGTCTGTCCAATTTCGCTGTTTTCGTTCTGCTCGGCATTCCACTTGGATACGCGTTGCACTTCATTCAATTCCGCCCGCACGGCGTCGCGCTGGTGGACATTGCGTTTCAGTTTCTCGCCATTTACCTGACCGTTGCCATCCCCGAGGAATTCCTCTTCCGAGGCGTCCTGCAGAACTTCCTGAGCAAGAGTCTTCCCGGCCCGCGGCACGCCATTTACGCCTTGCTGATCGCGTCGGTAATTTTTGGCGCTTCGCACCTGCACCACGCGCCCGTCCCGAATTGGCGGTACGCCATCCTCGCCTCACTGGCCGGCGTGTTCTACGGCAATGCCTATCGCACGCGCCAGCGGCTCTCCTCTCCCGCGCTGACCCACGCGCTCGTGGACACGATCTGGCATTTTTGGTTTTGATATCAGCAGGTCCTAACCTGGTACCGACAGCGAACTCCTCGGCAGTAGGGGTGGAATAACCACAACCCCAGATTCAGATTTCAAGATTCCTGGCCAAGGAGTGGCGAGTATCGACTTTCGATTTTCCAGTCGCCATTCTCTCATTTTGAGTCTCCACTCTACTTTTCCGCTCTCCGACATGGAGTCCCAACGCCGGCGAAAACGGCTAGATATTTATCTGCCAGGGCTGTAGAATCCTTCGCCGGTCGGGAAGTCCCCGATCGTTCGACACGGTTTTTTTGACATTCTTTGACACAAAAGGAGCTTACGCAATGAAGCGAATTCTTACCTCCCTGGCCATCTGCGTTGCCGTGGTCTTCTTTGCCGCTACTTGCTTGGCGAAAGACAAGAAGCCCAAGCCCGGCCCGATCACCGGCACGTGGGAATGCACGTCCCACGGCAGCGCACAAGGCGACATGCCCTTCACGCTCTACCTCGAGCAGGCGAAAGAGGTCGTGACAGGATCAGTCTCGTCTCCGATGGGCGGGACAGACATCACCTCCGCGAGCTACAAGAAGAAAATGCTCGAGATCCACCTCGACACCACCAACGGTAACTACGTCGTCATGGGCAAGCTCAAGAGCGGCCAACTGACCGGCACATGGTCGCTTGACGCCAGCGAGAAGGGAACCTGGGAAGGGAAAAAGGCACCCCCGCAAGGCAAATAAGATCTGAGCCCAATGCCCCCCAGCAGCCAGGTCGACGCCGCCTCTGAGGCGCTCCGGGGGAGGGCCATCCGCCTTGAATACTTCACCGTGGGATGGAATATCGTCGAGGCGGTGGTGGCGCTCGTCGCCGGCGGCGCGGCTTCCAGCATCGCCCTCATCGGCTTCGGGCTGGACAGCGTCATCGAGACCGTTTCCGGGCTAACACTCCTCTGGCGCTTCAAGCAGCGCGGGCGGGAAGAAGAACGCGCGGAATCTCGCGCCGTCCGGGTGGTGGGCGTGACGTTCCTCGCGCTCGCCGCCTACGTCGGCTACGAGGCCGGATTGGATTTGTGGCTTCGCCGCGCGCCGGAGTTCAGCCTGCCTGGATTCATCCTGGCGGCAGTATCGCTCATCGTGATGCCCGTCCTGGGCACCGCCAAGCGGCGCTTGGCCCGGGTCGTGGGCAGCCGCGCGCTGGCCGCTGACGGCCTCGAAACCATCCTCTGCTCGTACCTCTCGGCGACATTGCTGGCGGGCTTGGCCTTGAACCGCTGGCAGGGATGGTGGTGGGCCGATCCGGTGGCAGGTCTGGCCATCAGTGGCTTTATGATCCACGAGGGTATCGAGGCGCTGCGCGGCGAATCCAGCGACATAAAGTAGGTTCGCAATTGCCCTCCTTTGAACGTCTAGGAATCGAGGTGGGCGGCCGACCATCCCAGTAGTTAACATAATATCCGTTATCAGACTCAAATTATGCGATACAAGCCAGCTTTGGAGCTGCCGGGAAGCCCGGCTCACCACTTCCCTCTCAACCTGTTGATTATCAATCGCTTGCTTTGCAATAGGAGATTTCCTTGCGGCGTTCGTGGGGTCGTCTTCAAAATATCGAGTTCCGCGCGCCGGTGATTTCACTCCCCGCAACATTCAACACACTCTCGGGGGTCCCATGAGCAGGTTTGCTGTTCTTTCCTGGCTATTCTTGTCTGGGCGGTCTCTGCTCGGGCGGCGACTCTTCAATTCAAGAATGGCGACCAACTGACGGGGGCCTGACTGCGTGTTGTAGAAGGCAGCTGGCTTTTCAAATCGGAAGCTTTAGGCGAACTGTCCCTCCCTGTCTCCAAGTTAGGGGCCCTGACCAGCGCGCGGGCGGCCGTCGTGCTCGTTAAGAAGGGCCAAACGTACGGCGGAAAACTCTCCCTCCTCGAGTCCGGCGAATGGCAACTGACGGCCGGTCCAGGAGCGACGACACGCCTTTGAAGGCTGCCTCTAAACAGGGCCTCGCAGGAATCCAGACGTACCGTGGGGCAATGCATCGTGAGTGCATTTTGTCCGCAGTGCGTTGACATGCCTGTTCGTGCGGCCTAAGATACGAGCCACACAAGGCCGGCGAAGGTCCCTCTCCATGACCGGCAAGAAAGTTTCCCACTATCGCATCCTCGAGAAGCTCGGTGGCGGCGGGATGGGTGTGGTGTACAAGGCCGAGGATACCAAGCTCGGTCGGTGCGTAGCGATCAAGTTTCTACCTCAGGAGTTCGGCAAAGACGCGGTGGCTTTGGCGCGCTTTGAGCGTGAGGCGCGGGCGGCTTCGGCCCTCGACCATCCCAACATCTGCACGATCCACGACATCGGTGAACACGAAGGCCAGCCCTTCATCGTCATGCAGTGCCTGGAGGGGCAGACGCTCAGGCAATGCATTGCGGGCAAACCGTTAGAAATCGAGCCGGTGGTCGAGCTCGGGATGCAGATAGCCGAGGCGCTGGACGCGGCGCACGGCAAGGGGATCGTTCATCGCGACATCAAGCCGGCGAACATCTTTGTGAGCGAGCGCGGGCAGGTGAAGGTGTTGGACTTTGGGCTGGCGAAGATGCGGCCAGGGATAGGGAGTACGCCGGGAAAGAAGACCGGTGCCACCGAAGAGGGTCTGACCAGCGCAGGAGCGGTGCTCGGGACGGTGGGGTACATGGCGCCGGAGCAGGTGCTGGGGCAGGAAGTGGACGGCCGGGCCGACGTGTTCGCGCTGGGGGCGGTGCTGTACGAGATGGCGACGGGCTGGCCAGCGTTTCCAGGGGAGACACCGGGGAAGATTCTGGAAGGGATTCTGAATCGCACGCCGACACCGGCAGTGCGGTTGAACCCGCAGGTGCCGGCGAAACTGGAAGCGATCATCGCGAAGGCGCTGGAGAAAGACCGCAAGCTGCGCTACCAGAGCGCGGCGGAACTGAAGGCCGACTTGCAGCGTCTGAAGCGCGATACCGAGTCGGGACGCGCTGGGCCACTCACAGCGCCAGTCCTCGCAACATCCTCAAGCACTCATCGGCGGGCCTTAGCGGGGGGAGCGCTGGCACTGGCGGTGGTATTCGTCGTAATCGCGTTAAGGTCCGGTTGGTTCACCGAGCCGCCCTCTGAGCGGAAGCCGGAATTGAGACAACAGCAACTCACTGCGAATTCTACCCAAAGCCGTGTCTCGACCGCCGCCATTTCCCCGGACGGCAAGTTTCTGGCGTACGTGGACACGACCGGAATTTCTTTGGAAGGTATCGAGGGCGGAGAGGTCCATTCCCTTCCTTTGCCTGAAGGATTTCTTGTGAGGCGCGTGAGCTGGTTCCCTGACGCGACCAAGATGCTTCTAATGGGTCGCGCCGTGGCAGAAGAGGGGTCTGGAATTTGGGTCATATCCATCCTGGGAGGAAAGCCGCGAAAGCTTTGGGACGATGTCCAGAACGCATCTGTTTCACCAGACGGGTCGTATATAGGCTTCATTAACCCAAGCGGTAGCGAAATTTGGGTGATGGGATCCAATGGGGAGGGGCCGCACAGGGTCCTGGCAGCTAACGAGGGAGAAAGATTCGCCGAGCTAGCTTGGTCTCCGGACGCACGCCGGGTGGCAATTGGGAG
>Ga0315284_10007503_pt1 | contig 15591 bp, 23 predicted proteins | sample YL17G09_16_MG_FD_203696 | JGI IMG/M metagenome (GOLD analysis project Ga0315284, IMG submission 203696) | Sediment microbial communities from Yellowstone Lake, YNP, Wyoming, USA - YL17G09_16 | ecosystem: Environmental > Aquatic > Freshwater > Lake > Sediment | place: USA: Wyoming | collected... | reverse complement strand
TGAAGTCCGCCACGGCTCCGAGCGTGCTGAGGTTCTGCTCGTGCAGGATGGCTACGATGGTCCCGGACAGGTTCAGGCTCTCGATGGGAACCTCTCGCCACGCATCAACGCCAGGCTCCTCCGGTTCTGTGAACGGCAGAGCGAGCTGGTTCGTCTCGCGCACCGCGAAGCGTAGTTTGGACACCGCGGCGTCGAAGCGTTTCTTGGCGTCCTTGGCCGCCTCCTGCCTTGAGAGCCACTCCGTTTCCGCGAGCGACACCTCGGTCTCGATCCGCCTGATGCTGTCGAGCAGCTCAGACTTGCGTTTCAGGTCGATCACTTCGTCCTCCGTTGCGTTCTGCAATTCAGACACCGTTGCCGTCATCGTGTTTTCCTCCATGTGTTTCTCCTACCTGTGTGAAGACAGATACTGCTCGATGCTCTTGTCGCCGCGTTCTTGGTTGTGCTTGCGGCACGCGATCTGGCAATTCTCAACCGTGTACTCACCGCCGCGCGAACCTGGAAGAATCCTGTCGAGCTCAATCTCCTCAGAGCAATCCCCAAGTCCTCGATTCTCGAAGAAGCATGTAGTCCCGCGAAGGATCGCAACCTGGGCGATCAGACGCAGCTTCTTGTCCCCCGACTTGCGGTATCGCACGTAGTTGCCCAGGAGCGACTCGTCGTGGCGCAGAAAGCCCTGGATCATCGAGAGCATTTCGGAGCGGCGTTCCGGGTCCACGATCCACGAGTCGGAACCGAACGGCGGCACTGCCTCTCCGTCACTGATTCTCTCCTGAATCAAGTTCTCGACGCGGTACATCGCAACGTAGATCGGGATCTCATCGAAGGTCATGCCATCCACCTCAGATTTCCGCCACAGTTCGGACAGACATTCACGCCGTCTACCGCTTGGAGTTCCCCTTCCGCTTCGCATCCATCGCAGACGGCGAACCCGACGCGGCCTGGAGCCGGAGGCGGGACAGCTCGCAGAACTTCGGTCTGAGCTCGATGCCCAGGTAGAGTCTTCCGAGCTCGATTGCGGTAACCCCCGTGCTCGCACTTCCCGAGAACGGGTCGACGACCAGGTCTCCAGGATTGGACGCGCAGCCTACGATGGCCCGCGTGATCTCCAGGGGAATCTGAGTCGGGAAGTCTGGGATCCTCTCCTCCGCCGTCCCAACCAGCCTCGGAATCATCCACACGTCGTCCCATAGCTTTCCTCCTGGATATGCCCGTTTGTCGTTGTACTTCGTCTGGCGGTCTGACGACCTCCTCACTTCCTCGGCTTCCGAGTTGAACACGAACCGCTTCGCGTCCTTGACGCAGTAGAAGATGTGCCTGGAGCAGCGGTTGAACTTGCGGGAGCAGTTCACGCCGAATGTCTCATACCACTTGATCCAGTTGCGGATCGTCAGTCCGAGATCCTTCAGCCGAATTGCGAACTCCGCGGCGTACTCGTCGCAGATCATCACCCACAGGCTGCCGTCATCAGTGAGCACGTCCACGCACCGGGCCATCCAGTTGTCGCACCAGTTCAGGTACTGGCAGTCCGCAAGGCGGTCGGCCTTGGTTCCGTTGCCGTAGTCAACCCCGATGTTGTATGGCGGGTCCGCGAAGATCAGGCGGGCCGAGCCTTTTGCGAGCTTTTCCAGTTCCTCGATGCAGTCTCCCTCAACGATCTGCCAGTCCGGCGCACCGGTGGCGGCGGCGCACTTTGCGTGCTCGACCAGCGAGTCCCGTTTCGCTTCGCGCTGCATCTGCCGGAGTGCCTGGGGCTGGGTGAGCGTCCCGGCGATGACCTGGTCGGCCAGGTCCGGGCGCTTCTTCTCAAGGGCCAGCGCCCGGCCCGCGGTCGGCTCGCTGACCTTGGCGGCAGCGGCAACGGACTTGCGCTGCGGATGTTTGCTTCGCCTCGCCTCTGAGTTCAGTGCGGGATCACGTGATCCCGCACTAAAGTTCTTGCTTGCTCTACCGACTTTGCAGGCTTTCGCCGCTTTGCTGCGCTTCTCGTTGGCCTCTCCGGCCGCCCTCTTGCGCTCCGCCTGCCATTCGTCGCTCTTGGTAAGCTGCCGGACGCGGATCTGCGACTTCCGACCCGGTTCCAGATGCCGGCGCTCCGCGTTGCGCGACCAGGCGAAGTTCCAGGGGTTGACGCCGTCGGGCAGCTCCTGGAACCGAGGGGCCAGGCCGATCTTCTTGCAGGCCCGGAAGCGATTGCGGCCGTCCAGGATCTTCCCCTCGAACAGCGTGATGGGTTCGAGCAGGCCGTTGTGGCCAATGTCGTCGGCCAGCGCGTCGATGCCGTATGAGTCCATCAGGGGGAACAGGGACGCGATGGGATGGTCCGTCAGTTTCAGGTAGTCCAGGTTCATGCGCAAGAATCCTCCGCTGGAGGCCACCAGGTCATTGACTGATGCCCGCTCACTCTGCACTCGCGTGCTCGCCCTCGGCGTACGAGTCCAATCCGCTCCGCGTCTGGTAGCCGTCGCGACCACTCGTGCCGGTCCATTTCCGTCTCGCCCAGGTCGTGAAGCTCGATGGCCGTCAGGCCCGGGTTGCGAGCTACCACGTCCGCGGCCCTCTGCGTGTTGCCCGACCGTCGGCCCGTTCGTTCGTGCTCCGCGGCCGCCAGGTGGCTCGTCGTCGGATCGGTCCGTCGCGCCGCCGGCGGCTGCTGTCGGCCGAAAAGTTCGAGCTGCGTTGGATTCATGTCTCCCTCCTGCAAAGTCTGCGATCCGGACCCACGACGTCGATGACGGTTCCGCGGCACAGGCGAGATACGATCCTGTCATCGTAGATCGCGCGGAGCTCTCGGGGGCCGATGTTGGAGATGGCGATCAGCGGGCGTCCATCCCGCTCGTCGAGGGCCCGCTTGATCGTGTCGTATCCGAAATCGCTCACACGCTCTCGCGCTCCGAGTTCATCCAGCACGGCCAGGTCGGCATCCGCCCAGGGCCTCCAGAGGTCATCCTGGGTGATTCGGCTTTCCCCATGCGTGCCGTAGTCGACGAGTTCACCGAGCATCGCCCGGCGCATTTGCTCGCAGAGCTGCGCCGCCGTGAGATAGATCCCGCGTGTCGCATCGAGAGCGACCAACCCGATCGAGGTTTTCCCTGTCCCGGCAGGCCCGTGGAGGAAAACCGGCCACGGGGACCTGCCCTCCCAAACTGCACGCAACTCGCGGCGGATCGCAGGATCGACCTGTTGAGCCAGGCGGGCATGGTGCGGCAGGCGCCGCTTCGCCGATGGCATTGGTTTCCGCAGGCGGAGTGTTGTCGAGACGCTTGGATCGCGCGGAGTAGGGATCGTCATCCCGTCGCACGCGCGACAGGTTTCTTCCTGGCTCATGTGATGATTCCTTCGTGTGACCGCTTCCGCCTTGATCCTGAGCGCGCGAGAACCATCGGGTCAGGAACGAGGCGTAGTTACTCTTTCTCCCGCGAGCTGGGTTCGCGATGCACCAATCCGCGGCCCTGGCCAGCTCGACGCCGACGTCGACCGCCGGGTATGCTTCGCGCCAGCGGACCAGGTCATCGTCGCGGATCCCGATCCATGCCAGTTTGCCCGGCTTGCTCGAATCGAACTGGATCGGGCCATTCCCCCAAACCGACGCTGGCGGCTCCGACCGCCGGGATCGGCGCGTCGGAGCTTCCCCCCTTTGGGGGGTTAGGGGGGATATCTCTTCTCTTCTCTTCTCTGGTAACGCATCCACCGTTACGAGAGCGTTACGTTTTTTTTCGCGAAATTCATTCGCTCGCCGCGCCGTAAGTGCCCGTGCCTTCGAAGTTTGGCCGTTATGCACCTCAAACCGAGGGAAGGCGAGTCGGCCTTTTTCGACTACCAACCATCCCACTTTCTGGAGCGCATTGGCGAAGCCTTTTGTACATGCCGTCTCGTCGATGAATTGTGACGTAACGCTGTCAGCGTTACCGTTTGGCGAGATGTCGTCCATCCATGACCATAGGACGACCAGGCGCCCGACGACGGCGAATCGGTCGATCTTAAGGATCCTGGACAACGCGATCACTTCTGGCTTGGTGGGCAGAGTTTTTTCGATCTTGATCCATCCTGAGCTCATCGATGAGCCGTCCGACTTCGGGCGGAATCTGGGTAGTGGTTCTGGGAGGTAGGCCGATAAGCTTCCGCGCCTCTTCTTCCCGGCCCACGTCCTGCATCTCGCACATTCGACTGAAATGGGATTTGCAGATCGCCCTGCCGAGGTAGCTCATGTCGGCCTCGGCTCTGCACCGCTTCCACTCGCAGCGATCGCCGCTCACGTCACTCGCTCCATCACCTGGCCGTCCTCGATGACCAGGCCGATGCCTTCTCCGTCGGTGACGGATTCGAGCCAGACCTGATAGCCGCCCTCAGCGGCCATCGAGCGCACCAGCTCGAGCGACTCGGAATCCAGCAGTGACCCGTCGCGGATCAGCAGGATCCGGAGCTTCGGGTTTGCCGCCATCGCGACGGCCATGCTCGTCCGCAACTGCTCGGCCTGGCTGGCCTGCTCGAACGGAACGCCGTTCAACGTCACTCCGGTCTCGTCGAGACCAAGCCCTTTGACGGGCAGCCTGGCCAACCGGACCAGGTCGGTCTTGGCGGCCTCGATGCTCGTGATCGATTCGCTCAGGCCGGCGGACTCACGCTTGAGAACCGTCGCCCGCTCGGACAGCTCCGCTCTCCTCTTGAGCATGGCCACTCCGGCGTTCGTCGATTCGATGCCGGCGATCTGCTGCATGATGGACTGGATGTCGGGTTCCTTGAGGAGTGCCACCTCGTCGGCCGCTTCCTGGACGATACGCTCTCCGACGTCCACGCGCTTCCGTTCCTCCGCCATCTGTGCTTCCGCGCTGGCGAGCTGGCGCTTCAGGTCATCGATGCGACCCACCCAGATGTTGACGCCGGCACGGACGTGCTCGAGCTGTCCCTGCAACTTGGCCAGCTTCTCCAGCTGACCGCTGTTCTCCCTGGATACGGCCTGGGCATTGCGGAGCAGCTCCGTCAGATCGCCCATCGAGACCGGCTCCGACGGCGTGCCCGGTGGCGGTTCGGGCGCCTCGGCCGCTGCCGCCTCGGCCTGCTTGAGCTCGCGGTTTACGCGGGTGCGGGTGTCGTACGCGGCCTGCCGCTGCTCATCGAGCCGTTCGACCTTCTCGGTGATGCCGAGCAGGTTGAGCAGAGAGTCTCTCTGCTCCGCCGGCTTGAGACGCAGGAACGCCAGCGGGTCGAACGTGAACTGGCCGCACATCTCGTCAAGAACGGCCTGCGGGCTGCGCAGGTTCCGCCCATCGGAGGCTGTCACCTCCAGGTACGAGCGGTCGTTGGCCGTCCATCGCCGGGTGACCTTGAGCGTGCCAAGGTCCACCTCCGCCATCGCCGACTCGGCTCCATCCCGGATCGGCCTGGGCGGCAGCAGCGACTTGCCGCCCAGGGTGTACGCAATCGAGTCGAGCACGCTGCTCTTGCCCTGGCCGTTTCGGCCGGAGATGACGACCAGGTCGCCCGTCGGCGTGATCTCCACGGCCCGGATCCGCTTGACGTTCTCGGACCGCAGGCGAACGATCTTCATGCCATTTCCATCGTCGCTCATCGGACACTCCTTTCAGGACAGGCTGATCGCCTGGCCGGTCATGCGGAGGAACACCTCGGACTCCGTGATCGCGTCGAGCATCGCGTACTGGACGAGCAGGTCACGCTGCCCGGCACGGTACAGGTCCGGCACCTGGGCGCCGCTGATGACGCCCTTGTGCGACTCCATGCCCAGCGTTTCCAGCAGGTCCTCGAGTGAGATGAAGATGTCCCGGTTCAGAGAGAACCGCCGGCCGTACTCCAGCATCGTGTCGCACACCGGCTGGTCCGGCGACAGCGCGCACGGGAACCGCAGCCCGGCCTTCAGGTACGCCCACCGCAGCTTGCGCATGTCGAACCCGATCAGGTTGTGGCCGACCAGGACGGTGTCCGGCGTGCAGCGAGCATCCAGCAGCGTCCGCAGCGCGATGAGCATCGTCCGGCCGTCGGCGAAACCCTCGACCAGGCCGCCGTGTACCATGTTCGGTTCCTGTTCTCCCATGCAGTGCAGGCACCGAAGCTCGGAGTCGGACCGCAGCGACACGACGATGATCGGCGACTCGTCCATCAGGGCGAGCCGCTCCTTCTTCTTGTCGAGCGCCTCCAGGTACTTGCGGCCGATGGTGTCCGGCTTGAGGTTCGGGTTCGGTGCCCACTCCATGCGGGCCCACCGCTCGGCCTCCTCCGGCCGTCCGTCGGCCGTCTCGATGTCCAGGCAAAGCCAGTAGTACGTCGGTGGAGGTGACCCTTGCATCACGTCCTGGCCGTCTGCCATGATCGTATCTGTGCTCATGCCTACCACCGCCTTCCGTTTCCGTAGCCGCCGCGGTTGTATCCGCCGCCGCCGTAGCCGCGGTTGTATCCGCCCTGGCCCTGCTGGCCCTGGCCCTGGCCGTAGCCACCGCCACCGCCACCGTTGCCCCATCCCTGCTGCTGCTGCCGTGGCCGATAGGTCGCCAGCGGATAGACGCCGGCGAGTTGGGCGATCACCTGGGGATTCGCAGCCTCCGGACCGAACAGCAGGTAGGCGCTCAGCTCGGATCCATCCGGCAGGGGGATGACCATCCGCAGCGCCACCCCCACGGGGGCCGGGGCCTGCTGCATCATTTGTCCGGCCGGCATCATCTGCATTGCCGGCACCTGTTGCATCGCCGGCATCGGCTGCATCGACGTGAACGTGGGTTGCACTTGGGGCTGCATCATCATCGGCGCCTGCGGCGCCTGGGGAGTGGCGGACGTTGCCGCCTGGAGCCTTGCGGCGATCTCCGCCGCCAGGTCGCTCATGTTCTTGTCCACTGGAGTTCTCCTGTCCTGTATGGTTTCTCAGTCACCTTCGGGCGGCTGGTCGTACTCCTCGGTCAGATCGATCGTGTCCACGATCTCGATGTCCGAGACCGACTTCAGCGCCTCCTTGAGCCGTTGCCTGGCCTGCTCCTCGGCGGCGTCCTTGAACTGCTCCTCGTCCCAGCATGTGTCGTCGGGCCCGATCAGGGCGCCCACCGCCACGGTGAATATCACGAGGGCCTCGCCGGTGACCGGCCTGGCCTCCGGCTCGCGCTGGAGGATCATGCCGTTTTCAAGTCGCTGCATGGTTCAGACTCCAAACAGAATCGCCGCCACGGCGGCTGTGATGACGAACGCGGCGAACACCCACACGATGACCCACTCGGGCCGGCCGAGTTCGACCGGGCCATAGCCGCGCTCGTAGTCGCCCTGGCCGGTGACCACCGCCGGGAGGTGAGCGGAGGAGTGCGGCACCCCCCCGCCCCCTCGACCGGCCAGTGGACATCGCGTGGCCGACGCGACTTTCGACGGAGGCGGCGATTGGCGCGGGCGCACCCTGATGACCAGGATGCGCGCCGCCTCCGCTGATTTCAGCAGGCCATGATCGACCCCCTCAACAAAAAGCCCCCTGGGCGCCCGATGAACAGCATGCGTCACCGAGCCGCCCAGGGGACCGGAGGGGAAAGAAGCCGAATCGAACTGATCTCCCGCTCGGCCTGCACCCGACGGATCGCCTCCATCATTTCGATGCAGGTGGCGGCAGGATCGGCAAGGAGCAGCTTGGCCACCTTCGTGAACGCCGGCGTGATCGCCTGGGTCACCTTGTTCGGGTGGATTCCCAGGACCGCACCGGCCGCCTTGATCGACCACCCCGCGCGAGCCATGAATAACCTCCTGGTGAGATTTTGCCGACAGGTCGTTACAGGAGGCCCCCACGTCCGCCTGCTTGGCCTGAGTGGTTACGGTGGTTACTTCCGCGCCTTTGTCCACGATTGAACCCTCCGTGTGGATCGGGTAACTCGGATCATCCCGTTGTTGGACTCTCGGAGGGCGAAGCGATATCCGACGGCTCTTGGGCAAGCCCACGCAAGCGGAACGCCTCGTCGACGAGAACCTTGAACTGGTCCACGGGCTTACGGGATTCCAGCCGTGCCAGGCGGTCGAAACGAATTCGATCAGCGACTCGCACGTAAAGCGGGCCGCTCGATGTGCCGTTCTCTTGTGCCACATGTGATTCCATCATCAGGACTCCTAACTGGTACGCTATCAAAGTACACCAGGACCGATATTAAGTCAAGCGGATTGGATGGATTTATAGCGAATACGATACGGTTCTTGTCGTAAGTTCAGAACACGTGGTATGTTACGGCCGTGGCGAAGTCCGAAAAAAACTCGCAGATGAAGTGGCCGGCGGAGGCGGCGGCCAAGCGCGTCCAGAAGAGCCAGAGCCGCACGCTGCGGTCCGAGTCGGCCAAGCCGCAGGAACCGCCGGGCGCCGCGATCCCCGCGGGCGCCCCGCCAGCCGACGCGGAGGACGCGCCAGGATCACGCCATGCCGCCGGAACCGGCCCGCCGCTGAGCGAAAACACGCCGGGGCCTGTCTGAACACCCGGAGGAGGCTCACCGGGCCTTTTAGAGGGATTCGGCCGAAACCGATCCGGTAGTCACTGTCGAGGACGATTCGGCCGAAACCGATCCGGTAGTCACTGTCGAGGACGATTCGGCCGAAACCGATCCGGTAGTCACTGTCGAGGACGATTCGGCCGAAACCGATCCGGTAGTCACTGTCGATCCCGGACCCCGGATCCCCAGCCCCAGGACCCCGGCCCCGCATCCCCCGGGTCACGGCGTGGCGGCCATGTGCTCTCTGAGCTTCTCAATGGCGGATAGCTCGATCTGCGACACGCGCTGCTTGGTCAGGCCCATCCTGGCCCCGATGCAGGCCTGGCTCCTCTGCCGCCTGGCGCCAAGTCCGTACCGGGCGACCAGGACCACTCGTTCCGCAGGGCTGAGCTCCGCCGAATCCAGTGCTTGGCGGAGGTCGAGCCGCCCGGATACGCCGATCGAGTCGCCGCCACCGCTGCCGCCGTCCACCATCCGCTCGTCGAGGACCATCGCACCTCGGAGGCGGTCCGGCCTGCGGCCTATCTTGCCGGCCTCCAGCAGGCAGATCCGCATGTAGTAGGTCGAGAAGGCGAAGCCACGCCTTGGGTCGAAGTAGTTCATGGCTCGCACGAACAGGAAGGAAGCCACCGACATGGCGTCATCGGAGTCGAGATTGGACCATCGCAGGATCCGTGCGGACTTGTTGGTCAGGCCGAAGTAGCGGTGGATGATCTCGTCCTGCGCCGACGTAATGCACCGTGCCGCCTGGCACAGGTTACGGAAGAGGATGACGTTCTGGATGCCGTCCAGCATCCGGTCACACCATGCGATCACCGATAGGCGAGCGGCCGCCAACCGCATGAACGGATCGTCGTGCTTCACCGAGCGATCGGCGCCTCCCTCGGGCCCGGGCGCGACGCGGACGATGATCGTCTTGCCGCGCCAGTGCTCCAGGATTCTGTGTTCGTCGGGACAGAGCCGATCACGAACGGCCGGCGTGGGAAGCGGGAAGTCGATCCGGCGTTCTTCGACGGTTCGCTTCCGACGGCGGCGTTCCGTTCCGCCTGAGATATCGACCACGGCTACCACTTTCCCTGCGGGCAGTGCTCGGTCACCAGGGTGGTCTTTATGTCGACCAGGCATCCGCACGAAACTCCGTCAACGATCCTCATCGGCCGGCCGCACCAGCGGCGCTTCATGTTGTCGACGTGGAGCGAATCGCACAAGGAACAGGTCGTCCTGGCCCGTTCAAGTTCCTCCCCGAATCGCATCTCCGCTCCGCCGAGCAGGCTGCGACCAACCGCCGCGGCGGCACGAGCGGCAGCTCGCAGCGTGGATCCGCACCCGCACGGTAGAGACACCGAAGAACCAACGCGAGCATGTACGTGAGGTGGTATGTGCCTGGAGCGGTCCAGCGCAACAAGGGATGGCGAAAGTGGACGGCCATCGGCATCGACTTGGATGATTATCACGACAGCGAGAAATCCCAAAGGGAGGGGTCATGGTCCGGGTCCTTCTCCCAGCCCCCCGTCCTGATCCATTCGTCAGCGGCCGCACAGATGGCCCGAAGCGTTCCGAACTTTCCGAGGATGTCATACGCGGTGATAAACCCGCCGAACCCGTCTGGGGTTCTCGCCGGCTTGTAGGCGTTCCGGTTACTCACGTCATACAGTGCACCAGGGACGCACACGATGTGCGCCTTGTGCGCCATGACCGCGCTTGCCCAGGCATTCCCCGTATCGGCGTCACATCCCAAAGAAAGCTGAACGACTAACTGAGTTGAGACACTCCACTCCCTGGATTCGAGAATTATCCCACATGGTCCGGTAATACCGGCGACCTTCCAGGGGCCGTCATGCAACCACCTGCAGCCGATATCGCCGCCGTGCTGCTCCCATTCCATCGTTTTTGATCCAATAAGGGCGGGTTCGGCAAGACTGCCTTCGTCGGAACCCGCTACGTTGATGCCGCACGTGACTTGATAGTACAAGTTCCACTCAGTCCCAGAGTGAAACTTGAACTGAGTTAAGCCGAAATTGAGCGATCCCATTACCCCCATCAGTCGCAATCCGTTGAGCAGTCGAAACTTACCCAGTCCTCTCCAACCAGGAACGTGCAGGGAAGATGGTAGCAGTAGTACCCTATCGCCGTAATCGCGCACCCGTCGTCGCACTCACACGCATGTTCAATCTTGATCCTGATGTTCTTGTGAGGCGTTTCGTACCAGATTCCAGGCGGTGTACACGTCTTCCGCCACCGGAGCCACCCGAAGTCGTAATCGTTGCCGTTGCAGGTAAGCGTCTCCGGGAAGTGCAGGTTCACGTACCATGCGTTCCCGTAGACAGGGTCGACGCATGGCGGTCGTTTCAGCCAGAGGCCAGGAAGCCCAGCACACGTATCGAGCGAGCTCCGCGGACTGAGGCCCGGAATGCTGCACTCGATCCTCTTATCCGCCGGTTGGGTCGAGAGCTGGATGACCCCGCAGCAATTCCCCGCGCACTCGGAGAGATATACGTGTTGCTGCAGATCGGCATCCCACCGGCAATTCTGCACGCATCGCAGGTACAGGTTCAACGCGCATGCACAGTTGTCAGTCTCGCAACAGCATGTGGGGGCCAGGTTCGGCACTACACTGCCTCTTCGGCCGCCGATCCATCGCGCTTGAGTACGGCGGTCGCGTTCTGCGCGAGTGCGTCCCACTGCCGCACGATGTAAATCGTGGCGCCGTGGTTCACCTGGAGGATCGCGCCCTTCGTGGCCGTGTCATCATTATAGATGTACACGTTCTCGATCACGCGCGCCGTCTCCAGCCCAGCCGTCGGACCGGCCACGATGGACACGGGCGTCGTGCCGTTTGTTTTTACCTCGTTTGCGGCGATGGTCCACTGGCCGGACGCATCGATCGACCAGTACGCCGCCACCACGTGGCAATCGAGAGTCGTCTTGGCGGCGTCCAAAACGATTTCAAGGCTCTTGTCCGCTGCATCCAACACGATCATATTACGTCACTCCAAGGTAGGGCGAGGCCGCCCCCATCGCAATCATGTACGCCCGATCCGTATCGCCAAGTGCCTGTTGCGGCGCGATCGGGGCCGTGCATGTACCATCTACGCCGTTCGGCTCCGAGAATCGCCAGCCGACGTTATCGGCCGTCGTTCCTTGCCACAGTTCCACTACGGGATTTCCGCGAATCGGCACCAGCTTGAAACCAGCGGGCAGCGTACCGACGTTGACGCCGTTGCCCTGGATTCCCGTCGCCGAGTTGTTCGCCTCGTGGCCGTTCAGGCAATCGGTGAACGTGCGTCCTCCGCTCAGGTTTTGCCATCCTGTAGCCGTCATCTCCTGCTCCACGCAGGTGTACTTCCACTTGTTCGCCAGCCACGGTGTCGCGGAGGCTACCGCGGCATACACAACTTCGTCGGCTTCCGTTGCGCCTCTTGCGCCACGCCCCACCCAGCCGGCCGGGTGCTGGATCAGTCCGGACATCGAGATGTTCCGCGTAGCCGCCGCCGCGAGCGCGTTCCATTCGGCGGCGGAAATGGCGTCGCCAGCGCGCTTCGGCGTGACAAGTCGCGGATCGATCGACATACGCTCTCATCCCAGGTTCCGTCTACGGGAACAACGGCGAGAAATCCGCCTCCGGCGGCCAGACATTTGGAAACACTGAACCTACGAAGTAGATATCTTCGTACGCACCCGTTGAGTGGCGATACACTTTCCGCCACGTCTCCTTGCGATAAGCGAGTCGGTAAGTCAATTCATAGCGGGTCGTTCCATCATCCGCGGAGCTCAACCCGATAGTGGGAGTCTGGAACATCAACGTGTGAATCGCAAAGGTGCGGGGATTTTCGGCGTCGGTCATAAGAACCGGAGTAATGGCCGCTTTGTTGATGCATCCTTGCAAGTCCTCCACGTGTTTTGGTACGCTCCGCTGTGAGTGGCGAGTGATCGTGTACGTCGCCCGAAACAGTGGATAGATCGGCGCCTCGTCTGGAACTAGCAACGGTCCGGTTCCGCTGGCCCAGCGGTAATTCTCGTAGGGAAACTGAAGCATCTCCACGAACGGCTCGATCATCTCGCTGATCGACTTCTCCGGGTCCAGGTGCTTTACCGGGTCCTTGTCCCTTGGGTACGGCTGTCGCTCTCCGATCCTCGGCGTCTCGTAGGTGATCGTGAGGATCGCCTTGTCGTACGTCGCGAGTGTCGGGTAGAGGATGCTGAGCTGGTCCTGCGCCGCGAACGGCTCGATCGTGCAGGACACCGCCCTGGCTCCGAACTGCGGGACGTACGGATAGAGCTGCCCTGGGAACCTCGCCACCTCCATCTGCAAAAAGTAGCGATAGTCCCAGTCCACGAGGAGCTTGCGGACGGCGCGGAACTGTCCCGCTTCCCACGACTCCTGCGGGTAGCCTGCCATCTCTCCGTATACGACAACCGACACGACCTGGTCTCTCCTACGCCGCGAACTTCGCCGGCGTCTTGCTGATCGCGTTCACGACCTTGTCGCTGCCTTCCTTTGTTGCGGCTATGGCCGCCTTCATTTGCTCTCTCGTTTCCTGCTGGACCTTGAGCTGCTGCGATGCGATGCTGTCACCGCCTCGGGTTGCGGCGGACTGTGCGATCCGTGCGTAGCCTTGCTCCAACGTCTGGTAGCCGGCCATGCTTACCTCTTTGGTTGGTCCCAGCAGGTCAGCTTCCAGCTTCGCGGCCTGCTTCTGGAATACGTCCTCTCCGAGTCCGAACTTCTTGAGCGACTGGAGTTCCTTCATCGCGTCCTTGTAGACCTCGATGGGGGACTTCACTTCCTCGCCGAGCTTCTTGATCCGGTCCTGGATCGAGTCCCAGCTTCGTTTCGCCTCGTCCGCCGCCTTCTGGTCCGAGGCTCGCTTGGCATCTGCCCCCTGCTTCGCTTTGGCCTCCGCTTCCGCGATTGACTTAGCCTTCAAGTCGGCCGCGGCCTTGTCGATCTCGGCCATCTTCTTGAGGTGCGTTTCTTCGGCGGCGTCTTCGGCCTGCCGTGCGCCTTGCTTCACGATAGCTTGAGCCTTCTCATGTTCCAAAACCTTCGCATCGTATTCGGCCTGAAGGTTTTCCTTGCCATAGACAACTGATTTGGTGAAAGCAAATGGGTCATCTTCTGGACGACGAATGGTCGCGTTCTTGCTTGCCTCCGTCGTGTCGCGCTCTTGTTTCAGAATTTTGGCCTTCACATCCGAGTATCGCTGCATTTCCTCGACTCTCTGCCTTTCGATGTCCCCCGTGGCGGCGGACATATCGCGTTCTCGCTTGGCCTGTGTAGCCAGATCCGACGCGGCCTTGTACTGGTTTGAGTAGTCCACGCCGACGGGTGACATCGCATCCGCCAATGCGATCGCGGTTCGGACAAGATTTCCGATGATCGGCAGGCTCTTCGCCAACGCGAGTCCGACGTCGGCGGATGACATGGCGCCAGACTGCATCGCCTCCGCCCACTCCTTGCCCTTCTCCGCCATCCCAGCCATCTTCCCAGTGAGCATCGATACCACGCCAACCGCGCCGACACCGAGCGCGATCTTGGCTACGCCAGCAAACGCGCTTTCATCCCCAATCCCACTCTTGAGCTTCTGAAGTGTGTTGGCCTGTTTCTGCGCAGCCGCGAGGGTGGCTTGCGTCTTATTCATCGACCTGGTGTAGAGGTCAACGTCGATGGCGCCAGCCTTGAACATCGCGCTCAGGCGGGCCACCTCCAATCGAAACTTTTCGACCGGCGTCCGCGTTTCGTTGAAGATCTGCTTGGCGTCCTCCGCCATCTTCTTCATGGCGTCGTCGGCGCCGGACGCCGCCGAGGCCGCCGCCTTCATCTCGGTCTTGAAGATCGAGGCGTCCGCCTTCAGCTTGATGACGACGTCGGATATCTCGGACATCTCACACCAGCCCCCGCATCATACCCCGCGCCTGGGCCATGCCCTTGCGGGATGACTGCCTTCCGATCCAGGACAGGTACATGGACCACTGCGCCACGGTCATGTCGGACACCACCTCCGCGTTGAAGCCGAACCACTCCGCGAGCACCGCGTAACTGTCCGTCACGTCGTCAAGGGTGCCGGGGGCGCGGGCGGCTCGGCGCTTGAGTTTGGGTCGGCGCTCCCGTTCGCCAGGCGGAAGGCGTCCGACACCTCGCGAGTCGCATCGGCCTGCTGCATGAGGTCGAAGAACGCCTCCGCCGTAAGGCCAGGCCGGTCACGCCGGACCGACATCCACACCAGCCGGGCCGCACCCTCGGGCGATTCCAGCGCGGCCTTCATCTCCGGCGTGTCGGTTCCAATCCGCATCGCCTGCGAGAACGCATCCCGCATGTACTGCACGGACTGGTCGGCCGCGAGCGCCGCGGTGTTCCTCCGGACCAGGTCAACGTACCGGTCCTGGACCCACGCGATGAACTCGCTCCAGTCACGTACGGTCAGTGGCCGCACGGCCCATTCCTCGGCACCAACGCGTACGGTGTGTGCCGCCGCGCTTCCTTGTGGCCAGGTCGTCATGCACGCTCCTTCTCTACGGCCAGATCGTCGCGACAGCCGGAGTGATGATGGCACCGACGGTCGAAACCGTGCTCACCTTTGTGATGCCGCACATGCCGAACGACAGGCTCCCGCCCACCAGGGCGCCGCCTTCGATGTCCACGTCCTCGCCGCTGATGCCCAACAACTGCATCCACTTGAGCAGCCAGAACGTCGTCGCGTCGACGTAAAGCCGAAGAGCCATCACCGTGTTGAGCGCCGGGTAGATGTTGAATCCCGTTGCCGCGTCGGCCAGGATCGCCATTTCGACCTGCGCATCGAAGGGCCCGGCCGCTCGCTTCGTGATGCCCGCGGAATCGCTCACGACGTACGCCGCGTTCGCCTTGCTCAGCGTCAGCTTCGCCGTGCGAACTCCGGCGATCTCAGTGAAGGAGGTAAACGGGTCGACGGCCTTCTCGATCTTACAGCCGGTGGCCGGCTTCGGGTCGGGGATGGTGTCGTCAGCCGGGCACGTCACGGTGCCCTTGGTCAAGGCACCGTTCGCGCCGAAGGCCACGGTGTGGGAGACGATGGCCCCCGTCTCGTAGTTCCACTCGATGGAGACGTTGTCGCAGATCGAATTACCCTTTGCGCCGATGGCGGCCGCTCCATCGCCCGT
>Ga0315284_10007502_pt1 | contig 15592 bp, 12 predicted proteins | sample YL17G09_16_MG_FD_203696 | JGI IMG/M metagenome (GOLD analysis project Ga0315284, IMG submission 203696) | Sediment microbial communities from Yellowstone Lake, YNP, Wyoming, USA - YL17G09_16 | ecosystem: Environmental > Aquatic > Freshwater > Lake > Sediment | place: USA: Wyoming | collected... | reverse complement strand
AAGCCGTTCTTCACTGTCTACGATTTCAACTAAAAACGGTTCCAGTGTTGGCGAACAAATTTGAAACATTCGTGTCATCGGACTCATGTATTTACGAATGCACGCTTTTGTGTCATTGTTTGCCGAGTCGATATTATCAACTACGGCCATGATTTCACCCCTGTATCCCGAATCAATAATGCCCACCGAATTTGATAACCGAAACGGTGTTTTTACAATACTGGAACGAGGATACAAGTAATGCCCGCATGGCGCTGGTGTTGTCGTTGGACTAAATCGAGACATACTGCATTTTACACCCAGTGGAGCACGAAACGTCACTTTTGAAATGTGATTATCGGCGTAACCATTTTCATGTTCGCAATAATCAAATGGAATCAGCAAATCAAACCCGGAATCGGCGTACTGGGATTCGCGCACTTTTTTATTGTGTGCTTCCACTTTTTCCCTGTACACTGTTACAAGTTCTTGATAATTTGGATTTGAATCTGCTTTCAAACAAGAAGATTTATTCTCAATAAATAGTTTAAGAAGATATTTCTGATATTTCTGCCGGTATGGTGACGACGACATTTGATTTGTAAATTTAATTTGTAATTTGATTATAAAATAGAATACGGCATTACTTTATATTATTTTATTTCGTTCGATATTATATTAATATTAATATTATTATAACAACAAAATAATATTAATAATATTAAACAAAATAAATTTAAACAATAATTTTCAAAGAATAGTATCACCAATTATAAAAATGAGTGAAACAATCATTGAAACGAAATCCACGACAAGAAACACAATAGAAGAAGAAAAAGAAATGCGCGTGAAAAAGAGGGACGGAACATTTCAAAATATTGCATTTGACAAGATTTTGAATCGCGTAAAAAATCTGGGAAAAATGGCAGCAATTACTTCCATCAATTATTCGTCTTTAATCATTAAAGTGATTGACCAATTACACGATGGAATATCTACGACAAAAATTGACGAGTTGACGGCAGAACAGTGCGCTACTTTATCCACGCTGCATCCCGATTATATAACCCTCGCCAGTTACATTACCGTATCCAACAATCATAAAAATACGAGCGATTCGTTTTACGACGCGATGAAAACGCTTTATGAAAATAAAAATGGCAATTTTGTTCAGTCCCCCCTAGTATCGCACGAACTTATAAAGGTCGTTGACGAGTATAAAGAAGTGTTTGAAAGTATGATACAGTATAAGCGTGACTACTTGATCGAATATTTCGGACTGAAAACACTGGAATACTCGTATTTAATGAAAATAAATGGAAAAATTATTGAACGGCCGCAGCACATGTGGTTGCGCGTTGCGATAGGTATACACGGCGACGACTTGAAAAGAATCAAAGAAACGTATGACCTAATGTCACAAAAATATTTCACGCACGCAACTCCGACACTGTTCAATGCGGGAACGCTGCGCCCGCAACTCAGCTCGTGTTATTTGATTGCGATGGAAGACGACAGTTTGGGCGGAATTTTCAACACGCTGAGTGACTGTGCGCACATTTCAAAATGGGCAGGCGGAATAGGGCTTCACATTCATAATATTCGAGCCAAAGGCAGTTTGATTGCCGGAACCAACGGCGCTTCGACTGGAATTGTTCCCATGTTGCGCGTGTTTAATAGCACGGCGCGGTATGTGGACCAAGGCGGGCGCCGAAACGGCAGTTTTGCAATTTATTTGGAGCCGTGGCACGCTGACATTTGCGATTTTTTAGAGTTGAAAAAGAATCACGGAGACGAAGAATTGAAAGCGCGCGACTTGTTTTATGCGCTGTGGATTCCGGATTTATTCATGAGAAAGGTAAAGGCGAACGAGGAGTGGTGCTTGTTTTCTCCGAGCGAGTGTCCCGGTCTTTCAGACATGTGCGGAAACGATTTTGACTCACTGTATCATCATTACGAGAGCGAAAAACGAGAGAAGGGCAAGATAAATGCCAGAGATTTATGGTTTAAGATTTTGGACAGTCAAATGGAAACGGGAACGCCGTATTTATTGTATAAAGATGCGTGCAATAAGAAATCGAATCAGCAGAATTTGGGGGTCATAAAGAGTTCAAATTTATGCACCGAAATCGTTCAATACTCTGATGATACCGAAACTGCTGTGTGCAATTTGGCAAGCATTGCTTTGAATCGATTTGTCAAACTTGCGACGGATTCAGATTCGAATGGTCCTGGTCCTTGTTATGATTTTGAAGCGCTGCACGCGGTAACGAAAATTGTAACGTATAATTTGAATCGAATTATTGATATTAATTACTATCCCACTGAGAAAACAAAAAAGAGCAATATGCGTCATCGCCCCATTGGAATTGGCGTTCAAGGGTTGGCTGACGTGTTTATGCTGATGAATTATGCGTTTGCCAGCAACGAATCCAAAGAACTAAATAAACAAATATTTGAAACCATGTATCACGCGGCGCTTGAATCGTCTATGGAACTCGCAAAACTGCACGGGCCGTATGAAACGTTCCAAGGGTCGCCCGCATCCGACGGCGTTTTACAGTTTGACATGTGGGAATACGATCCCGGAACCGCGCGTTATGACTGGACTGCGTTGAAAGCATCCATTGTTGAGCACGGACTTCGAAACTCGTTACTGCTTGCGCCCATGCCAACTGCGAGCACGTCACAAATTCTTGGAAACAATGAAGCGTTTGAACCGATTACGAGTAATATTTACACGAGAAGAACGATGGCGGGCGAATTTATAGTGATGAACAAGTATTTGATGCGCGAGCTCATTGACGCGGGGCTTTGGAACGAACGGTTAAAGAACAATATTATTGCCAATCGCGGAAGCGTACAACATTTGACGCAACTAAGCGAACACGTGCGCAACAAGTATAAAACGGTATGGGAGATACCGATGAAGGATGTAATTGACATGTCGGCAGATCGAGCGGTATTTATTTGCCAAAGTCAGAGTTTGAATTTGTGGATGGAGGAGCCGAATTACAAGTCGCTGACGTCGATGCATTTTTACGCTTGGACAAAGGGGTTGAAAACGGGGCTTTATTATTTGCGAAGGAAACCCAAGCATCAAGCGCAGCAGTTTACAATCGAGCCGCCGACGTCAAGAAATGCGGAAAACGATGACGAAGATAATTCCAATCTTCAATTTCTCCAGGATGAAGAAGAGAATACGTGCACAATGTGTTCATCATAATTTTTTTTAATAAAATAATAATTATATATAATATAATATATATTATAAATAAATAATAAATGAAAAACGAAAATAATAAAAAAATAAATACCAATAACGGATTTTTTACAAATGCCATTTCAAGTATCTATAAACAAAAAGAGAATTATTCACATATTCATACACATTTTCCAAGTGAGTCGGTTCCGTCATATAAAATAATATTAAAATTAACAAGTGAAATGTGGAATACTCCAACATTAAAGGGGTTTAAACTTTTAAAAAAGTATAATAAATTGCAATTTTATCAAAATATAGAAAATCCCAAAATAATACTTGTTGGTATACAAGATACGAATTTTGATTCTATATATGATATATACACAATATGTATTCAAACTGCAATGTTTAGAGGCGGTGTAACAAAATTAAAACGATACAACAATAATCTAAGTGACATTATAGATTTTCAAAAAAAATATCCTACAAATGAATATTATTATATTGGAACAGGGTTATCGGTTGCTGGGGCTATTTCTGATTTATTTTTGGAAAATGGTTATTTACACGAAGCCGTTACATTCAACCCCCTAGTAGAACCTAGATTTATGAACCGTTCGGATATTAAAAATTTTCGCATTTATTTGGATGAAGATATTTGCTATTTAGCATGTGGACAATACGCGTGTAATACAAAAATATGTTCTATAAATCGCAATAAAAAAACATTCATAAATCCGATAAACGAATTTAATCATTTATATCATCTTCATACACTTCATAGTAAACGAAGTCGCTCGCTTCCGCATTTAAAAAAAATATTATTAAAAGAAGAAGAACAAGCAAAGAAGAAATAACATGTATAATTTTCAATTTAATTTATTCAATATTATGTTTCTACACATCGGACATGTTTTTTTATTTTGATTCACCCATTTTGATAAACAAGTTAAATGAAACATGTGATTGCAATTTGTTTTAATAATTTGTTGTTGTTCGTATTGTTGTTCGTATTGTTGTTCGTATTGTTGTTCGTATTGTTGTTCTTGTTTAAAATCACATAAACATATTGAACAACAATCGCCCATGTATTCATGAGAATTTTCTTTTTCTATTACGACAAATTTTATGTTATTTCTCTCTAGTATCAATTCTGGTGAAATATTTTCATAAATTATTTGTAAGTTAGTTAAAACATTATTGTATTCATTATACATTTGTGATATAGTGTCATACATCATGCCTTCATTATTATACGTATTTATATACATGTGATAAGTATAAATAAAATGAGTGTTGAATTTTATAATATTCATATTCACATTATTATTAAAATCATTGTAAAGTTCAACTAGTAAGTGTTCTATATAGTTTCTGTCGCGTTCATCAACAATTTCATTATGATTATTCATTATAAAAACGTTATTTATTATAATGAAATATTAAAAAAAAATATAAAATAATTATGTTACGACTGTTGCGTAGAAAGTAACTAAAGTTGAAATATTTTATTTTGATTACGGCATGGTGCAAAATTCTCGAAACATTCTTCGAAATTCGCGACTTTCTCTCGACATGTCATAGTTGAATGCTAGTTTACAGTAACAACGAAGACAAATCAAAACATCGACTTTCGAGTTGTGTGCATTGTGGGGTTTGAATCCAAAAAGATGCCAGTGTAGTTCCAGCAGTGTCGGATATTTATGATAGACGGAACCATCTTTCCGGAACATTTTAATCTTACAAACATTCACCGAGTTGAGCATGGTGCAAAACTCTTTTCCAAAATGCAGTTGAACGATCGAGTCGTCGTTTGAGTCAAACCCCTTGTTTCGAATGGACTCAACAATTAATACGCGTTTATCAAATGACAAATTGTGTCCAATGGAGTATTCAGAATGTTGAAGAGCACGCTTGAATGCATACAGTCCTTCGCGAATCGGTATTCCGCGTTTTTCGATGATCTCTCTCGTGATTCCGTGAATTTCGACACTTTTAGGAGTTAACTCAACATTTTCTCCTATTTTTATAATTTCATCATACTCTTGCACTATTCTTTTTTGTTCTGTGTCATACACCATGAAACTTAACTGAACAATGTGCGGCCATTTATTTGTTTCATAAATCGAAGGGTTTCGCCCTTCAGGTAAACCGGTTGTTTCTGTGTCAAAGCATATAACAAGCATTTTGATCGGTCTGTCTAGCGAACTAGTTTTAATAGCTTTATGCCATTATAATTCAATTTTAATATTATTGGTAATTAAAATAATATATTAAACTTGAATTATTAAACTTGAATTATTAAACTTGAATTATTAAACTTGAATTATTAAACTTGAATTATTAAAATTAAAAATTAATATTTAATTACGAATTATTTTTTCCTAATAAATATATATTTATAAATATATATATTATTTAATATAAACATATAAATAGTGGATTAAAAAATGAAAATTGATGGTGTTCATATTTTTATTATACTCATGTTGGCTTTAATGGGTTCTTCATGTTTAGGAAGTTTTATGCGCGAAGGTTATGAAAATAGTAATGGCGGCGATCCCAGTGATCCTAGTAGCGATCCTAGTAGCGATCCTAGTAGCGATCCTAGTAGCAATCCTAGTAGCAATCCCGTGGGCGAAACTTATCAGGATGGGTACAGTGACATGTACCGAGATTTAGATCGAGAAACCATCAAGTATTCAAACTCGCAACTTGCAAAAGGTAAAAAAATCGGCCCACATCGCAGTAAGGAAGATTATAATGATGATAACAATCAAGACAACGACGATGACAACAACATAAACAGTTATGGAAATGTAAACAAGTATCCAAACGTAGAAAATGATAATATGTTAATGGCAGGAAGAGGCGGAAGCGGAGGAAGCGGAGGAAGAGGAAGCGGAGGAAGCGGAGGAAGAGGAGGCGGAGGCGGAGGAAGAGGATTTTTTCAAAACCACGTCTCGAGTTCTCAAATTCCGCCGGGTGACGAAGATTTATATATTTTGAAATCTCAAGTGATACCGCCCGTTTGTCCAGCGTGCCCGGCTGTAACCACGTGTCCATCAAGCGAACAAAAGAAGTGTCCCCCTTGTCCGCCGTGCGCAAGGTGTCCGGAACCGGCATTTGAATGCAAGAAAGTTCCAAACTACTCTGGACAAAACGACTCTTACTTGCCGCAACCTGTCATGTCGGATTTTAGCCAGTTTGGATTATAAATTTTAATTACAATATTATCAATTTAAAATATAAGTAAAAATTATTTTTTAAATCTAATAAAATAATGTAATAAGTATATATACGACGTATATAGAACAAACCGACGGTATGAACAATAACAGAATAAAGAAATTACTGAAATCTAAATCTGTAAAAAATAAATATAGTAACGGCATCAAAATAAAAAATGGCATAAAATCTGAAATAAATGGATGGACGTGCATTACAATCAAAGGTGCGCCATATGCTCGTGGGTATGCTCATGGACACCTTCTTACAAAAGAATTGGAGGAAATACGCGGCATGTTGAAATACAGTTTGTATGAAGATTATGGGCGACCCCTTGAAACGTTTATTGAAATATCAAATGATTTTTTTAAACCACAAATCAAAACGAATTTTCCAGAGCTGTATGAAGAAATGGAGGGCATTGCAAAAGGGTCTGGTCAGAGTATCGACTTCATCGTGATGTGGAACTGTTTTGTCAGTTTGGATTACTTGTACGCGTCTTTATCGCAAATATTGGAAGCTCGAAACGATAAAGCGCTAAATGAAAAATATGAAAAACTACTGGATATTCATATGGAAGGGCTAAAAACGTGGTCATACGGGTCTTCTCAACTTTCAAAAATAAGCGGAGAAGGCGGGGGCGGAAGCGATGAAAATAAAGTCATGAGAATGAGGTCCGAATGGAAGGGTAAAGGTGCCGACGATCGCTGTTCCGCATTTATTGCGGTTGGTTCTTATACAAAAGACGGTAAAATTGTTTGCGCCCACAATACGTTTGATAATTTCATCGACGGCCAGTTCTTTAATCTAATTATAACAATTGTGCCGTCAAGCGGTCATCGCATAATGTTTCAAGGGGCGCCGGGTTATATATTTAGCGGTACCGATTTTTTCACATCCAGTAGCGGCATTTTTGGCACGGAGACAACTCTGGGCGGATTCAACGCGTATGAAAACAAGGATCCAATTTGTTGCCGAATTCGACAGGCCATGCAATACGGAAACACGCTGGATGAGTATGTGGCGTATTTAACGAAAAATAATTCGGGCGATTATGCGTCCACCTGGTATTTTGGCGACACCAACACGAACGAAATCATGAGGATTGAACTTGGGCTTAAATATACGCCAGTCGAGAGAACAAAAAATGGCTATTTTATTGGTTTTAATGCCGCATACGATCCGCGCATACGAAATCTGGAAAGTGTGAACAGCGGATATGACGACATTCGACGACACCAAGGCGCGCGCCGCGTTCGCCTAGAACAATTGATGCGCGAACACAAGGGTGCAATCAACGAAGATGTTGCAAAACAAATTATAGCTGACCATTATGACGTGTATTTGAATAAAATAAATTTATGTTCGCGCACGGTATGCTCTCATTATGAACTGGATGACCGCGCATTCATGTCACAATCCGATCGTCCCAAGCCGTATGCGCCGAGAGGAGCTGTAGACGGTAAAGTCATTACCAGCGACTTGGCGCGTGAATTGAAATTTATGGGAATATGGGGATCGTCGTGCGGAACGCCATTTTATAAGGACGAATTTTGTGAACGAAATTTGCAATGGGAGTCGCTGAAACCCTATTTGCACGACAGAGTTTCACAGCCGTGGACTACATTTTCTCCTTTATCAGTGCAAGTAAAAAAATACACAAGAAGAAAGCGTTAACCCATTAATTATGAAATGTTAAATAAAATATTTAGAAAATATTATAAAATATTATAATATTATTATTATAATATAAAATATATTAGAATGCCACTTTCCAACATTTCACTTCCTGGAATATCAAACAAACAAGAAAGACACCGAGTATTTTTAAATATGAACGGTTTCTACAGTAGTAGCGCTGTACTAGATTATTATAAACCGGTTGACAGTACGAAAAAATCACAAGAATATTATTGGTTTAACAATCAATTTATTGATCCTTGCAAAATGCATGGAGTATATAAATGTTTACAAATACAACCAAAATCCGAGTATGACAATTTATCGAACTTGGCTACGTCACCACCTGTTGAAGAATTATTTAGCATTACTATTCAAGGAGCTGTTTTAGATTATAATAAAACAACAAATGATTATCGATTAACTATAATTGATTATGATGATAAAACAAGATTTGACCTGACAGGAAGTAATGAAAAATGTTTTCATGGAATTCTTTCAGAATTTGCTTTAAATTCCAAAATAAATAATCTTAATCTTTCCGGGGGGGTTGTTGGCGGAATTAGGTTAAAAAAAATGAAACGTCCCCTTCCCGATTTTAAAAATATAAGTTTTGATACTTTATACGCTCAAAAATATAACGCAGCATATCCGACACCAGTGCCGACCTAATGTAGTATAAAATTCTGAGATTCTTGCCATACGCGTCGTTATTCGTCTTCGTCGTCCTTTCATTCATTTTTCATTTCATTTAATGATGAATAACTATTTAGGAATAAAAAGTAAACATGGTAAAAATTGTAAAAAATATATTATATTAATTAAAATTTATATAATATATTCTAGGTATATATTAATTAATTAAGAAAATTCGATTCATAATATTATATTGATATTTTAGTAGATAATAAAATATGTCTTTTAGTTTTCCATCTTCATCGTCATCGTCGTCATCGTCGTCGTCTGGATCTTTGCCGTCGTTATCCAGTTTTACGTCTTCTTTTGGATCATCATCCGACGTGTCTGGACCAAAAGATTTTCTGGAATCAAATACGCTGATTGCCAAAACTGCATTTTTATTGCTGGTAATTATTTTATTTTTTATTCTTTTGCGTGTTTCCATTTCTCTCTTGTCGTGGTTGCTAGCTCCGAACCAAAATATGACGCTGGTAAGTGGAATCGCCGATGCAACGCAGTCCATTATAATCAGCCAAGACCCGTCTTCGCAAGCGTCGATGCCAATCATTCGATCCGTCAATGAATCGGAAGGAATGGAATTTACATGGTCAATTTGGATGTTTCTTAAACCGGTAACGATGAGTTCAACTGACACGAATTTTTCGCACGTTTTTAGTAAAGGCGTCTTCAATGCCAGTTCTCTGACCGGTAAGTGTACTCCTTTTTCTAATAATGCTCCCGGTCTTTATTTGAGTAATGCAAACACGCTCACGGTTGTAATGGATTCGACAACGACGCCCGGTTGCAAAACGGATACAAATACTCCGATTACAATCGATAATATGCCGATTAACAAGTGGTTTAATGTTATCATTCGTCTCACAAACAACGACCTGGATATTTATATCAATGGGCGTTTAACAGACAGAGCAACCATTTCCGACGGTGTTCCTAATCAAAATTATGACGATGTGTATATTTGCCAAAATGGCGGGTTCAATGGCTACATTGCCGACTTGAAATACTACAATTCATCGATTGGAACATCCGAAGTCAACTCAATTGTTTCAAGCGGTCCGAATACAAGCATCAACATGTCAACTTTGAAGAACAATATGCCGCCATACTTGTCGGGTAGTTGGTTTGATGAAAAAACTAGTTTGCAGGTTGAAGCCAAGTAATAAAACATGTACCAGCTTCTGTAAAGCTGGCGAATTGGAATATATGCCGGCGGTAAGGTTTCGATCCTACGTCCTCCCCGTTATGAGCGGATAACCATCTCTAATTCGGACCTTTTGAGTCATGGTGCAAGAGACGGGTTTTTAGGCGCTCTTCCTCTGAGCTACGCCGGCTTGTTTGCTCTAGTGCCTTGATAGGGGGACGTGCTGCCCCCCTTTTCTTTAATGTTTTACGACGGGTTTGATGTTTTCTAGACCTTACCGTTCGTCTCTTTATTCTTCTGTGATTGCTGGTTTTTTTTCTTCCTCGCATATTTTGTGTTATAATTATTATAAATATACACTAGAAAATAATTATAAAGACGGTGAAATATTTTATATGCATGTATTTATTTTATCATTTTATCATATTTTGTCATAGTAGTTTTGTTGTCTTGTTGCCTTTAGAAAAATCAACGCCGTCTTACACTCTTTGTTTTTTTTAATGCGCTCGCGTTGCCATTTTTAGACGTTGTTCTTCGTTTTTTTAGAGAATCGCTTGAAGCCCTTTTCGATTTTTTTACAGTAGTTGGCGGAATATCATTATTTGACGAATTCTCTCCGGATTCATTTTGAGAAACCGACGATTTCATTTCAATCTCGCTACTCTGGTCTTCATTCTCGTTTTCTTCTAAAGATATACTATTTCCCATTATTTTTACTATTTTTCTATAAATATAATAAAATAAATTTTACTTGTATTTTAAACTAATTTTTTACACCATAATTCTTAAATATACATTAAGGTTATTGACGACGGGGCGGAGAGAGAACCCGCATCATCATCATGGTAATTTTGTTACCAGACCCGACCCGTATGCAAGTATATAACCACTGAGAGAACCGCAGTAATCATTCTCTTCACCGCTGTTTGGAAACCCCCATTCAATGCCAATACCACCTGTGTTTGTTTGTATTTGTGGAATTTGAGCGACACTTACAAAGCAACCTTCGGGAAAGGTATATGGTGTTGATGTAACTGTAGGAAGTTGAAAGGGGTGAGTATTGAATAACGCTGATGTTGGTCGTTGTATGTTTGTGCCAGCGATGGAGATTGACATTTGTACTGGGGGGCTGGTTGAACTTGAGTAGAAATAACATTCCCCTCCAGTAATCATAGAGTTTGCTGGTAACTCGGGAGTAGGGGGTGTTGTTGCGGGGGTAAAAAAAAATGTGGGGTTTACTACACTTCCTACTATTGAACCTTCAGGTGTGTTGGTTGTAATAATAGGACTTGATGTGTATGGTGGTGAGACGGTGATGTTGATGTTGCTAACATTTAGAGTCACACTGTTTCCACTAATCGGTGCAGCAACCGTGCCTGTTATAGTGTCTGAACCGGTGAAATCCGTACGAGTATACGTAATGACGAGATTGTCGCCTGCAATATAGTCGACTGGACTCGTTGCAAATGTATACTGATTGCCCGCACTAATACTATTCCAGTCAAAAACTGTAGACGTTGTGCCATTTACAACTAGAGTTGCTGATGTAGCTGTACCTTCTAAATAATTATTAGTCGCCGCCTGTGTGGCTGTAAATGTGCAAGATCCTGCGGCAACTATTGTGACGAGTCCTGTATTCGAATCCACTGTGGCTACATTAATGTTGTCGCTGCTGTAAGTGATGGGCGTCGAATCAAAAGCGCGATCAGAAGTTGGCACTATTAACTGAAATGGAAGATCGCCATAGGTTTTAGGGTTGGGGGAAGGAATTGCAAAGCCGGTTAGTGTTGTAGGATATTTAGCTACATTTAAAATTGGGTTACTAGGTGTGTTACCTTCCGTATAGTTAGGAGTTTCCGCCTGTGTGGCTGCAATAGTGCTAGTGCCCGCTCCAACTATAATTCCGCTTGTCGCCGTTCCTACAATGACGGCCACTGAAGCGTTGCTACTGGTATAAATGAAGGATGTATCTGGTGGACTGGTGCGATTAGATGTTGGCAGAGTAGAAATAGAAAACACAGTGTCTGTCTGATAGGTTGCATTTTGTGGAGTTATGGTTATGGCGGTTAGTAGTGTATTAAATCTATTTACAGTTAATGATGCTGAAATGCTAGCCGACGTATAATTAGGCGTCGGTGCCTGTGTAGCTGTAATGTTGCAAACGCCGTATGAGGGGGGCGGGCCCGACGCACCAACTATGGCGACGAGTCCTGAAATCGGGTTGACTGTGGCCACCGAAGTGTTGGTACTGGTATAAGTAAAAGTGGCCGGATTATTAGTAGAAGTCGGCGGTGTTAAAGTAAATGTAGTGTCTGTCTGATAAGTTTTAGTAATACTTGGAAAATTGGATAATATTGGAGTGATTTTATTTACAGTTAATAATGCTGAAATACTGCCTGATGTATAGTTACTATATGCCGCCTGTGTCGCTGTAATGGTGCAAGTTCCCATACCAACTATGGTAACGACGTTTCCTGAAATGGTGGCTACTAACGCGTTGCTACTGGTATAAGTAAAAGCGCCCGGACTGTTGGAAGTCGGCGGTGTTAAATCAAACGGTGGAACGTTAAAGGTTGTAGTAATATCTGGAAAACCGGATAATGAAACTACTTGCACACGCCCGTATAGCCCATATTTCCCTCCCCCCCCGTTATACGTTGTCGTTACTTTATAATTATACAACGGAACTGTGGGATCGTAACAAAGCGGTTGAACTTTTCCAGGAACATCGGCACCGCTCGTCAATGTGCACCTTACGTTGTTGTTATTACATACAAGAACGTTTCCAACTCTTTGCAGCGCGCTTGTATTCGGATTCGTATATGTGACGGTTTGTGTTGCCCAGGACCGTTTTCGACCTGTGAGCCAACGATTGCTTGCAGCATTTGCATACTGTTGTTTTTTTGTAATGTTGCTACTATTCGCCTTGTATTTTAATATTTCGGCTTTTCTTCTCTCGTTGAGTAGGACAAAATTGGTAGAACAAGGAATAATTTGTTCGGTGCATTCGCTATACCATAAACCCTCGTTATTATCAAAGTTTGCAGCGATTGCCTTCGTCCCGTCGTTATTTATAACAATCGAAGGAAAATTATTATTTGTCTTTGATGTTTGTGTCCAAGTTTTTCCACTATCAATGCTGTATAATAAACCAAAACTACCGGTAGACCCGCCCGCAACTGCATTTTTTCCATCACCGCTTATAACAACTTTGTCAACATTACTATTCGAAGATCCTTGTGCCCAGTTTTGTCCACCATTGCTGCTATACCATATGCCGGAAATGCCACCAGCAACCATTTTTATGCCATTGCTACTTATAGAAGCAGAGATAAAATTACCACTTGCATTTGTCGCCGACCAATTTTGTCCACCCGTCGCGCTATAATATAAACCATTCGCTCCTCCAGCAATCGCTCTCATTCCGTCTTTGCTTATAACAACGAAACTAAAAGAACCGCCTACCAATGTAAATGCGTTTGTCCAAGAACTTCCGCCATCGACACTGTACCATAACTCGTTATTAGAAACTGCAACCGCGTTTGTGCCGTCGCTACTTATAGAAACCGATGTAAAAATGTTACCCGAAGTTGACGGTGATGGATTCCATAAAGCCCCGCCATTGATGCTATACAATATACCAGTTCCTCCTAATAAAGGTGACCCCGCAATTGCCTTTGAGCCATCACTGCTAATAGAAGTAAATGAATACGAACCAGTTGTAATATTAGATTGTGCCCAAGATTGTCCGCCATTTATACTATACCATAAACCTGAACCAATTATTTCATAAATTCCAGCAATCGCTATATTACCACCATTACTACTTGAAGAAAGAGATAAAATAGCACCTGCAATTACACCAGATCCCCCCGTTGATTGTAACCAATTTTTTCCACCATTCGTGCTGTACCATATTCCAGTAAGTAATTTACCTCCGGCAATTGCCTTTGTACAGTCATCTCCTGAAGAAAGACAAATAAAATTATTATCAATCTTATCCGATTGTTTCCAAGAACTTAAACTTAGCAAACAAGGATTCGTGGGATAACACGGACACACGTAATTAAATCGTGACCATAAACGCGGTGGATTTGGGTTGTATACGGTTTGCGTATAGAAGTTGAAAACGCAGCAGCTTGTTTTACAGTTATTCACATTTGAATTTGTTGCCATTTTTTAATTAATAATTTTTATTAGTTTGTTATTTTATTATTTTTTTTATTATTTATTTACTTTACTTATATATATATATATAATTTATCCATGATTCACTACTTAAATATTATTAGTTAATTAATAATATAATTAATAATATACGATTAATTACAATTGTATAATAAAATGTTGAATATTAGCTACATTATTCCTCTCGTTTGTTTTTGGAACACCATTACAAATCAAATATCGAAATACAATCAAGAATTGATATCCAATAATATCGTTAGTTTGATTCATTGTCTACTATTTACGGTCCATCATAACTATGATTACAATGTGGATTATGCGGCACACATGAGTATAGGATATTATGCGTATGACTTAATCTACAATATTACATGCGTTTATAAAGTCAAGTCGAAAGACGAATTAAAACGACGGTTCCCATTCATTCTTCATCACGTCATTGCAATATATTTGTTGAATGCATCGCAAACGGGAGAAAGTAAGTATCATATATTATACGGATACAACGTTCTTGAAACATCGAATATTATGCTATACGTTTCCTATCACCTTCACAAAAAGTATGCAAATTATTTGCATTTAAATATTATTTCTGAATTTTTTCAGCTGTTGTGGTATTCTTATTTTAGGATTATTAAATTATCTTCCTTTATTTATACGAATCAAACGTTTTTTTTACAGTTCCATTCAACTACTAGAGTTGTGATTATAATACTACACTTTATGGGTATTATCTGGAGTTATAAATTGGTTAAAAAAAACATTAAAAATTTTAATGTGTTGAAGGGGCTGTATGGATATGGCGGCGGTGGCGGTTGTTCCGCGTTGCTCGATTTCAAGTGTAAAACAAATAATAGTGATTAAATATGACATCATGGTGAAATATAATGGATATAAATATATGTAAATTCAAAATAAACAATTTAAACGTAGTATATAAATTATTATTATTCTAGATTTACTAATAATAATAATAATAATAATAATAATAACAACAGAATGAGTTGCAAGTATTTTATTTTATTCAAGTCGAATGATTCTGAAATTCATGATGATAATGAAAATCAAATAGTCATTGGTAGTTCTAAAAGTTATATACTACCTAAAAATAATATAAATTATTATATTGAAAATGGTCTATTTGAAAAAAATCTAATAGAATGGTCAAGAATTTTATGTAATAAAGATAAAGATATGTTAGACATTGGAGCACATACGGGAACATATGCGATAAGTTTAGCAAAGTATTGTAATCACGTATACGCATTTGAACCACAAAAAATGACATACTATGCGTTATGCGGAAGTGTCGCTTTATCTCATGAAACAAACGTAACATGTTTACATGTTGGTCTTGGTTCTATTGAACAAGTAGGTAAACAAATATTGAACGTTATAAGTGTAGATGGAGGTGGTTCCACTCTTCACAAAAATAATAATAATAATTCATTATATAATGAAGAAATAGAAAT
>Ga0315284_10007501_pt1 | contig 15593 bp, 10 predicted proteins | sample YL17G09_16_MG_FD_203696 | JGI IMG/M metagenome (GOLD analysis project Ga0315284, IMG submission 203696) | Sediment microbial communities from Yellowstone Lake, YNP, Wyoming, USA - YL17G09_16 | ecosystem: Environmental > Aquatic > Freshwater > Lake > Sediment | place: USA: Wyoming | collected... | reverse complement strand
AGGGGCATGTGGACACGCTGCTCGTTGAGGAAGTGGCTAGGCGTCTTCTCCAGAACATCGACGGCGCTGGGCAGTAGCCGTGGCCCGTCCCAAACAGTTCGTTCATCACCCGCACAGAGAGCGGCGGTAGCCACCATCGACGCGCAAGCGGTCCAGCTCGCTTGGCTAACCAGCGGCTGCAACGGACGCGGCAGGCCCAGTCGATCGGGCGGGGCACTCAACGGGCGCCGCTGAGCCGCAAGCCGTTAGCCCGACTCGCCGAGGCCTGCTTCCGCCGCAGGCCGCATTCCCCAAATGCCGCTTCTCCCGGACACCAGTGTCACTCCTTCCGCCTCGTTGAACCTGTTGGCCTTCATCATCGCGCAGGGTTCGACGATCGGCAGGGTCCCGACGCTCGGATGCCGAATCCCGGTAGGCAGGGCTTTCCAATGGCGCTGGGTTAACACGGACCTGTAGCGGACCCATAAGTGGGGCGGTTCAGGAGGAGGGGCCGCTGAACTCCGAGCCGTTAGCCCGACTCGCCCTGGCGGAGTGCGGGGCTTGCGTGGCAGGGCCAGAACGGTGTGCAGCGAAAGACCGACCAATCTCAAAGAACTCAAGGGGAGGGCGCGGCGTGACGTCAGCGAGGTCCCAGGCGTCTGGTGTAGCCAGCCTAATCACGGCCTGTGCGGTTCTTTCAATGGCAGTGGGTTTCATGTATGTTTTCAACTGGCCCAAACTAACCGAGGATGCTACGTCGGCGACACTTCCCTGGGGATATACCGCGTTGTCTGTCGGCATCGTTACCCTTGTGTTGATTGCGCTGAGGGTCCGTCTACATAAGAGACTTTGGAGACTTCTTGTGTCGATGACCCTGGGGGTCACTATCCTGCTGCAACTGCCACCTGCTGTGCTCTGGTTTGAGTTCAATGGAGCGATAATCGGCGATAGCCCATTTGAGGGACCACTGGGCCATTGGTTGTGGTCGGTACCCCACATCTTTCTACTGATAGCATCTGCTTACGCCATATGTCTTCTTCTTGCCAGAGATAGGGTAGTTCGAGACGTCTGCTGAGACGGCTGCGCACATGAGTTGCGGGCGACAGCTTGCTCTCCGCTCTTCGAAGTCCGCTGGCCAGGCTCCGTCAGGAACACGGCGGCGAGGAACTCGAAGGTGTTCTAACGAAGACCTTGCGGGCTTGTCCACTCATTCCAAGCGCGGGGGAGTGTCAAAACCGTGACCGGTCGGCTCCCGGACTACTTCGGACTGGATCGGTTCTCCATCTCTGCCGACGACATCGTGCGTCTGGCCTTCAGATGCGACCCGTCGAGAATCCACAGGGACGTGCTGGTTACACCCATCTGGAGCCACGAGACTTTCCTTACCGTCGCCGATCTGGATGAGATCGTCACGCCGGAGACTGTCTACTCACTTCGGTACAGCGGCACACCGGTCACCTTGATTCGATCGGGCGTCGGCGCTCCGCTCACCGGCGACGCCATCCTTGCCCTCGCGTGCACCCCCTGTGCACGTGTGGTATTCGTCGGGTCTGTCGGCGGCCTTCTTCCCGAAATGGCCATCGGGGATCTGATTGTCGCATCGGAATCCGTCTCCGGCAATGGATTCTCTAGCTACCTACCCAAGGGTCCGCTCGGCCCCGTCTCGTTCTTGAGCACAGCGATGGCGGACCCAGGACTGACGAACTCGATCGAGCTCTTGGGAATGCCGCTCTGCCGTGACCACGGCGCATCCCTCACCAAGGGCAAGGTCTTCTCCACCGACAGCATCGTCGCTCAGTTCCATCACCTTGAGGAGATCGTCCACGGCCACGGGTGCCTAGGGATAGAGATGGAAACGGCCGCCGTATTCCGTGCAGCCGCGCTCATCGGCATCCCGGCGGCCGCTCTCCTTCAGATCTCGGATGTCACACTGGACAAGAAGTCGCTATTCTCCGGACGGACGGAAGCCGACCAGCGGAGGAGAAGTCATCTGCGACAGCATCTACTGTCTCGCATCGCACTGGACGCCCTGGTCGCTCCGTGAGTCAACGGTGTTGGAACCGGGAAGGCCGCCGTCGAACGCACTTCTCAGGCCCCACCGCCCACAGCGTGCTCCTCAGGCCTACCCCCTCCCCCCTCGCTTTGTGGGTCCTCGGTGCGACGTGCAGTGGGCCCAAGCTTCTCCACGACCTCGACACGACACGCATCTGATCGAAGCTGGGAGCCCCAACCGACTGCGGGGAGAGAGGTGCGCTAAATGCGAGCAGCAACGGTGGGTTTGGCCATTTGCCTCGTGCTGGCTCTGTTCGTCGTGCTCCCCGGCTGCCGCCCGAAGGTCGTGGACACGGGCGCCCCGGGCGGCTCCCCGGGCAGTACGACACCTCCCCCAGCCCAACCGGCGCCCCAGCCGGCGCCCGAGCCCGGCTGGAGGATCGTCCAGCGCCTGAACCCATCAGCCCCGGGGGTCAGCGTGCCCGAGAACGTCCTGCCGTTCGCCGCCGTGCCCGGCGTATCCGGCGGCATGGCCTTCCTCGGCTTCTGGGACCTCACGGCGGGTACCGTGACGTTCGACCCCGTCCCGCTCTTCGAGGTCAGCTACGCGCAGGGCTTTGTCCGGGTGCTCTGGGACGGAGGTCGCCGCGTCGGCATCACGACGGAGGCGGCCGACCTCTTGCTGGCCAACCCCAGCCCCGCCTTCGCCTTCGACCTCATCGTCCCCCGCTCGTTCTTCGGTCTCGACCTCGCCGCCTGTCCGTCCGGGACCAGCGAACTGGTGGTTCTGAAGGAGGGCCTCCAGTCGCCCGAGGACATCGGGCAGCTCCAGACCCTCTACAGCGAGGGCCCGGACTCCCCACCCAGGGTCTATCGTCTTGACGCCTCCGGCGCTCCCGCCGCCCTGACCATCCTGCCGGACCACATCGAGGTTGTTGTCTTCAGCTGGGACGAAGCGGGCCTGGGAGACGGCCGGTTTCACCTCTTCGAACTCAAGGACGGCAGCCTCACGGCGGGACCGGTCAGCCCGGTCCTGAGGGTGGTCATGGCTGGAGCCGGGGCCAGGTTCGGCCGCGCCGGGAGCCGGGTGTACGTGGCCCACCCCGGCGCCGACGTGAGCTACTGGGACATCAGCACGGGTGAGGTCGGCAGAGACGAGAGCCTCACCTCGCTTCTGAAGGCCTACGAAACCGAGTACGTGTCCGAACGGGAGTGCTTGACGCCGCCGACGCTCCACGGGTTCCGGGGTACCCTGGTCGTCGTGTACTGCCCGGCGGCTTACATCCCCCAACTCGACTCCTCAGGCAACGAAATCGGGAGGGAGTTCATTCAGACCATGTACATCGTCGCCATGCGCAACGGCAAGGTGGTCGGCGAGGTCATCTGCCACCGCGGGAAACTGACCGTGGAGAAGGACGGGGTCGTGACCCAGGAGACCGACCTGACGCCCGAATACACGGGAGAGTGGCAGTTCCCGGACTTCGAACTGCCGGAGACGCCATGAGGACTGTGCGGTGGCGAGGTGACCTTCCCGGTGGCGTAAGAACGTGTTGCGCGGTCAGTCGACGACACGACAGGGCGTCACCGGTATGAGACCGCCGTCTTTGACCTCGACAGCGGGGAGTTGGTGTTCAGGATTCCGAGACCCGGGCCGTGTCTGCCTACCCCGGACGGGACCCTGTTTGGCCGCCACTGCGAAACCGCCCCCGGCATCGGCGCGACAGCCCTGGCCCACCCTACCCGCGAGTCACGGCCAGTCTTAGAGGGATCGCCAGCAGCGTCAGGATGAGGAAGAAGACCCATCCTTGCGCACGCCGCAAACGCAAGACGACGAAACTCACTATCGCTGCCGTCGCGAGGGCAAAAGCCACGCTTGCGACCCATGCGGTAGCCACGGATGCTGCGTTATCACCCGGCGACCAGTTGCTGAGCAGCCAGGTATCAACCACCATGCCGCTCACCGTAAGCCCGATGGCGTTCACGAGCCATCCGGCGACTCCGGCGCGCCAGGTGACCCTAACGCGAGGCCGGATGGCAGTCAGGAGCAAAGCGACGGTCATGTTGGCCGCCGAGACTAACAGCCCTCCTGCAAGACGGAAGGCGACCATGCCGACAGTAGCCAATGTCAGCCGTCCTCCCTGATCCAACGTGCGCACGCGGGCTGGCCCGGTTACGCGTCGTGGGCTTCAACAACCCGGCGGTACGTCCTGCCAGGGACGGCGGACCCGGTCAGCGGCGGACACCCTACGAGCCGGACCCGCTGTAGCGGGACAGCCCCAGCGCCACACGACCGCTACCGGCTCTGGAGCGGCATGAGGGACACCTCGGCCCCGAAACCGGGATTGGAGAGATGCCCGTACCCCAGGCGGTAGCCTTCGACCAAGACACGAACAACCTCGGGTCGGCCAGAAAGTCGATGTCGGGCGCAACGGCCATCAATCTCCTAAAGTGGGGACCGTCTCGCCAAAGGAGATTCCTGTCGACACCGGATGCTTCTGCCATATGGCTTCGGTTGGGAGCCTCCTGGGCGCCGGACACCCTCCAGCCCTCCCCCGGGGGACCCCTCCCCCCCGCCCCTTTTCTTGGTATGATATGGGAAGCCGGGCCGGTCGTGGGCGGTCTCCGCCCAACTCCAAGGTCCGGCTCAGGGAGACATCACTACCGTGAACACGGGTCGCGCCCGGGCGCGGGCGGCTTGGCTGAGTCTTACCCTCTGTCTTGTGCTAGCCGTAGGCGCTCTCACCCCCGGCTGCCGACCGAAGGCCCCGGAGACCGCGCTGTCACCGGTCCAGCCCGCCGACCCTCCCCCGGCGGCCCTGGCGGTGGAGTGGAAGATCGTCCAGCGCCTGAATCCTTCCGCGCCGGGCTTCGAGCCCCCCGCCGGGGTGATCCCGTTCGCGGCCGTTCCCCTGGAAGCGGTCGGTGGAAAGGTGTTCCTCGGCTACTGGGACCTCACGGCGGGTACCGTGACGTTCGACCCCGTCCCGCTCTTCCGCGTCAAAGAGACAGGAGGCCGGGTCCGGACGCGGGTCCTGTGGGACGGTGGCTCACGCCTCGGCGTCATCACCGAGCCATACCCTCCGGTCCCCGGGACCCCGCTGCCGGAGGAACCGAATCCCGCCTTTGCTGTCGATGCCGTGACCCCGCCCGAGACGGGCTACTTCTTCTATGATGACATCGCCGTGTGCCCGTCCGGTACGGGCGAGCTGGTGGTGCTGGCCGGGGGCGATCTGTATTTGGGGGGTGATAAGCCGGCCCACCTGCAGATCCTGTCTGCCGAAAGCCAAGACCCGGCCGACCGTAGCTACCCCCTACCGCTCTCCGGCGCCGTGTCCCCGGCGTCCCTCTCCGTAGTCAACGGCCGGACCGAGGCGATTGCCTTCGTAAACGACGGCCCCGCCATGGGTGAAGGGCGGTTTTGCCGGTATGTCCTGGAGGCCGGCGGCCTCCAGGCCTACGGCTCGAGCCCTATCCTGTCCGTCCAGTTCGCGGGAGCGGGGCCGACCTTCGGCCGGGCCGGAAACCGGGTGTACGTCGCGGAGCCCGTGGGGCCGATACAGTATTGGGACATCGCCTCCGGCGAGATCGCCACGGACGAGGTCCTGTCCGGGCTGCTGAAGGCGTACGAGAGCGCTTACGCTCCCGACCGGGAGCACGCGAGCCCGCCTCGACTCCACGGGTACCGCGGCACCCTCGTCGCCGTCTACCTCCCGGCAGCCTACGTCCGCGTGCTCGACGCCTCCGGCAACGAGATCAGCAACGACTTCTACCAGACCATGTACGTCGTCGCCCTGCGGGACGGTCAAGTGATTGGCGAGGCCATCTGTCACCGGGGAAAGCTCATCGTGAAGAAGGACGGGGTCGTAACCCAGGAGGTCGACCTCGCCCCCGAGTACACGGGCGAGTGGCAGTTCCCCAACGCGGAGACCCCGGAGACACCATGAGGGCTGTGTGGTGGCCAAGGAGCTGGCGCTCCTCAACTACCAGGGTCTCGACCAGGCGGACTGCTGGAGAAGCACGCCGCACTCTACTCCGTCCCGCGCGTCCGGGGAGCGAGGCTTGACACCCGCACCTCCAGCTTGGTCACCCGGCAGTCCAGGGCCGCGTCGAACCGCTCCAGAGCCTCGTTCTTCTGAACCAGTCCAAGGATGCCGTCGGCATAGACCTTCGTGTCGTTCCGGTGTTGCTCGAACTCCACGCCGAGCTTGGCCAGCTCCCGGCCCAGCCGGGACAACTGGGTCATGATAGCCTTGTGCTCCCCTCGATTGGCCTCGTGCTCCTGCCGGTTAGCCTGGTCCAGAGCCTCGATTCGGGTCATCATGGCCGCATGCTCGGCGCGGTTGGTCGCGTGCTCCTGCCGGTTGGCCTCGTGCTCCTGGCGGTTGGCCACGTGCTCCTGGCGGTTGGCCTCGTGCTCCTGGCGGTTGGCCACGTGCTCCTGCCGGTTAGCCTGGTCCAGAGCCTCGATCCGGGCCATCATGGCCTGGTGCTCGGCACGGTTGGCCTCGTGCTCCAGCCGGTTGGCCTCGTGCTCGAGCCGGTTGGCCTCGTGCTCGAGCCGGTTGGCCTGGTCCAGAATCTCAATCCGGGCCATCATGGCCTGGTGTTCCGTTCGCTCGGCCTCGTGGGCAGAGTCGTGGGCGGGTCCGATTTGTTCCGCCATCATTACTGCCTCCAGGAAGGGAGCCCCTGCGGCTCCTGGTTCACGGAATCGGGTCGGGGTGGGCCTGTTCACTTCCGCGGCGGTCGAGGGTTCCCTGCCGAACAAGGACCGAACGCCTGGTGATTTCCAGGGAGAGCGCTACGCGCAGTCGGGACGAAGCCACCCAGGCCATTCGACCACCGGCCGGACCTCCCTCAGGGGTGGGCCTGGGACAGGCTGTGCTGGGGACAGGGTTGGCTACCGGCGGCCCGCGCCGTCCTCCCTGCCGGCACCGAGATCAGGGTCGCCTTTGACGGCTGGCTGAGGGGAGTGAACCAGGGACGCTATCGCCTCGTGGGCACGACCGGGGAACTCCACTGCGTCTACGGAGTGGAGCTCGACGGGCGACCGGAAGCCGGCGTGATTGTCATGGGCGCGCCGTATGTGCTTGGCACGGACACGGACGTCAAGGCTCTCTGGAACCTGGGCCAGCCGACGCAGGTGCGGAAGGGAGAGGTCATCGGCAAGGTCGTGCGCGAGGCTAAGGTGTACGTGGAGTACGACGTCATCCCCTCGCTCATCCCGCCTCTCCTGGAGCCGATGTTCTGGCCGGGCGAGTAGACTGCCCACGTGCCCCGCCACCGACTGCGGACGAGGGTGTCTAGGCGGGACCCGGCAGCTCGACGACCTCTCGAGGGACGCGAACCACTAGGCCGGCCTCCTCGACGGCTAGGGTCGCATCCTTCTGCCCGTACTCCATAGTGGGGATGAAATCCAGGTCCCCGTAGAAGGCGAGTTCCCGTTCTTTTCTCAGGCGCTTGGAGATCACGGCGAGCCGGTCAGCGGACGCCTTCACGCTGTCGGGAAGGCGATCCCGGTACTCCAGGAGGAGGCTCCCGACATCGGGCACGCCTGGAGCGAGTGTCCCGACCTTAGTGGCCTAGGGGTTGCCCCGGGGGTCCCCGGCCTCGGCGAGCAGTGCTGGTCATGTGGCCTTGTCCCCTCCTTCCGGAGCCTTTCGGGTCGCCGTCCTTGGGCGATGCCCTCCGCCGGCTTTCCTTCAGGCAATAGCTCTCGCCGGTGAGCAGGAGGACGTGACTGCGGTGGAGTAGTTGGGCGGCCTCGCGGCTGAAGGGCACGTAGCCGAGTTCGTCGACGAGCACCAAGTCGAAGGTTCCGTAGAACCGGAGACTCGTGAGCGGTCACGAACCGGCTGGTGGGGCGATAGCCGGCCACCGGGTAGTCGACCGCGTAGCTGGTGCGAATCAAGACCTGCCCCGGTCTCCAGGGAAGTCTGGTAAGCCGCCGCCTACGATTCGAGCACTCCCCGTATTACGAGACGGCTGGCATGGCGCGCACCCGTGCAGGTGATGAGGGTGATGCGCGCGTCTGGTGTTGGGTCGAGCACCCAGGTGTCCTCCGGCTCGACAACCAGCCGCTCCGAAACAACATAGGTATAGCTCTCGCCGTCACACTCGACGATGATGACGTCGCCCACTTCCACCTCGTCAAGACGGTTGAAGAACTCGCCAAAGGCGGCGTTCCTGTGGCCAACGACGCTGAAGTTCCCGGTCTGTCCCGGTAGGGCCGTTCCCTCGAAATGCCCGACCGCATAACGCAAGGTGCGGTCGTCCACGCCCTCGGCCACAGCCACGGTCAGGTCAATTTTCGGTATGACAATAACGCAGAGCGGGGCAGTGCCCGTCTGGCCGTCCAGGCTATCCGGGTCATTCGCCTCGAGGGCGGGGGCATCCGACTCCCGGCCGAAGTCGGATGCTGTCCCCGCCGTAAGCGACGCGGCCACGGTGAGGTCGGAAGCCCTAAAAAGGGCCTCTTGACGCTCGTGCGACTGCCATTTCATCACCAAGGCCATCAGGATGAGAAGCACTCCTGAAGCCACGAGCAGAATCGGGATGGCCTTGGCCAGACCGCTCCCTAGCCGGCCAGATTCGCCCTTGTCCACGGTCTTCAGTCCTTCTCCAGGAACCTGCGCCGCAGGGAAGACGCGAATCCCGCGAGGATTAGCAGGACGCCCAGCGTGACCAGCCGGGTCGTGTCCCAGGGGCTGCCCGCTTTCGGCAGCACATCGGGAGCGACTTCGGTAACCGTGTTGACAATGATATGGGGATCCGCTTGCGCCATCGGGGTGGAACTCGATACCGTGGCGGTGGCTACCGCGTCGGAAAGCGTGTAGCCCTCGGGCGCCGCGATTTCACGGACAGTGTAGGTACCGTAGGGCACGCCCGAGAAAAGCACCATTCCGGTTTCCGTGGATACGGTGGTCTGGACGAGGGTCCCGTGGCTGTCATAGAGACCGAACCGCGCGCCACTGAGCCCATTCCCCTCCCCGTCGACTTTGAGGAGCTCGACGCTCCCCAACGGCACGGCGAGGACGTTGATGAAGGGTTCTTCTATCGTGACATTGGGGGCGGAACTCGACACTGAAACGGTGACCACCCTTGCGGAAAGAACGTATCCTTCGGGCGCCGCTATCTCCATGATCTCATACGCGCCCAGAGGCATGCTCGAGAAGAGCACGGCTCCGGTATCCGAGGACACAGCGGCCTGGAGGAGCTCCCCGCCCTGGTTATACAGCCCGAACTCGGCGCCGGCCAGAGAACCGCCCTGCCCATCGACTTTGAGCAGTTGGATAGCCCCGAACTGAATGTCAGGGAGGCGCTCATTGACGAACGCTTCCGCCACAGTCACGTCGGGCAGCGTGTTCGTGGCCACCTCCAAGACCAACGCGGCCGCACGCACTTCAGCGTTGGGGTAGTAGCCGGCGGGTGGCCGTGTCTCGCGGACCGCGTAGCTGCCGGCGGTGAGTCCGGTGAAAACGATGAGACCGTCGGCATCGCTCATTACGGTCTGCAGTGGCGTCAGGAAGCCGGTGTCGCTCGCGGCGTAGATGGAGAACCGCCCGCCAGCAAGCCCCGTGCCGTCCTTGTCGGTCTTGCTCAGCAGAACCCGGGCCGTCAGCGGCGAGTTCGCGATGGAGACTAACCGAAGCCGCGTCGCGTCGCTGTCGGCCGTCAAGGTGACCATGACCTCCTCGGTGCTGAGGGCATAGCCCAAGGGGGGCGTCTTTTCGCGGACATAGTAGGTGCGCAGCTTAAGCCGGTCGAAGACGGCCTGTCCGCTCGCATCGGTCGAGAGGGTCTTCTTGACGTTGTGCATACTGTCGAGCAGTTCGAAGACCGCGCCCGTGGTGATGCGGATACCGTCTTGGTCAGTCTTGGTGACCGTGATTCTTCCGTTTGTCCCCGAAGCGCCCAGTTCAATATCGGCGCTTGTAACCGTGTAGGCCGACGAAGCGCCGTCCGAACCCGTGTAGGAGCCAGCGAAAGCAACGGAGTTGCTGTACCGACCGGCCGCGAGGACGTCCGTCTTGAACGTCAGGTAGTAGCCCTGCGCCCCGTCGGGCAGGCGCACCAAGAACAGGCGCGTGCCGTAGTCGTATTCGAAGCTGTAGTCTCCTCCTAGAGGCACGAGGTCGCCGACAGTCCGCACGCCGTTCTCGTCCTGGTTCCATAGAGAGAGCCGCACGGATTCGACATCGAGTTCGAGACCGGCCTGCAGCGTGTCAACGAGTGTTGCGTTCACCATCGGGGCGTGGTTGGCGTTGACGAAGACCTCCCACTCGATGAACCCATTAACGGGGATGTACTCCGTCAGGAGCTCCTTGCGAAGCGTCTCGTTGTCTGCCGTGCGGCTACCCGTCACGTTGACCGTAGGAGCGCCGGCAATGCCGGAGACGAGGCTTGCGGCGTTACTGAAGGTCACGTCCCCGTTGGTGCTCATGAACACGCCCAGATCGGTGACGACGGTATCGAAGGTGATGACCGTCTGGGAAGAGATCGCGCCCAGAGTGATAGTGAGCGTGTTTGTGGTTTCATTCACCGCTAGAACGCCGTCGGCCGGCGCCACGCCGTCGATGAGCAGGGAGCCCGGCACGTAGGCCTGTCCGGCCGGTATGGTGTCGGTGATGACGGCGCCCGGCACGGGCATGTTGTTCTGGTTGACCGTGATTCTCCAGGAGAGCCTGCGTGTAACGTAGTTGTATCCCACGCCCGTCTTGGCCAGCACCTGGCTCTGGACCGACTGTGTCCCGGTCGAGGAACAGGGACTGATGCCGACCCCCGTCAGCGTCGCCGGGTTTAAGTAGGTCCTGGTGCTGTTCGCCGCGTAGTGCGCGGGGTTCGTGACCGTGGTCTGAAAACGGACGACGGGCTTATCGACCGGAGTCAGGTCGCCCAGATAGACCGTGAGCACGCCCGCATCATAGTGGTATTGCCCAGGCGCGCTTGTGAGGTCAGCCAGGTTCGCCACTCTGACAATGGATGTCGCGCTGCCGTCGAGCCGGACCCCGAAATCCTCGGCGAATGCCTGATTACTGCCGATGGTGTCGGCAATCGTCGCGGCGGTAATCGCCTGCCCGTTGCTGTTGACCTGCATCCTCCACGTGATGCGTTGCGTGGAAGCGTTGTACCCGTCACCGGACTTGGCCAGCAGACTCGTGGGCACGCCGACCCCGGAGCTTGTCGCGCTGTAGTCGCCGGTGCCGATAGTGAGCGTCGCCGTATTCGCGAAGCTGGTGACGGTCTGCTGGGTGTAGTAGGCAAGGCTGACCGCGGTGGTGAAGGTGATGGTCAGTTGCTCCGCGGCTTCGGCATTGAAGGTATAGGTTAGGGTCTGGCCGACGACAGTGAAACCATCCCCGTAGGTGGTAACTGGGTCGCCGGCGTCCCGCTTCACCGAGCTCTCATCCAGCGCGAGGTACTCGGGAAGCGTATCGGTCACCGTCGAGCCGGCCGGAATGGTGCGGCCATTGTTGTTGAGCGTTATCGTCCAATCGATGACGTACGCGCCCGCTGCTGACCGGCGCACGCCGCTCTTCCGGATCCAGTCGGTCGTGACGCTGACGCCTGCGTTCGCGGTCGCGAGGGGTTCACCCGCGACTTCTCCGGCGTAGACGTCGACGGAGTTGGCGACGGTGTGGACCGATCCCTCCGTGCCAAACGCGCCGTCGGTGGGGGTTGTCTTGTAGGTGAAAGAGGTCGCCCCGGTAACGCTGTCAAGCAAGAACGTGTACGTATCTTCCACTGCGTCGTAGGTAGGTTCGCCGATTGATGACGTGCCCGCCTTGTAGTCCTGATCAGCCCCGAGCGTATCCACCACGTAGATGTCTTCGACGGTAACGGATGGGCCTCCGGTGTCGGTTGTAACGGTCCAGGTGATCTCGTTGGTGAGGGGGCTACACGTGCCCGACTTGTAGGCGGTGACGTTCAGCGGAGGCGGGGGAGGCTCATCCGGCACAAAGCCGATGTTGTACACCGTTCCGCCGGCCAGGAGCAAGAAGGAAACGATATCCCCATCGCCGATGGCGGCCTCGTCCAGAGTGCCCTGCATGCTGAAGCTCGCCGACACCTCGGAAAGGACGTCGATATCCTCCTGGAACGTGATTGTCGCGACACCGGCGGAGGTGATGGTAAGAGTAGCGATTGTATACTCCACGCTATCGTATATGAGAGAGAAAGGCCTATCCGCAACCTCCTCGAAGCTCGCGATACTGGTTAGCTCCGTGGGTAACGATACCGTGAAGTAGTCGCCCGCCGTGACATCGTCAGCCGGATTGCTTGCGTCCTCCACGTCAAAGGCGTAGGCGATCACGACATCCGCGTTTTGGGGGATCGCGCTGAGATCGACAATCTCCACCCCACCGGCAAAGGCCTTGAATGTGGCACCGGTGAACGTGATGAGGGGCGGAACTAGGCTGAGGACGTCTCGTGAATCCCCCGCGAAGGCGACCGGCCTGGCGATCATCAGCACCTGCAGCAGAAGGACAATCACGGTGCCCCATCTGGATAGGCGTTTCACCACTGTGCCCTTCCCTTCGTCATCCTTTGATGTAGACTCCTGCCGGGGGAGTCCGTCCTCACCAAGCGGCGCAGAATTCCCCGCCAGTCGACCGTTCCCTGCAAGGCCCCCGATTGGCACCGGGATCCTTGGCCCGGTTCATCCCTCGTGCCGGCGCATCCGCTCGAGTTCCCACTGCATGGCCCACACGGCCAGGGGTCGTATATAGCCGATAGCGCGGTAGATTCCGTCCACATCGATGGCCTCACGGGTCTGGAACCACAGCGGGAAGTCGCGGTAGCGAAAGGCACACCCCTTTAGGCAGCCGCCTGTCGTTTGGGCTCAGAACCGTCACAAGGACGGCTGGCAGCCAGCCGCCGTGGCCCGGTGGTCGAACCGCTCCCGGCCTCAGGGTACCCCTCTCCCCTCTCCGGTGGCCCTCGACCACGATACGCACCTACTACCCACAACCCATTTAGACAACCTGTCCAAGGTGGGCTAGCTCCTCTGCTCCTAACCGGGAGTACGCGAGCCCGCCTCGACTCCACGGGTACCGGAGCACCCTCGTCGCCGTCTACCTCCCGGGGGCCTACGACCCCGTGCTCGACGCCGTCGTCGCCCTGCGGGACGGTCAAGTGGTTGGCGAGGCGATCTGTCCCGGGGAAAGGACAACTGGGTCATCATAGCCTTGTGCTCCGCCCGATTGGCCTGGTCCAGACCCTCGATCCGGGCCATCATAGCTTGGTGCTCGGCACGGTGGGTCTTCCACCGGGCGCCGGGATGGCGGCTGACCCCCTGCCCCTCCCCCGCCCCGACTACCTCCGGGTCAAGGCCCACGGCGTCGGCCAGACCCAGGCCGTCACGACGACGGTTTCCGCGAGACGCTGGGTCGTGTAGAGACGGCCGTCCGGCGTGAAGGCCGCGAAGTGATGGCCCTCCGGGAGGCTGAAGGTGACGGCCTCCCTGGCCCCGGGCCGGTAGACGGTGTAGCTCTCGATGACGGTGTCGCCGGCGTCCGGGTTTCGGCAGACGACGGTGCCGTCGGCGCCCACGGCCCGTAGCGAACTGGCGCCGGAAGGCAGGTAGATGGTGCGGACGAGGGTGAAAGCGCCGCCGGCGACGGCGAACTCCCGGCAGGCGTCGCCTCGCTTGGCACTGACGACGGTGGAGAAGGCCGTGCCGCGCGCGGTTAGAAGCAACGTGGCCGCAGCCGGCACGCGATCGCAGTAGACAAGCTCCCCGCCGGCATCGTACACCACGAGAGCCTGAAGCCTCTCCTCACCAAGAGAGAAGTCCAGGTAGCAGTAGGTCTCTCCGGCAGGTGAGACGACGGGCGGGAGGCCGAAGCCGTCCGCCTTTCGTCCGGCCAAGAGCTTGTCCCTGGCCTCCGACCAAGGGTCGCCGCGCCAGAGGATGCTGCCGTCCGGCCGGTACGCGGTGATCATCGGCCGGCCGCCCACGGCTACGAGACTGCCGTCCGGGAGGAAGCCGGCGGGGGACCCGGGGCGTTCTCCCAGGAGCGCGCCCGTCCCGTCATAGAGGCGCGAGCCGCCCCCCGACTCGACGGCGATGACCGGTCCCGGCCCGACGGCCATCCGCTCCGGTGGAGAGACCTCGCCCCTGAGGGGAAGCCTTACCTGCCAATCCAGGACAAGCCGGCCCGGGACGGGCCTCGCCTTCGTGAAGTCCACGTCTCCGGCCCGGCCGACGACGACCTGGTTGTACGGGGTGGCGGCCTCCCGGGCGGCGCCCCGGGAAACGCAACCCGGAACGGCCAACACGACCAGCGCAGCCGCGACAGCGACGCCGGCGACGGCAAGGACCCCGAGAGTCGGCCGGGAGGAGAGACGCGCGCCGGGGTTCATGGAGTCCCCGGGTTCTTCGAGGCGGGACCTCCCCATCTGGCGCAAGACGCCCTTGAGCGCCAACTCGACGTTCTCCTGGGCTTCGCGGACAATGTGGGCCTGAGCCAGGGTCATCGACTCCATCGGCTGGTCCTTCCTTCCGTCGGGCTGGGCCGGGCCCAGGTCCCAGTACCAGGCCCCTTTGTACGGGACGCGCCGGGCGCCGGTTGACCGCAGCGTCTCCTCCAATTGGCTCAAGTACCGGCTCAGAACGCCACCACGGTCGTAGAGGATTATCACCTGGCTGACCATGTCCAGGAAGATCGGGCCGCCATAGGCGAGTTCGGCGGGGGTTCTGACCACCGGAGACAGGTCCGTGCGGATTCCGGGTTGGGGGTCCGGCGGGTCACGGAGACGAAGACGGCCCCCCCACACCCCGCCCGCTACCGCTCCACTTCCACCCCCGCTTCGACCATCGCTTTACGCACCGCGGCAACCTGCTCCTCCGTCGCCTCGATCAGGGGCAGGCGCAGCCCGCCGGCGTCGAACCCCTGGAGGCACAGGGCCGCCTTCACCGGGATGGGGTTGGTCGTGAGGAAGAGCCCCTTGAACAGGGGCAGGAGTTGCAGGTGGAGTTCGGTGGCCCGGGCCGTCTCGCCGGCGGCGAAGGCCTTGACCATGTCGGCCACGAGGCGCCCGGCCACGTTGCTGACCACGCTGACGACCCCGTAGGCCCCGATGGCCATCATCGGCAGGGTCAGGCTGTCATCGCCGCTGTAGACCCGCAGCTTGCCCCGCACGGCCCGCACCATTTCCGAGGCCTGGTCGGCGCTTCCCCCGGCCTCCTTGAGGGCCACGATGTTCTCAATCTCCGCCAGGCGCCCCATCGTCTCGGGGGTGATGTTCACCGAGGTCCGGCCGGGCACGTTGTAGACCATCACCGGCAAGCGCGTGGCCTCGGCCACGGTCCGGAAATGCGCGTAGAGCCCGTTCTGCGGGGGCTTGTTGTAGTAGGGGGCGACCAGCATCGCGCCGTGGGCCCCGAGAGCCTCGGCCTGCTTGGTCAGGGCCACGCTGGCCGCCGTGGAGTTGGTCCCCGTGCCGGCGATGACCGGCGCCTTGTCCCCGATAGCGTCCAGGACCGCCTCCACGAGCCAGACGCGCTCGTTGTCCGTCAGGGTCGGCGACTCGCCGGTCGTCCCCCCGACGAGGATGGTGTCGGTCCCACTGTCGATGAGCCGCTGGGCCAGCTTGCCCGCCTGCCCGAAATCGACGTTCAG
>Ga0315284_10007500_pt1 | contig 15596 bp, 11 predicted proteins | sample YL17G09_16_MG_FD_203696 | JGI IMG/M metagenome (GOLD analysis project Ga0315284, IMG submission 203696) | Sediment microbial communities from Yellowstone Lake, YNP, Wyoming, USA - YL17G09_16 | ecosystem: Environmental > Aquatic > Freshwater > Lake > Sediment | place: USA: Wyoming | collected... | reverse complement strand
AATTCTTTCGTCAACGGCGATACGTTTGCGACCAATTTCCCCACCGCCAATCCTTTCCAGGACGCGAACGCCGGGGAGGGAGATACTTTTGTGGCCAAGATCGCCGGGCCCAGCGCCATCCGCTACCTGCCGGGATTCACAACTAACACCCTGCCCGGCAATGATAACGGCTCGACGGGATTGGTGCCGATTGGTTTCACCGTCAATTTCTTTGGCCAAGAGCACTCCAGCCTTTACGTCAACAACAATGGCAACGTTACCTTTGATGAGGCGCTGGGGACCTATACCCCGTTCGACCTGACCAGTACCAGCACCGTTATCATCGCCCCGTTCTTTGCCGACGTGGATACACGGGACGAGGGTTCCTGGGAGGTTACCTACGGCCAAGGCATGATTGATGGCCGGAAGGCGTTCGGGGTCAACTGGGTTAACGTCGGCTATTTTTCGAGTCGCGCCGATAAGTTGCTAAGCGCCCAGTTGATTCTGTTCGACCGCAGTCCCCTGCAACAACCCGGACCATTATCGGGCAGTAACACGGCGCCAGCCGCAGGAGATTTCGATATCGAATTCAACTATGACAAAGTGCAGTGGGAAACCGGCGATGCCAATGACGGGGAGGGCGGCTTGGGTGGTGACTCGGCCCGCGCGGGCTTCTCGAACGGCACGCGCGACGCGGGAACCTACTATGAACTCCCCGGTTCCGCGGTCAACGGGGCCTTCCTGGACAAACTCACGGACAACAACACGGCGACCGGCCTGATCCACAACAGCATGAACAGCACCAACCTGGGGCGCTACGCTTTCAAGGTGCGGGGCGGTGCCGTGCAAGGCGCGGACCTGGCTATCACCAAGACCGCTCCTGGTGTCGTGGCGGTGGACGGAACGCTGACCTACACTCTCACCGTGGTCAATAATGGACCCGCTGATGTCACGGTGGTTATGGCCAACGATCCGCTGCCGGAAACGCTGAATTTCGTCTCCGCCACCCCCAGCCAGGGCGGTTGCACATTGAACCCAAACCTGGTGGTCAACTGCAATCTCGGGGCGATGGCCAACGAGGCCAACGCCACGGTGACGATTGTTACCACCACCACGGCCGCCGGGCAAATCACCAACACGGCGGAAGTAGACGGGAATCTGCCCGATGGAAATCCTGCCAATAACACGGCCAGCGCGAGCACCATGGTAGGCGGCGACCTCAGTCTCAGTCTCTCCCCGCCTAGCCTGGAGTTCGAAGGGAACGTCGACATCATCTGCGCGGCCAAGCACGTCACGGTGCAAAACATCCGCGAGACGGCCCTGACCATCACCAGCGTCACCAACGACGGTCCCTTTAACATCGACACGAACTGTCGCGGGGTGAACTTGGTACCCGGCGGAACCTGCCTGATCACCGCGTTGTTCCTGCCCCATGAGGAGGGCACGTTCCCCGGGACGATAAGTATCCTCACGAACGCCAGTCCTGCGCCGATCGTGCTCGGCCTAAGCGGGCACGCGACTCCTCCGTGCCGCTTGCAGGCGGACACGCAATTCTTCACGGTGGTAAGGGGGACGAGCTCTGCCACCTTCAACATTGCCGACTCGAATCCCAGTTGCTTCACCTCCAGGGTTAACCTGAGCTGCGCAGACCAATCTCCCGCCACGTGCTCGTTCAGTTCTGCGGCTATTGAGCCCACGCAGGGCAGCGTGCTCACGGTCGGCAATCTCGCGGCAGTGCAGACCAACAACCTGAATTTCCGGGTCGTGGGGACGTGCTGCGGCGACCACTCGGCCTCGGTCAACCTGGCCGTACGCCTGTCTGATTTCTCCTTGGCCGTGAACACTCCCAGGGCCACCGTAGCGGCCGGCAATTCAACGACCTACGACCTGTCCCTGCGGCCTGTCAACGGCTTGAGCGGCAGGGTGAATCTGAGTTGCAGCGGTGCGCCTTTCGGGGCAACCTGCTCGGTTTCACCCACCTCACTGGCCATCGACGGGGCCACGGCGGCGCCCTTCACCGTCACCGTGACCACCACAGCGAGGTCCATGGGTGCACCCGGACCGAGACCGCAGAACCTGCCACCTCTCTTTGGCCCCTGGGTTGGTCTCGCGGGCCTTGTGTGGCTGATGGCCCTGGCGATGCTGGCGGGGCGCCGGCGGCGGGCCTTGCTGGGCTTGACGGTCGCGCTGCTGTTTGTAATGTTGTGGGCAGCGTGTGCCGGCGGAAGTAGCCCATTCAAGCAGTCACTCACGGGTACGCCAGCAGGTACTTATGCACTCACGATCGGAGCTAATTATTCCGCCAGTTCAAGCGGAGCATCCGGCGGGGCCGACTTGACCCATAGCACGACGGTCACGCTGCAGGTCCAGTAACCCACGGGAGCTGGTCGCTCTCGAACGAAAGAACTCAAGCAGTAACCGGCCTGGCAACCCTTGTGAAAGGGCTGCCAGGCCTTTGTTTTTTTGCGGGGACCACCGTGCCCATCTCGCCCGGTTCTATCTTGGCGTGGCGGGGACCTTCAGGACGGCATGGTTATGCGGAAACAAAAGGGTATGTAGCCCCGTTTGCGGAGGCAAGCAGTGCTTGCCGTCTCCGAAGACTCTGTCGCCGCGGCAGCCAGAACCGCTCCAGGCCGGCCAGTTCAAACCCAGGCCCCAAGAGCCAGGCCATAGAGTTGTGAAACTGGCTACTGCGACACAGCATTAGTTGCGAGAGGTGGAAGCGGTTCCTTTGGGAGCCTTCCAGGCGATGGGATCGAGTGACTGCTGAATGACGTCTTCAATCCTTCGCGTTGCTCCTGCAATTTCGTCCAGATGGACGCCCCCCGAAACCTGCGGATTGGCCGCCCGGAAACTTACCAAGTTCGCCCGAATGGCGGTGACGCCGTTAGCAGCGGCATGGCCGAGACCATCGAGAGCATCCTGCCAGATCTTCAGGCGAAACCTACCGCCCTGGGCACGCACCTTGGTCTTCTGGCGCCACGCGAGCATCAAGGTAGCCACTAACACCGGTAAAAGCGGGACGATGAAGACGCGAACCCAGGGTGCGGCCTTGAGGAAATGCAGCCCCAGCCAGCCAGTGGCCACATAGAGGACGAGGAAGAACAGGATGATCCACCGTTTGTGAATCCGACCGGAGGCGGCTACCCGGCCGACCCTGTCGGCCGCCGCGACGGACACGTCACCGATTGTCGAGAGCGTGATTTGCCCCGTGGGGCGCTTGCCGCTTTCAGATACTGAAACCGCCTTGTCCTGTGTCTTGTCCGCGTCTGCTTCCTTCATGAAATGACCGCCTCCACCTCACGTATTAGGCCCGCGGGACCTGATCCAGGGAAGAGATCCGTCTTTCCCGGTCCCCGGCTGTGACTGAAGTGATGCATGTTCGGGCGAACTTCAGCCTCCCCCATTGTACACCACTCGGGGCAACCTCCGGACGAGCATGGGTCAGGCTCGGAGAGCTCGGGCGAGATGACTAACCACTCTCACTCGCAGCCACACACCCACCCACTGGTCAGCAGGAACTGGCCATGGGAACGAGCCGGTTGCCTCGGGGGTGAAACAAGAAAAACAAATGAGGAGTGGCATCTTCGCCACCCCCGCGAGAATTTATACGTCAGCTATTGCGCGAACTGAGCGAAGCCAGGCACTGGGCAGCGTCTTTCACCTCACGGACATCCCCCTCTGCCATCCCGGCCATGCTCTCCCGTTGAGCGGCCGCCGCCACGGAGTTGACCGCCAGGATCTGAACAAGCTGGCCCGCTTGCTTGCCGTTGTCTCCATTCCCGCCTGCCCCCGCGCCGGCCGCAACCGTCGCAGCCTCATGCTCGGCGTGGCGGACAACTTCTTCCCACTCGTGCTGGTTGAAGATGCAGCCCGGGTCTCCGGCCTGGATGTCGTCCGTATAGCTGAGCGCCCGCGCCCGGCAACCGCCACAGTAATGGCGATAATGGCAGACCCCGCAGTGATCGCCGCGATCCTCCCGATCGGACAGCACATCGAAGAGGTTGTTGTTCCAAATCTCTTTGAGACTATTGCGGCGAATATTACCCACTTCTATCCGGGGAATATAAACGCAGGGGGTGATGGCCCCGTTCGGCTGAACCGCGCAGTAACACCGACCGGTCCCGCAACCGCCGATGTAGCGGGAGAGGACCATAGTCTTCTTACCCTGTCCTCGGCCGGCATGCCCGGTGGCAAACATGCCTTCCTCTGTACCATACACGATACAACTGCGACCAAACTGCGGCGCGGTGGAAACCACAGTGATCTTCCCCTCCGTCAGGTGAGCCTGCAGCCGCCGCAAGAGTAACTCCCGCTGGGTCGGCGTCATATCGTACTCCACGATCTCCTTACCCCTCCCCACCGGGATAAAGTTGAAATGGGCAAACGTGGAGCAACCAAGGTCAATGGCAAACTTGACCACGTCATCGACGGTATCGACATTAGGGCGGGTGAAGCAGACCGCCATGCCGGTCTTTATGCCCGCCGCCACCGAGTTCTTAATTCCCTGAATGGTCCGGGCCCACGCACCCTTCTGCCCGCGGAACTCGTCGTGTTCCTCGGGATCGAGGCTGTCAATGCTCGCCTCAATGTACTTCACCTGCGCTTCTCTCAGCCGGACGCACATCTCCGGGGTCAGCATGGTGCCGTTCGTGGCGATGGTGACGTGGATACCCCGTTCCCGGCAGCGCTCGAGCACTTTCCACAAGTCAGGGAGCACCAAGGGTTCGCCCCCCGCGAAGGCGACGAAAGGCACCCACTCCTCCGCCATCTGGTCGATGAGGTTGAACTTTTCCTCCGTCGTCAGCTCATCGGCCTGAGGCTTGCGGCTGGCATCCTGGTAGCAATGCTTGCAATCCAAGTTGCAGGCCTGGGTGATATTCCAAACCGTAAACAAGGGCGCCGTATAACGCTGCGGCACCGTAAGGCCATGGGTGCCGATGCTCTTGGCGGTCAGCGTCAGGGCCTTGACCGTGGGAGGATGGTGAAAGAGTTGCCTTTTCATCGTCTCCTTATTGAGACCCGTCCACCTCAGGCCCAGATCGATCGCCCAGTTGGGAATGGCCCAGCGCCACCGCGTAGCCCGATCCACCTGCGGGTTGTCATAGTTCTCACAAAGCCGCATGAAGAAGCACTTTCCCTCCGGATCCCGTTTGGTCATCCACAGCAACGCTTTGCGCACGCTCGGACGCGAAAGGATATCCTCCAGCACGTGATGGGATTGGGGAAGACAGGATGTGATCTTCTCGACCTGCGACCGCTGATATGTCATCACTTTATGTGCGGAACCATCGACGTACATTCATTCATCCTCCGTGTGCCCAACGTTTCTGTGAATCGCCTCAGCCGGTCAGACCGGCGCCCCCGCTTGATGAACCCACTTCACAGCTGAATCGGTGAGGCCTGACTAAGCCTTGGGCCTCGTTATCGCGTTCCCAACTTTCATAACCTCCATTCAGGGTCAAGTATTGTCAAGAACGAAATGCTTGCTGACGCATTACTTCAATAATCTACAAGATTTAGCACGACCTTGTAGTTAAAGTCAACCAGGGCAGCGCGAAACGGCGTTTTACCAACCTGAAATGCGGAAACCGTTCCCCGAATGGTAACCTACCGGGCTCAGACAACCGTCCGGGACGACTCGCTGGACTTTTGATCCTCCGGTGAAATATGCTGTCCCCTTCCAGATATATCGACAAAAACACTGACTCACTGGAGGAAATCCAAAATGGTAAATGGTCCGTCCACCACCTTACGGCTGGCAAATCGCATGTCCCGACTCGGTACCGAGAGCGCATTTGAGGTGTTGGCGCGCGCCCGGCAACTCGAAGCGCAGGGTAAAGAAGTCATTCACCTGGAAATCGGTGAACCGGACTTCCCTACTCCGCCGCACATCGTCGAGGCTGCCGTCCGTGCCCTCCGCGAGGGTTGGACGCATTATGGGCCCTCCCCCGGCCTGCCTCAGCTCCGCGAGGCTGTGGCGGAGTTCGAGAGCCGCTATCTCGGCGTCCCCTTTGATCCCTCCGAGGTCGTCATCACGCCGGGCGGCAAGCCCATTATGTTTTACGCGATTCTGGCACTGGTCAATGAGCAGGACGAAGTCCTCTATCCGAACCCTGGTTTCCCGATCTACGAATCGGTGATCAACTTCGTGGGTGGCCGGCCGGTTCCCTACGGGTTTCGCGAAAAGCAGGACTTTGCCGTGAATATGGACGAACTCCTAAGCAAGATCACTGACCGTACCAAGTTGATTATTCTGAATTCTCCGGGAAATCCGACGGGCGGGGTGATGACGCGGGAAGAACTGGCAATCCTGGCCAAGGCGTTGGTGGACCGCGATGTTTATATCCTGTCGGACGAAATCTATGGCCACCTGATCTACGAGGGCGAGCACGCCAGCCTAACGCAGTTTCCGGGCCTCAAGGAAAAGACAATTATTCTGAACGGCTTCTCCAAAACCTACGCCATGACCGGCTGGCGTCTGGGTTACGGGATTATGCGCCCAGACTTGGCCGCGCTGGTGGGGCGGCTGATGACCAACTCGAATTCCTGCACCGCCAGTTTTAGCCAGATTGCCGGCATCGAAGCCCTGCGTGGAGATCAAGGCTGCGTGGGCGAGATCCGCGAGGAGTTTCGCCGACGCCGCAAGGTGATCGTCGAAGGCTTGAACCGCATCCCTGGCTTTAGTTGCCGGCAACCGCACGGAGCCTTCTACGTCTTCCCGAACATCACCGGGACGGGACGAAAATCCCGCGACCTGGCTGAAGCGCTCCTTGCCGAGGCGGGTGTGGCCTGCCTCTGGGGCACGGCCTTCGGCGCCCGCGGTGAAGGCTACTTGCGCTTCTCCTTCGCTAACTCATTGGAAAATATACAGAAAGCCTTGGACTCCATCGAAGGCTGGGTGAAGAAGAATCTGTAGTGAGGGCCGAAGGATTGAGTCATTGGGTGATTGGGTGATTGGGTGATTGGGTGATTGAGCGATTGAGTGATTGGGGGATTTAGCCACGCAATCATTGGCGGTTGGTCAGCCGTTCTTGTCAATGAATTAATGGCCAAATAGCTCAATTGCTCGAAGGAGTCGAACGGCCATGCGAATCCGTCTAACGAGGAATCTGTTGATTTGGTCAATGGTCACGCTGTGTGTCGCCACAGTGGTTTGCAGTCCCGGTTGCACAAATGAGCGGCGACCGACCGGGGGCAAATCCGAAAGTGCAACGGCGCCGGTGACGGAAGTATTAGGTACAAATCCCGACTTCGACGTCCAGCCTGAACGGGCACTGAAGCGGCCGCTCGGAGGAGAGCTCGACCGGCTGCTGCGGCCGGTATTGGTGAAGGTTTTCGATGGCGCCAAACTTCTACTCGACGGTGGCCAGGCGCCGTTCACGATGAAATACATTGTCGCCCGGCGCTTTGGACAGTCCCACGGCGGTCGCGTGTATGATGCTCTGCTGGCGGCAGGTTTTGAAGCGAAGGAGGGGAACAAACCAACCTTCATGCGGGCGCGTCAGACTATGGAGATGACCGTGCGCCACGAGCTTGACGGAAGACCCTACAATGTCTCCGTCATCTTGGACCTCAAGAACCAGATCGTCTACATCAACGCGTGGCCGTAAGCGCCGGGTGGCGTGACCGATCGAGCTGGGATTTCAAACATCTTGGGCGCGGTTTCCGTGCCGAATGGAGGACGTATGCAACTCAAAGGTGTACTTGGACTCATCCTCTGGATTACTGCCGCATCCCAGATGCGCGCCCAGACCCCAACGCCAACCGGTGCGAAGGCAGAAAAAGGGGCGCCGGTGCGCGTCGAGCGTAGAACTCCCGCGGACGGGATCATCATCAGCCGTTATCACGACCTCCGTAGCGGCAGGATGGTCGTCGTGAAAGGCGGGACGGAGCAGGCCGTCGCCGGAGAGTGGTTGCGGACCTTGAACGCTTTCGAGGAAAGCGGAGAGGCGGACCTAGTCCGCCAAATGTCCGATCTCTTAACCAAGGACGCTGCGAAAGGTCTCCTCGGGCTGACGCTGATTAAACCGGGCGTGCGGCTCACGGTGTCCTCGGCGGCGTTGCCGGGCGGGAAAGAAACGATGTCGGTCAACGCCGAGGACCTCGGCACCAGCCGGGGGGTGAAGGTGAGGGGGTCCACAACCGATTCCATGCTCCGTGAGTGGCTGGAGGCCGTCAAGAAGGCTGGGTCCGAAAAAGATTTCGTGGACCTTGTGAATGCCAATCACGCCAAAGGCCTGACGGAAGCGTCAGGCGCGTTCGAGGGCGTTCTGATCACAACGCTATGGCAGGTGAAGTGACGCCTGATCAGTAGCGGGCAGCGCGGATTCGTTACGCGGCCGCCTTGTCCTCCGGAACCTTCATGAACATCGTCAGTACCGCGCTGATGGCGTAAAGCAAGGCGAAGATCCACATCACGCCGGCGACCCCCAGCAACGGCAGAAAGACACCGACGATCGCCGGGCCGACCCAGGCGCTCGCCCCGGCGCCCAAGTTGAGGATCGACATGGCTGCGCCTTTGCGACCCGGCGCCAGAGCCGCCATAATCGCCCCGAGTGGCGTATAGGCCGACAGGGTGGCGCCATAGAACATGCCGGCAATGACCGCCAGCATGTAATTCGCCGGATGTCCCTGCATGGAGTAATAAAGCATGAGGGTCGTAACCGCACAGCCGCCGCCACCGAACAGCGCGACGGTCCTCCGCCACCCGAATTTATCGCCGATAATTCCGAACAAGAGGTTCCAGATGACGTTGGTCACCGACAGCATAATCAGCAAGCGTAGCCACTGCGCGAGGGTGAAACCGACCGTGGTGGTGCAATAGACCGGGAGAAACACCAGAAACCCGAGTTGGGCCGCCGTGTTAATCGTTCGCACGATGCCACCGATTCCGATCTTCGGGATCTGCCAGGCGATCGTCGCGCTGGAAATGAGCGTTTTTATGGGATTCTCGCCCGCGGGAGCGAGCCTCCGTGTTCCCGTCGGATCCCGAACGCCGAGCAGGGCCAAGCCGGCAGCGACGACGAAAATAATCGCCCACCAGAGGGTCTGATACGAGCCCGTCAACGGAACCAGGTAACTCGCGATGAGGGAGCCGAGGGTCGGGAAGCCCGCGGCGAATGCAAACCAAAACCAGCCCAGCGATGTCCCGAGATTTCGAGCCGGCGTTGCCACCGTAATCCATACCAGAAAGCCGTAGGCGAAGAGCGGATAGCCGAACCCGCGCATTGCATAGAAAAGCAGTATGAGTGGGTAGTTGCCCGGCGCGACCCCCAGTAAGAGAAAGGCCACGTGGAAAACGAGCCAGATGGCCAGACCGATGAACATGACCCATTTCGGTCCCCAGAGGTCGGAGAGGGCTCCGGACAGCCATGACGCAAACGTAGCGGTGACACCGTACACGGTGAACACCAGCGCCACGGCCGATGCTGATATTCCTTTGCCGGCGAGATAAGCCGACAGAAATCCCGATTCAACGCCGCAAGCGCACATCAACAGCAGCACCGCGAGGAACCCCCAGGCCAGGGGTGGGTAAATACCGAGTCGCTCGAGAAAGGACGAAGGCGCCCTGTCGGGGCTGGCGGCCGTGGTTTCCATAAAGAAAATTCTCCCTTCGGACCCCTCATCCTACCAAGGCCCTCAGGTAGGTTTCAATGTCCGGCTCTCTCACTGCCGACGGCTTGCGATTCCAGTCACTACGGGCGCGGATCGATGTTACGTTTCCTGTATCTTTTTTCCCAAGTCCGCAAAACGACCGGGTGAGCGGCTTCCTCCAGCCGCCTTGCCAAAAGAATCGGTGTCCACTATAAATGCCAGGACGGCTTCAGTTAAGTATCCCGGTTAAGTGCCGGGTGTGATTGTCCCGTCCCCTTCCTCGAACCTCAGCCGGGAGGCAATCGACTGAATATCTTCCAGAGAGTGGGTGCCCTCCAGCGCAGCGATTTGTATCGCGGCGTTGCCGATGAGCGTGGCTTCACTCGACCCCTTCAACAGCTCCAGGCCGGAAGCCTCTTGCGCCAGCCTGTTGAGGACCTCGTTCCTCCCTCCGCCTCCGACGATGCAAAGGCATTCAAGGGGTTTGCCGGTGCAACGATGAATCCCGTCGATGACGTCCGCATAGCGTTTTGCCAGACTGCGAAATAGGACGGAGGCAAGTTCGTGGGGCTGCGTTACTTCCGGAAAACCTCGTGCCTTCAACTCGGCGTTAATGCGAGCGGCCATGTTCCCCGGCGCGAGGAAAGCCTTCTCATCCCGGACATCGACCCACGCGCCTTCAAGCGGAGCGCTGAGACAATCTTGAGCCAATTGCCCTGCAGAGACGCGCAACCCCTGCGAGTTCCATTCTCTCAGCAGTTCTTGAAGCACCCACAACCCAATGACGTTGCGTAAGAACCGGATGGTGTCACCCACCCCACCTTCATTCGTGATGTTAAGCTGGAATCCCAATTCCGAAATGAGGGGGCGGCGCAGCACCGTGCCCACCAGCGACCAGGTCCCGGAGCTTATGAAGGCCAAGCGATCGTGCGGATAAGGTATGGCGGCAACTGCCGAGGCGGTGTCGTGGCACGCGGGCGCGACGACCTTCGTGCTCTTTAGCCCCACCTCGTCGGCGAGTTCCGGCCGGAGTTGTCCCAGCGTCGTCCCTGGGGGGACGATGGGAGGAAACTTCTCGAGACTGAGGCCAAAGGCGTCGCACAGTTCCTTCGACCAGTTCTTCGAATAGGCGTCCACCATTTGCGAGTTGGGCGCATTGGTGTACTCGGCCACCGGAACTCCGGCCATCCGAAACAGGAAGTACTCCGGCGTGCCCAGCCACAGCCAGGCCTTCTCCCACTCCTCGGGCAGTTCCTGGATGTGCGCCAGCAGGCCATAGAGCGTGTTGATGGGCATTACCTGAATTCCGGTAATGTCGTAGATCCTCTTCACGGGGACAATCTGAAAGGCGCGCTCCATAGCCGGCACGTTGCGCGGGTCCCGGAGCGAGTAGGCGTGGCCGACGCGGTTTCCCTCCCGGTCGATCAGCACATATTCTGCCCCCCAACTATCAAGCCCCAGACTTTCAACCTTACCGCGTGTGGCCGCGGAGGCAAGGCGAAGGCCTTTAAGAATTTCTCCCCAGATGCGTTCTGTGTCCCAGACGACGTGTGGGCCAATCGTCAGGGGAGCATTGGGGAACTGATAGATCTCGCGCAGAGTACCCCGATGCCCATCCCACCCACACAGGGCAAAGCGTCCGCTGGAATTGCCCAAGTCGATGGCGAGTATGTGGTGTGTACTTGGCATTCTAGTTGTGTCTCCGGCTCATATATCCCAAACCGTCAATGGATGATCTGGACCGCGTCGCCCGCCCTCCTATCGCCGGGGCTTAATAGCAGGAAGGAATATCCTATGTCGGGGCCAAATTCAATAGCTTTCTTCGGTTGCCATCACCCGACTCGGAAGCTCCAGCTTAGTCACGATGAATCCCACCCGGGGAAATAGCTCCCCGGCGTATAACTCCACAGAAGCCCTCGGCCACATCGGTGACGTACGGGCAGTGGAGCCCCTGGTCAAAGCACTCCAGCATGACAACTACGGCTATGTGCGGCGGGCAGCGACGCGAGCGTTGGGCAGCATCGGTGACGCCCGCGCGGTCGAGCCGCTGACGGCGGCACTCAAGGACGAAGACCTGGACGTGCGAAAAGAGGCAGAGAAAACGCTCAAGAAGCTCGGGGCCACGTAGGTACTGGCCGATTACGGGGCAGGCCAAAGAGCGCCCGGCAACTCCTGCCGCCGAAACGGTAACGCACCTCGCGCCAACGTAACCGCATCACTTCAATCCTTGGTAGAATAGTCTGGATGTGAATTCTTCTGTTCAGGGGGCATCCATGAAAGTAGCAGCCGTGCAGATGGACATCAAGATTCTGGAGAAGGAACAAAACCTCGAAAGAATCCTGGAGAACTTGAACCAAGCCGCGCGCGCGGGGGCAAAGCTAATAGTCTTTCCCGAGTGCGCGCTTACCGGCTACTGCTTTACGGGTCTGGACGAGGCGATGCCGATGGCCGAAACCGTGCCGGGCCCTTCCACCGCGAAGCTCGCGGAGGCAACCAGGAAGCTCGATTGTACGGCCATCGTCGGACTGCTCGAATGCGAAGGCGAACGCCTTTATAACGCCGCCGCAGTCATTAGCCCCAAAGGCGTGCTGGGAGCGCACCGCAAAGCTCACCTGCCCTGCCTCGGCATTGATTGGTGTACGATTCCCGGCGACAGACCTTTGCAGGTCTTCGACACGCCACACGGCAAAATCGGCATCAATATCTGCTATGACGTGAGTATTCCCGAGGCGGCTCGGGTTTTGAAGCTTCAGGGAGCCCAACTTCTGGCGGTGCCCACAAACTGGCCGATGGGCTCCGACACCTGGGAGCACACCCCGAACGTGCGCGCCACGGAAAATCACTTTTACGTGGTGGCGTGCAATCGGGTGGGCGAAGAACGGGGCTCCCGCTTCGCCGGGCACTCGAAGATTGTTGATTTCTCGGGAAAGGTGCTCGCTGAAGCAGGCGCCACCGAAGAGACGATTTTGTATGCTGACCTCGACTTGGCCGCGGCGGACCAGAACCGCGTGATCCGCATACCCGGAAAGTGGGAGTACGACCGCATCGCCGCGCGCCGCCCGGACCTGTACGGCCCGATCACTGCACCAAAACGAAAGTAGTTCGAGGCGTCAACTCCTCGAGGCGCGGAGTGTTGACAATTAGTCTCTTTCAAGGTTAGTCTTAAAGAAGATGCTTGGGCGCAGCAGGAAAACCCGGAGCCGGGCAGTAAGCCTGTTGGTGGTGGCGGCAATGCTTCTGTTTGCCGCCCACACGGTGCTTCCTCACCGACATTCCGACATGTCATCGGAGCGGAACTGCCAGGTTCGCCAACTCGGTCACTCACCGGTCCAGCAACCTATTGTCCAAGCTAACACGGAACCACCGACTGCTTCTGAAGCCAATCCCCCCAGCGAAGATGCCTTTCGGGAACTCGATCCGGTCTTCCTCGCAGAGCTGACCCGCGCACCCCCTGCATAGAACGTCCCTTTCCATGCTACGAGTGGAGACCATTGATGCCCACCGGGATGGGAAGCTGGCCTGAAGCGTTCCAAATCGAGGCGGTGGGGTGTAAACTCACGGCTACCCAAGATTCTAAAATGGAAATTCCAGATTATCCAGGCGGAGCCTAGGAGGAGTCTGATGAGGAAAACTGTCCTTTTTGCCTGCATCCTATGGTTGGCCCCCAGTATCGCGTGGGCACAGACCACAGAAGACCTCCAGCAAAAGATCAAAGTTCTCGAAGAACGTCTCCAGGCTCTGGAGGATCAGGTACGTACGTTGACGGCAAATCAGACAGCCGGGACCTTGTCCACCGCCGCGGCAGTGGCCGCTCCGCCTGCAACTCAGGCAGCCGCGCCGGCCTCCGCAGAGGCTGCAACGCCTGCCCCTCCTGCCCAGGCTCCAGCGGCGCCCGCGCAGGTGGAATTAGCGCCCGGTGCGCCGCTGACGCCCGCTGGCCCGCTGCCGGTATACGGCGGAGTCAGCGGGGCGGCGAAAGCTCTCAACCCTGATGTCAGCGTGATCGGTGATTTCATCGGAGTGGGCGGCCACAACCCCGTGCGCCCGACGCCCGCACTGCAGATGCACGAATCCGAGGTGGGCCTGCAAGCCATCATCGATCCTTACGCGCGAGGCGACTTCTTCTTCACCTTCGGGGAGCAAGGGGTGGGTCTGGAGGAAGGCTACATCACCTTCACTTCTCTGCCCGCCGGGTTTGTGGCCAAGGTAGGCAAGATGCGTTCCAGCTTCGGTGTGGTCAATACTCTGCACAATCACGTGTTACCCTGGATCGATCGCCCGCTGGTGGCGGAGAACCTGGTGGGCGGCGAAGACGGCATCGACGATGCGGGTGTTTCGATCAACCGCATCTTGCCCGCCCCCAAAGGCATCTTTCTAGAGGCGACAGCGCAGGTCTTCCGCGGGGATTCCGGCGACGTGTTCAGCCACACCCAGAACAGCGATGTCAGCGCCGTCGGGCGTCTGCACGCCTATCGCGACCTGACGGAATCGACCAACCTGGATATGGGTTTTTCGTTCGCTCGGGGTCATAACGACATGGGCAGCGCCTATCGTACGCAACTCTACAATTTCGATACGACGTTCCGCTGGAAGCCTTTGCGCCGAGCCATTTATCACAATTTCCTCACGCGGACCGAGCTCATCTGGAGTCGACGGGAGCAACCATCCGCCGTCCAGCGCGCGTTCGGGTTTTACACGGCCGCGGATTACCGGCTCAACCGGCGTTGGACGATCGGCGGTCGATACGACCGCGCCGACCGGGCGCGCAACGCCGCCCTGCTGGATAGCGGCGTCTCCGGCGTGCTGACTTACTGGCCCAGTGAGTTCAGCCAAATCCGGTGCCAGTATCGTTTTACGCGCTACGCGGAAGGTCGCGATGCCCATGAGCTTCTCTTGCAATTCTTGTTCGTACTCGGGGCGCATGGCGCCCATCCTTTCTAGGAGCGAGCATGAGACCAAAATTCACTCAGTCCCTTTTCAGCGATCTCCTTCTAGTGGCAGGACTGCTGTTCTTATCGGCTAATCCGGCGCCGGCGTTCGCTGCTTCCAAGCTCAAAGTGGTCACGGCCACGACGGATATGGCGGCGCTGGCCCAGGAAGTCGGCGGCGATCGGGTGGAAGTGGATTCGATTGCGCGGGGCTATCAAGACTCCCACTTTGTGGAAGCCAAGCCCAGCTTCCTGCTCTTGTTGCGCCGGGCGGACCTGCTGGTCGTCGTGGGTCTCCAACTGGAGATCGGCTGGCTGCCACCCCTGATCAATCAGTCCGGGAACCCGCGGATTCAAGTCGGCGCCCCGGGCTACCTGGACGCCTCGCAGTTCGCGGAGATCCTGGAGAAACCCACGGGGACCGTCACGCGAGCCATGGGGGATGTGCATCCCTTGGGCAATCCCCACTACTGGCTCGACCCGGAGAATGGGCGGCGCATCGCTCGGGGGATCCAGACCAAGTTGGCGGAGATGCGGCCCGGCGATGCTGCCTACTTCGAGGCACGCTATCAATCTTTCAGCCAGCACCTCGACCAGGCGGAAAAGGGATGGGACGAAGCGATGAAGCCCTTCCGCGGACGCAAAGTCGTAACCTATCACCGTTCTTGGCCGAATTTTGTCAAACGCTTCGAACTGAATGTAGTGGACTACGTGGAGCCGCGTCCGGGAATTCCTCCCAGCCCCAGCCACACGATTGCACTCATCCAGATGATGAAGCGCGATAACGTGAAGGTGATCCTCGTCGAACCCTATTTCGATCTTAAGACGCCCAACAGCGTGGCGCGCGAGACCGGCGCGCAAGTCGTGGTGGGGCTTCCTTCGGTGGGCGGGGAGAAAGAGGTCACTGACTACTTCAAGCTTTTCGATTACGACATCAACCTGTTGACGCAGGCCTTCAAGTCTACCCCCTAGCAGGTTGCTGAAAAACTATGTAGCGGCGGCTTTACGCCGCCACCACACACTGAAAACATTGGGCTTTTGGCGGGATAAACCCGCCGCTACAACGCGCTAACCAGGTTTTTCAGCAACCTG